>Ga0233415_10000768_pt1 | contig 14629 bp, 14 predicted proteins | sample Na_anoxic_12_MG_FD_188631 | JGI IMG/M metagenome (GOLD analysis project Ga0233415, IMG submission 188631) | Seawater microbial communities from Saanich Inlet, British Columbia, Canada - Na_anoxic_12_MG | ecosystem: Environmental > Aquatic > Marine > Inlet | place: Canada: British Columbia... | reverse complement strand
TCATTTAGTCCCTTGTTTCTAAACTTGTTGTCAATTTCTCATACAATTTATAAGGAACGGAGAAATTCCCTCTACCCGACCCCATATTAATTCCGGGCTTATTAGAACCGTGGAAATCTGTACCTCCCGTAATTAATAATCCATGCCGGTTTGCTAACTCAGTATATCGGGCAATAAGATCCGGCGTGTGTTCAGGATAATAGGCTTCTATTCCTTTAAGACCCATTTTCTTTAAACTGGTAATCAGCTTTTCAAGGACATCATCATTTTCGATTTTGAGAAGAACTGGATGGGCCAAAACAGGGATTCCTCCGGCATCGAGTATGACTTCAATTGCTCTGTCACAGTTAACACGATATTTATCAACATATGCGGGTTTACCTTTTGCCAGATATTTGTCAAATGCCTCAGAAATCGATTGAACAAAGCCTTTTTTTATCATTTGCTTTGCAATATGAGGTCTTCCAAGCTGACATTCTCCGATCTCCTTCCGGATCTCACTTAACGAAAGTTCGATCCCCATTCGATTAAGCAGTTCAATAATCCGGGGATTTCTATTTTTCCTCGCTTCCTGGAGTACAGCAAGTGTTTGATTTAACACAGAATCGTTGATGTTGATAGCATAACCCAAAACATGAAAGCTTCCCGGAAAGGAAAAAGATGGCGGTGGATACGCGCTTATTTCAACACCGGTTAAGAATTTAAGTGAAGGGGGTATCCCAATGCTAAGGGCTTCTTTTGTTCCATCGATGGTATCGTGATCTGTAATCGATATAGCCCCGAGATTGAGGCTTTGAGCTAGATTGAGGATTTCTAATGGAGAAAGTGTTCCATCGGAAGCTGTTGAATGAATATGAAGGTCTATTTTCACATTCTTATTATAATCCGAGGGCTTTTTCAAAAACCTCTTCTTTGGTTTTGCAATCAATACATAAAGCAGTAACCGGTCTGGCCTTAAGACGACTAGATGAAATATCTTCACCGCATTTTTCACAGACCCCAAAAGTGCCGTCTTCAATACGTGTTAAGGCCTTTTTTACCTTCTTGATAAGCTTGTTTTCTCTATCCCTTATGCGAAGCATAAAATTCCTGTCTGATTCAAGTGAAGCACGATCTGTTGGATCAGGAAAATTTTCTTTTGGGGTGGTCATGCCTGAAACAGTATCATCTGCATGACTTAAAAGCTCTTCTAACCGGTTGGTCAAAAACTCTTTAAAATATTCGATATCCTTCTTTTTCATGGTAAAACCTTTGCAATAAAAAATAACTCGGACCCTCTTTGAAAACCATCAAATTACATCAATAAAATGTCTATGTAAAGCATAAAATTTATTTTTTTAAAAAAAAGCTCAAATTTCTTACTTTTTACTAAGCCCTAAGGGTGAGCCCTAAATCGTTTCTTTCAAGAATCGCTCAAGCTGCTTCATACTGTTTACATTATATATTTTACAGGGATAATCCTTTGGTAAAATCTTTTTTAATAAACCGGTAAGAACCTTCCCCGGGCCGACTTCAACAAAGACCTCCACGTTTTCTGTCATAAGCCTGCACACTGAGTCATACCATTTTACAGGGTTGCAAAGCTGCCGAACCATGATCGATTTGATTTCATCAGCATCTTCAGCATAGTCGGCCGTTACATTAAAAAGCACGGGGCGGTCCGGTGTGTTAAAATGTATTGATTCGATAAAATCACTAAACTTTTCCTGGGCGCCTTTTATCAATTCACTATGCCATGCCCCACTTACTTTCAACGGGATGGCTTTGGCGTCCCGGGAAGCTGCCAGGGAAGAAACCTTTTTAACCATATCCGGTGCTCCGGTTATTACAATTTGCTGTTCGGTGTTGTGATTTGCCACGGCAACAATTCCCTCTTTTTGTACCTCGGCTACTAGTTCTTCGACGGTATTTATAGGCAACCCGATAATTGCATGCATGGCCCCTTTATACCGGGTTGCTTCACGGTGCATCAGTTCACCTCTTTTAAAAACGAGTCTTATGGCATCTTCTTTTGATATGATGTTTGATGCATGCATTGCGCTGTATTCGCCCAGACTATGGCCGGCGGATATATCAGAACTGACACCCTCTTTTTCAATTGCAGAAAGGCAGGCCAGACTTACAGCGGTTACAGCAGGCTGAAGATTAACCGTTTGGGTAAGCTCGTCGAAAGGGCCTTTGAAACACAGTTTGGATATATTGATTCGGGTTATATCTTCCGCCATGTCAAAAATTTCTCTGACTCTGTCGTATTCCTGATAAAAATCAAGACCCATACCCACAGACTGTGATCCCTGACCGGGGAAAAGGAATGCTGTTTTTTTCAATTTTGTCCTCCATTTACTCATCAAGTTTAAAAAGTTTTCGGGTAATGTCGAGGTAGCCGGATTTGTTTTGATGATATCCATTGCTCTTTAATAACAGCGTGGGATCATGCAGGATTTTATTTATCATGGCGCTCGTCATTCGGGTAATGGCCCGGCGATCATCATCTGACAGATGTTTTAAAGAGTGCAATGTTTTTTTTATTTCCGCTTGGGCAATGGCGTCCATTTTGTTTCTTAAAGCAACAATTGTGGGTACCACATCCAGATTGTCGTACCACTGCCTGAAGCCGATGACAGCCTCGTCAACAATTCTTTCCCCTTTAACAGCCTCCTTGTTGCGATTTCCAATACTTTCATTGATAACCCCTTTCAGGTCATCGATGTCATAAACATATGAATTGGTCAGACGGTTTATTTCCGGATCAATATCTCGGGGTACCGCGATATCAATAAAGAAAATAGGACGATTCCGGCGGCGGCGTATCATCGCCTTGACCTGTTTGCGTGTAACAACGTAATCGGTTGAACCGGTAGAACTGATAACAATGTCAACATGCGGTAAGCTGTCTGCAATCTCTTCAAATCGGATGGCTTTGCCCTTGAATCTTTTGGCAAGTTTAACCCCGTTTTCAAAGGTTCGGTTCGCAACCAAAATATCCCCGGCCTTATTTCGTATCAGGTGTTCAACCGCCAGTTCCGCCATTTCCCCGGCTCCGATAAGAAGCACCTTTTTTCCTTCAAAGGTGCCGAATATTTTGCGCCCTAATTCAACAGCCGCATAACTGATGGATACCGCATGATCTCCGATCCCGGTTTCACTACGAACACGTTTTGCCACGAAAAAGGTTCGATGAAGCAATTTGTTCAGAATAACACCGGAAGTCTTTTTTAAGGTAGCCATTTTATAAGCTTCTTTTATCTGACCCAGTATCTGCGGTTCTCCAACAACCATGGAGTCAAGACTCGAAGCCACCCGGAACATATGCCGCACAGCATCATCACCCTTATGGATATAAAGAGATTTTTCAAATTCGGAAGCGGGCAGCTTTTTAAATTCGGATAGAAACATTTTTGCAGCCCGAACCGCATTGGATTTGTCCTCAGTGGCCATGAGAATTTCTACACGGTTGCAGGTTGAGACAAGAACTGCTTCACTGATCACCGGTGATTCTTGAAAAGCTTTCAGGGCTTTTGATGTCTCTTCTTGCGATAAAGCAAGGCACTCCCTCAGCTCAACCGGTGCTGTTTTATGATTCAATCCCAATAAGACAATTTCTAACATATTTCTTAATAATATTGAGTGCTTTTCTCCCAATTTACAATCTTGTGAATTCTCCGTGATGGCCCTGCAATAAAAAGTTAACCCCAAAAAAAGTAAATAAAATGACTGCAAAACCGATAATAGCCATAATTGCCGCCCTCCGACCCCGCCATCCCACAGTGAGGCGCTGATGGAGCAAGACTGCATATAAAAGCCACGTTATACCTGACCAGACCTCTTTTGGGTCCCAGCTCCAGAACTTGCCCCAGACCGATTTGGCATAGATAAAGCCTGTTATAAGTCCCAAAGTAAGCATTGTGAACCCTGCAACAATACATCCATATCCAGTTGTATCGAGAAGTTCCAAAGACGGAAGGCGTTTGAAAAAAAATCCATGATTTTTGGATTTTATCGTGTGTTCCTGCACAAGATATAAAAACCCCACCCCGCAGGCCAGAGCAAATGACGCCTCGCCCATAAAGATGGTAATGACATGAGCAACAAGCCATATACTATTTAAGAGATTGTCAGCCTGATGCGGTGCACTCGGTAACCGGGCGGCAATGACCATTACCAGGGTAACCAGCGGAGCGGCAAATATCCCCAGAATCTTAAGGTGGAACCTGTATTGGAATATCAGGAAAACACCGGCAATTGTCCAGGCTGCCATGGAGAGTGTTTGGTGAAGATTATTTACGGGAAAATGCCCGGATTGGAAAAACCCATAACCAATCGATGCCGTATGACATAAAAAGCCGCCTGAAATCAGATAAAAACCTGCCTTTTGAAGGTAATTTTTCTGCAGGAAAAGATAGGCAAAGTATCCTGCCGTGCTCAGCATGTAAAAGAAAATGGTTATAATAATCAAAATTTCCACTGATTACACCTATGCATTTTTCAAAACCAGTTTGGATGTTGGTTATTTTGCCATTAATTCGTCAAATATATATCCTTCACCAAGAATTTCAAAAAGCGAGGAATTAACGGCCGCGATATCGCGGTCTTTTATCATTTCAACAAGGTCTCGTTTTATCAACTGTTCAAAAAGATGCTTATGAGCCTCGGGCTCGTGATCTTCACTTAAAAGTTTGTTGCGGATTTCACCCATAAGTTTGAGAAATTCGGCATATTCGGTTCCGAATTTCTTTTCAAGATCTTTTCGCATCTTTTTTGCAAAAGCCGGACTTTTCCCGGAAGTCGATATGGCAATTATTAAATCACCCCTATTTACAATGGCAGGGAGGATAAAATTACAATCTTCGGGGCGATCTGCAATATTGCACAGTATTCCCAGCCGTTCTGCCTCAGAGTGTATCTCCCTGTTTATTTCCTGGTTGTCTGTTGCACCCATAACAAGGAACATTTCGTCAAGATCTGAAATCTGAAAAGGTCTTTTTTCAAGCTTTATTATGTCACTATCTGAAAGTTCCTGCAACTTTTCGGCAACATCAGTGCTTACAACTGTTACTTTTGCGCCACAATCGAGCAAAGTCATTACCTTGCGTGTGCCCACGGCACCACCACCGACCACCAAGCATTTTCGATTTCGTATATCAAGATTGACCGGATAATATTTCATGGAACCTCAAAAGAAACAATAAAATATTTGCTACCAAGGGACAAAGACACGAGCCGACTTCGCCAGCCCACTCCGCCGTAGTGTTTAAAATAACATTTTCATATCAAAATAGCCACTCTAATCAAAAAACAGAGCCAATATCAAATATATTATAACCTAAATCGGATAAACCGGAAAAGTTACAAGTGAACTAAAGTTTAAAGTGAGCTAAAGTTAAGGATTTCTGTCAATTATATAAAATTAGCGGAGCGAAGCGACACCATAACTTTAGGCACTTTAGCTCACACTTTAGACACTTTTGACTTGTACGGCTTTAAGTAAAACAGCCCCTTTCAGGGGCAAACCAAAGCCTGGTTCTTTGGGCCAGGATTCTTTACTTATGTTTTAGCGTTTTTTTCAAGTTTCTCCATCCGTCAAGCCACTGTTTAATTGTCTTTTCATAACCCCGGTCTGTGGGCGCATAAAAAAGTCTGCCCTCCAATTTTTCCGGCAAATAGTCCTGAGGAACATATGCATCTTTATAATCATGGGCATACTTGTAATCTTTTCCATACCCGAGTTTTTTCATCAGTCCTGTGGGAGCATTCCGAATATGAAGAGGAACGGGCAACGCCCCGTAACTATCAACAGCCTCTTTAATCTTATGGTAAGCTGTGTATATGCTGTTGCTTTTCGGGGCCGTAGCCAGATATATGGCAGCCTGGGCTATTGCAAGTTCGCCTTCCGGATGTCCGAGGAACTTAAAAACCTCCATAGCGTTCAATGCAACTCCGAGTGCATTGGGATCTGCATTCCCAATGTCTTCGCTTGCAAACCTGACCATTCTGCGCGCTATATAAAAAGGATCTTCGCCGGCTGACAACATTCGTCCCAGCCAGTAGACAGCAGCATCGGGATCACTCCCCCTTAAGCTTTTATGAAAGGCAGAGATAAGATTAAAGTGTTCTTCACCGGACTTGTCGTACAAAAGGGCTTTTTTCCCCAGAGCATTTTCTAAAACCTGAAGCGTTATGTGCACCGGTTTTCCTGTTTTTGAAGAATCGATTCCGGATATTACCAGATATGCGACTGTTTCAAAGTCGTTCAGGGCAACACGGGCATCTCCGTCCGCAATGCGAATAAGATGAGAAAGCGCATCTTTTTCGATAATCAGATTTAAATTTCCCAAGCCCCTTTCCTTGTCTTTTAGGGCATTTTTTATGATGACGGCGATATCATCTGATGAAAGAGCTTTTAAGGTTATCAAACGACACCTGGACATAAGTGGAGGTATAACTTCAAAGGAGGGGTTTTCGGTGGTAGCGCCGATCAGGGTTATTAGTCCGGTTTCCACATGGTGAAGAAATGCATCCTGTTGGGCCTTGTTGAATCTGTGTATCTCATCTACAAAAAGAACGGTTCTTTTTTGAAAAAGTTTTTGCTGGTTTTTTGCATCCTTAATAACAGATCGGATATCCTTGACACCTGACAATACAGCAGAAAAATGGGCAAAATGACAACCGGTTTCACCCGCAAAAATCCTTGCAAGGGTTGTTTTGCCGCATCCCGGAGGACCCCAGAGAATCATGGAAAAAATCCGGTCCTGTTCAATGGCATGGCGAATCAATGTTCCCTTTCCCACAGCATGCGTTTGCCCTACGAATTCATCCAGGTTCTTGGGGCGCATTCTGTCGGCAAGCGGCCTTGACGCCCGGGCTGACTTTTGCGCATGATATTCAAACAAGTCCAATGGTCATCCTTTAATAAAATCGCTTCGCGATTTTACGTAACGCGGCATTGCCGAAAAAAGCAAATTTTTATACTATCAAGTTTTAAGTATTCAGTATCCAAAATCCAGTATCACTTTTTTCGTCCTGTGCGCTTGCGGAAGATTATTCGGATCGGTGTCTTGTCAAGCCCCGCCCTCTCTCTGATCTGGTTAATAAGGTAGCGCTTGTAGGAAAAATGGACTGCATCAGGATAATTTACAAAACAGACAAAAGTGGGGGGGCCGTCGTATACCTGGGTGGCATAATAAAATTTAATACGTCTTCCTCTGTAAAGTGACGGCTCTGTTCGTTCAATGGCCCGCTCAAATATCTTGTTCAGTTGCCCTGTCCCGATACGTGCCGAGTACTGGCTGAATACCTCTTCCACAAGACCGAATATTTTCAAAACCCGTTGTCCGGTTAATGCCGAAATGGTTATAATCGGAGTAAAGCTTAAAAATTTTGCCTGCATTCTCAACTCATCATGGTACCTTTTTACTGTCTTACTATCTTTTTCAACAAGGTCCCATTTATTCAAAAGAAAAATGCATCCGCATCCCCGCTCAAATGCATAACCTGCAATAGTTATATCCTGTTCGGTAATCCCCTCGTAGGCGTCGATGATAATAAGGGCCACATCACATCTATCCAGGCTTCTTAAAGCTTTAATAATGGAAAACTTTTCAAGCTTTTTTGAAACCTTTGCCTTGCGTCTGATACCGGCGGTATCGATGAGAAGATACGACTTATCGTTGATATTACAAACAGAGTCGATAGCATCTCGTGTTGTTCCCGGAGTATCGCTGACAAGCAAACGCTTTTGACCCAGCATTCTGTTAATAAGCGATGATTTGCCAACGTTAGGTTTGCCAACCACAGCAAGCTTGATCATATCGACAGTTTCACCTGAAACTGTTTCAGGCAGAACCGATGTCAGGTCATCTAAAAAATCCGATATGCCGTAACGGTGTTCGGCTGAAATGGGATATAATTTCTCTATGCCGAGGCTGTAAAAATCGTAAAGTTTAACCTCCTGTTCAATTCCGTCAATTTTATTGACCGCATAAAAGACAGGCTTTGTTAATTCACGAAGAATCTTGACAACATCTTCATCAAAAGGAGAAATTCCGTGCTTGCCGTCCAGCAGAAGAATAATAATATCTGCGTCTTCTATTGCCTGAAGGATCTGGAAACGGATTTTGTGGGCAAAGTAATCCTTATCTTGATCCGGGAATCCGCCGGTATCAACCAGGGTAAATTCAATACCGTCCCAGGCAGCATCACTATAATGACGATCCCTTGTAACACCGGGAAAATCGTCCACAAGGGCTTTCCTTGTACCGGTTACACGGTTAAAAAAAGTCGATTTTCCTACATTGGGACGACCTATTATGGCGACAATCGGTTTCATGGTAATCGTACGTCTTGGATTTTCTACAGTCCAAATACAGCTCAAGGTTCAGAGTTACTAACTTTTTTAAAGAAATGACTCCCCTTCGAAAAGCCACTATCATTCCGGAACAGGAGATCTGCTATGGACATATCCACCGGTATCAGACGTTTGCAACTTTACGGCCTCAGTCGAGTTCAGTCTTCAGCAAATTCTTACATAGATGGTGGTATACTTCAGAAAGATAGACAATACCGATCACTCTGGATTTTTCCAGAACCGGAAGACGACGACATCTCTTTTTAACCATACGGTCGATAACCACCATCAAATCATCATCCGGTGAAACAAAGAGTACCGGAGAGGTCATGACCTGCTTAACCGTCAATCCCTTGAATCGCTTAACGTAGGATTCCAGTTCTTCGTTCCAGAAATCGATACCGCTGACCATGTAATCAAAAACCGGGGGTCTTAAATTATAAAGCACATCGAACATGGACAGTACACCGGTCAAATGGTTAAATTTATCTATTACCATAACACTCGCTGTCTTTTGGCCGGTTTCTCTGACCTTGCCGTTAAAAATCAATCGCACAGCCTCTTCAATAGGTGCATTAGATCGAATCTTGTCGAAATCCTCAACCATTACGTCTCTTGCGGTCATTTTCATTTGATTACTCCTTTGTGAAAAAGTGTCAAGAATGCACTGTAGCTTACGGCCTTGTTCATCGAAAAAATCCCTCATTTATAAATTGGAAACTACTTAGTGCTCAAATGTATTTATGGATGGACACTAACTATCGTACTATGATTACACTTATTATTGTCGTCACAATTTTTCCTGCTGTTAAATGATTCTAATTCAAGAGTCAAGGAATATTAGGGTGGCGGAATGTTTGAAAATCGATGGTCAGATTATATCCCCGGATAGACTTCTTTGACATGATCGTTTGCCATTAATTCCTGGCCGGTGCCTTGGAGCACGTTTCTGCCGTTTTCAAGGACATAGGCACGATCACACATGGCCAACGTCTGGGTGACGTTCTGTTCAACCCGTCAAACTTTTTTTATTCTCAACATCAGTCCAAAAGTGTATAATATTTTTCACATTGTGAAATAAATTTCACAACATAGCAAGAATCTTTTACTCGATATTGCAGGTTGTTTTTTGTCTTGGACAGGTTAACCAATTGATATGTATTGTATTGTTTAACATTGCCACATTTGGCCTGACTTTTGCAGATATTGTGCAGTAAAACCAAATTGTCTGAATGAGATGTTTTTTCAAATGACTAAATTAATACGATATTCCTAACTTGTAAATATTCTTAAGGATGGATCATTTAAATAATGAAGAGTAAAAACATCGGTTTTATTTCAACACGTTTTGCGGGTACTGACGGTGTCTCCTTAGAAGCAAGTAAGTGGGCACAGGTTCTTGAAGAAAATGGTTCACGCTGTTTCTGGTTCGCGGGAGAGCTGGATCGGGATCCGGAAAAGAGTTTCCTCGTCTTAGAAGCTCATTTTTTACATGTACAAAATCGATGGATCAATGAGCAGGTCATGGGTAAAAAAGGGCGAAAACCTTCTGTTACTGAGGCAATTCATGTATTAAGATCACTATTGAAAGTTCAACTCCATTGTTTTATCGATCAGTTTAAAATTGATCTTTTGATTGTCGAAAATGCACTCACTATACCGATTCACATCCCATTAGGGTTGGCGTTATCCGAAGTAATTGCTGAAACAGAGATTCCCACTATTGCTCACCACCATGATTTCTACTGGGAAAGAGATCGGTTTTCAACTAATGCTGTAAACGATTACCTGCGAATGGCCTTTCCCCCCAACTTGCCCAACATTAAGCATGTGGTTATCAATTCAGAAGCTCAAGAACAGTTGGCTTTGCGAACCGGAATTTCATCGATCATCATACCCAATGTTCTGGACTTTGAGAATCCACCTTTAGTGAATATAAAAAGGACTGAAGCCTTCCGAGAGTCCATAGGTTTGAAAACCGACGATAAAATGATTTTGCAACCCACACGAATTATTCGTCGAAAAGGTATCGAGCAGGCTATTGAATTGGTGAAGGAGCTGAAAGATCCTCGTTATAAACTAGTGATCTCTCATGAAGCCGGTGACGAGGGGTTTGAATACGCCGAATGGCTTAAAGAATATGCCTTAGAACACCAGGTAGATCTTCGCATGATAACAACAAAGATTGTGGATCCCTTTAATAATGGAAATGGTCAAAAAAATTATTCTCTATGGGATATTTATCCACATGCAGATTTTATCACATACCCCAGCCTTTATGAAGGATTCGGCAATGCCTTTCTTGAAGCTATCTACTTTAAAAAGCCTTTATTGGTAAATCGATATTCCATCTTTATTAGGGATATAGAGCCCAGGGACTTTGATCTGGCGGTCATGGATGGATTTATTTCCAAAAAAACCGTTCAAAAGGTAAGAAAAATTCTTGAATCCCGAGAGCGACGGCAAAAAATGGTAAATAACAACTATGAAGTTGCTTGGCGACACTATTCCTACTCCGTGCTTCGGAATCAATTCAGCACTATTATAAATGATTTCTTTAATGAGCACGAGCATCAGCAACTATCCAACAACTTGTCAGACCCACGACGTGTTATCTATTTGAATAACGATCAATTTCCGGCTCAGTGTGATCAATTGAACTAAGAAATCGCAAGACATCTGCCTAATGAATAGTGAGACCTTTGAAAAATGTTCATTTTTGTTCAAGTTCAAGGAAGGGGAAAATTTTAACCACAGGAATACATTGAGTATTTCGAGGATTAACCCACCAAAGTTCGGTGGCGGGTTAAAATTTGAACCTGACGTAGAAATTGGGCAAAAAAGGGTGTTTTGCAAAGGTCTCATAGTTATGGCAGATGGTTATCCCACCCTGGCAGGACTGCCTTGCACCCCCGGAAACTCGACACTTGCAAGATTTAGGTAGTTTCCATCCATAAATGGCTATTTTTCCGATGAGCGGTGTTCTCCGCGGGTTTCCGCCCTCGACGTACTTCAAGTACGCCTCGGGCAAAAACCCTTGTGCGGCCTTGCTCATCGAAAAAATCCCTCATTTATAAATTGGAAACTACTTAGTGCTCAAATGTATTTATGGATGGACACTAAGTAATAATCTCACCTATCCCGAAAACCAACAACATACAATAACTGGGGGGTGATCAGAAAAAAAATACTATATGTCGTATTTTTCCTTGAAAAAGCTTTTTATTTAATATAGAAGATAATTTGAAAGCTCAAAGTTCTTATGAACAAGGTAATGAAATTCCCCCTTTCTTAAAGGGGGAATTTGTCGCTTAGTACTGTCGAAAGGATAACAACTGTTCGCAAACAGAAAAAAGGAGGAGGTTTATGAGAGTTATTGCCAGTGCGAATCAAAAAGGAGGATGCGGTAAGACAACAACAGCCATTAACCTTTCATCTTCTTTATCTTTAAAAGGACGTAGAGTATTGCTCATTGATTTTGATCCTCAGGCCCACGCAACCATGGGTCTAAACGTAAAGCCTTCCGATTTTGAGAAAAGCATCTATGATGTTATAACGCCAAAGAAAAATGAGCCCTTAGGGATTGAGGATATTTTGGTACCTATTAGAGACAACTTTGACCTTGCTCCCTCAAGCCTAATCCTCAGTGTAGTTGAACAAGAGCTTTCAGAAATAGAGGGCAGGGAAGATAGGCTCTTGCAGGCTATTCAGGCACTCAAAGAACAATATGACTATATTGTAATTGATTGTCCCCCAAGCATTGGGCATCTTAGCTTTAATGCCCTTCGTGCCTGCGAGGAAGTGATTATCCCCATCGATATGAGCCTTTTTTCTCTTCGTGGTGTTGCTAAACTAATAGAGATCATCATCCTGCTTAAGGACAAAGTTGGCCATGATGTTAAATCTCGTGCTCTTATCACAATGTATGATCGCAGGACACGTTACTCCAGGATTGTTTTAGAGAAGGTTAAAGCGGAATTTGGGAACAATGTCTTTGAGACGGTAATTCGTTACAATATCCGCCTCAGGGAAACAGCAGATTGTGGCTTGCCTGTTGCAGATTATGATAAAAATGCAATTGGTCACAAGGATTACGAAAACTTGGCGGAGGAGGTTATTCGCTCACAGGCGGCCAGTACGTACCCGGATCTCAACACCGTGAACGTGGCGCAGGATATCTTACAGAAGACAGAGGAATATATTGATATGGCCGTGAAATCACCCGAGATTGAACAGCCAATTTCCGAGATGGAGGAATCTTCCACTCATTTTCCTCAATCCAATTATTCAAAGATGGTTGAAGCCATTGCCACCGAATCCAATGATTCTTTTTTAAAAAATGATAATGAATAGAAAGGTAATACCTGAATTTTGCACGAGTCGGAGGCAAGGGAGCACATTCTAAATGGAAAAAAAGAGCCTGGAAAGGGATATAAAGGACAGAAGGGGTCTGGAGCATATCTCAAACATGTTTTTGTCAACCAGCGAGAAGGCAAAGGAGAATTCGCATCAGACCGAAGATCAATACGAGATCGAAGAAACGGTGACCGTTCGTAAAAAACTTGCATTTCAAAATGATGAAAATGTTCAGCAAAATATGACAAGAGCCCTATCCAGGCATCTAGAAGAAGGATATAATATAAGACGTGTTGAACTCCAAAAAAATGAGGATATTTCAAAGCCGAGAAGCAGAATGCACAGAGAGGAAGAGGTGATTATTTTTATAAAGCTAATTTGATACTTTCTTTTCAGGAAACAGACCGAGTATATCTTTTTCTGATGCCTTACAGACCCCCCTTTCTGTTATAAAACCGGTAACAAGTCTTGCCGGTGTGACATCAAAGGCAAAATTGGCAGCCGGACTTTCTTTCGGAGGAATTAATACACTTCTGATAGTCCCCCGGTCCAGTCCCTGGACATATCTTATTTCATTTGGGTCACGTTCTTCTATGGGTATCTCTTTTATTCCATCTTTTATCTTCCAGTCGAAAGTGCTGGATGGCAGGGCAACATAGAAAGGTATGTTGTTGTCCCTGGCTGCAAGGGCCTTGAGGTAAGTTCCGATTTTATTGGCAACATCCCCGGTGAAAGTTGTTCTGTCGGTACCGACGATGACCATATCAACCATACCGTGCTGCATGAGATGGCCACCGGCATTGTCGGTTATAACCGTGTGATTGACACCATGTTTACCAAGTTCCCATGCCGTCAGCCTTGCACCCTGGTTGAGGGGTCTGGTTTCATCAACCCATACATGTATATCTATTCCGTTATTAAATGCTGCATAGATCGGTGCCGTAGCTGTGCCATACTCTATGCAGGCCAGCCATCCGGCATTACAATGGGTAAGCAGATTAACTGTATCTCCTTGTTTTTTACGGCTGATTTCATGAATCAGACTTAATCCGTGTTCGCCGATTTTTCGGCAGTTTTCAGCTTCTGCCCCGGCAATCTTTTCTGCTTCCTTACGTGCCATACTAATTTTTTTTGAGGCGTTGTTTAGTGTTAACACTTCAGATAAAACTTTATCCACAGCCCAGGCAAGATTAACAGCCGTGGGTCTGGCTGCTTTTAACCTTCTGCATTCCTCTATCAGGTAGTCATCCCCAACGGTTTTAGCCGGTGAATTCAAGGCGGCAAGATATACTCCATATGCAGCCGTTACCCCAATTAAGGGTGCACCTCTTACATACATCTCTTTGATGGCCGCGATAACATCATCAACTGTTTCAAGATCCGCGATTAAAAATTCGTGGGGAAGACGTCTCTGGTCGATAATTTTTACAACACTTAAATCCGAATCAAGCCAAATGGGCCGGAGAGCTTTGCCGTCTATTTTCATAATCAAAAACTAAAACCTAACCCGGACAAGCCGGAACCAAGAAATATTTGCCACCAAGGCACAAAGACACGAAGGATTTTATTTTGTTATTCTTTCTTAGTGTCTTGGTGCCTTTGTGGCGAGAAGAAAAAAGTTTTGCCACAAAAAGCACAAAATTCACAATTAAGAAACTAAATCCTGAATAGTGTTAGAGGATTGTGCGCAAGCTGCTTGTTTGCCGCATTCAATCTGTCTTCATTCGATATCACCGCCACAGCCTGTTTATCGTTGCTGTCATCGAAATATTTTTCGGCAACGTCTATGACCTGATTGCGGGTCAGAGTGAGAAGTCTTTGCTTGAATTGTTCACGGGTGTCATCTGACAAAGAGACGATCTCCCTGAAAAAAGCCTTTCTGGCCGCAGGCCCCGGTGGATCGGGTTTGTCAATTTCAGAACATACCTG
>Ga0233415_10000765_pt1 | contig 14659 bp, 13 predicted proteins | sample Na_anoxic_12_MG_FD_188631 | JGI IMG/M metagenome (GOLD analysis project Ga0233415, IMG submission 188631) | Seawater microbial communities from Saanich Inlet, British Columbia, Canada - Na_anoxic_12_MG | ecosystem: Environmental > Aquatic > Marine > Inlet | place: Canada: British Columbia... | reverse complement strand
GGTGCCGTCACATGGTATATGACCTATCGTGCGTTAGCTGCAGCTTCGGCTGTTACTGCCCCCTAACCCATTTTTAAGGACCGGACTTATGTCTTGTGGTATTTTTAACGATGACAAGATGAAGCTTATCCCTAATCCGGCGTGCTTGCAATATTTTAAAAGCAAGGCGCCGGATGAAAATATGCGCACGAACTTGTTTGTTTACCAACACATGGAATCAAAGAACTTCATGCTTGGGTCTTGGGTCGGTGGTGACATCTTTATGCCGATCCTTGAGTTAGGCAAAGAGCCACTACTCAATGATGATGTCGTTGCCGCATACACAAGGTATTGTCACCCTGAATCTGCACAAGACTTGACTGAAGGTTTGCGAGAAGCAAAATCAAATCAGAGGCGACTAGATGAAGACTTCCAATATAACAACCGCACAGAGAGAGCGCGTCAAGTACGCGACGAACTGGGTATCCGGGTGCGTGACGAAGATGGTTGCGCTTTCCTGCCTCCTGGCATGTTTGCATAGCACTGCACTTGGGCAGATCTCGATATTCCCGTACTCGACCGACTTCGCTCGGACCTTCCTTGACGATGCCAATGCGATTGACTTCAAGGCCACTACAAACCTGGATCACGTTTTTGACGTGCGTGACTACGGAGCGGTAGGGGACGGGTCTACCGATGACGAGGCGGCTATCGAAGCCGCAGAAGCTGCTGCTGATGACAACGGTGGTATAGTGTATTTCCCTACAGGTACGTATAAGTTCTTAACAGCGATTGTTATATCAGATAACGTATCTTTGCAATTCGCACCTGGCGCGCAGTTGATGGGTGACGGTAGTGCTACGTTAACAGCTCGAAACATCGTAGACACTAAGCATCAGATATTCCAGTCAACAATGACTCTTGCTTCACCGTATGAGGGTTGGGTACGACCAGAATGGTGGGGTGCGGTTCCAGATGATTCAACTGACTGCACGGCAGCGCTTATTGCAGCAGATGCAGCGGGAAAGCATATTCAGTTTAGGCCTGGTGTATACTTAACAGATGGATGGATTATTAATGGCAGTGGGGAGCATTATAAGGGATCATCCGGGTATTGGAATGCTGGCATAGGAAATGTATTAGGCACCAACATCAGAGCTAGAGGAACACAAGATTACGTTATGCGTGTTGTGTCGAGATTTGCCCTTTTTGAGCATATAGAATTTGATGGGGATTTCACTACACTTGAAGTTGTGCAAATTCACTCGCCGTCTATAAAAGTACAGTTTAAGCATTGTGGGTTTCGTGGAACGTTAGATGATGTAGCGGCTGGTGATGATGGATCGAGTAATGGTAAATTAGTATACGATAATTCATCTCAAGATGTTGATGATGCAGCAGTAGGGTCCTCTATTAATGGGGATAACTTATTATTTGAAGACTGCATGTTTAACACGTTTGATGCGGCAAAATCACAAGCCGAAGCTCTTAATATTGGCGGCTCAAATGCTTTCTTATGTAGAGTGCGACGCTGTATGTTTTATTACTCACGAATTCATATTGCGATAAATGGGGGCGGGGTTTCTATTGATGAGTGTGAATTTGAGAATACAGGACTTGCTAGCGTTTGGTTTGTTGGGAGTAGCTCAAGAACAAGCGTTACAAAATGCTATACCGAAGATGCGGGGTCTACGTTTTTTCGTATGACAGATAGTTCGAATTCAACAGGAGGATCAATAACTCTTGCGGATAATACTATTGGGAATACCGGTACAGCAATGCTATTATACCCGGGACAGACGTTTTTATTAATGAATAATTACATCGCAGGGAATGTGCAAGTAGAGAATGGCGCTGGCGATGGACATGTTATTAATTCTATCAATACAGTTTTTGCTACCGGAAAGGGTTGGTCCGGTACGGATGCGGAGGTTGTAAGTGAATGGGGTGGTGGGACGTTAAATACTAGCACTGGTGTATTTACACCAAATACTCATGAATTTAATATCTACGGTTCGTCTCAGTTCGGTAATGACACAAACAACGTCACGGTATCCGCCGAAGGTGCTATGATACCCGAGGGCGATGGGTACATATCGGGTGTAGGTGCTTTTGACGTGCGGGACTACGGAGCGGCGGGAGATGGGGTGACAGATGATACAGTAGCTATACAAGCTGCAATAGATGACGCTAATGATGCCAGTGGTGGACGAGTTATATTTCCTATGGGGGATTACCTGGTTGAGGGTACTCTTACAATGTATAGTAATATTAGACTTGAAGGATTGGGATCATCTAATAGTTCAGACTCTCGACAAGCTTGGACAGTTAGCATCACGCATGATCCGACTGTTGCTGACGCCAATTTAATTGAAACGGACGATGGTGGAACGACGTTTAACTACTCAATGGAGATCACCGGACTTGCATTACTTGGGCAATCAGACGGGTCTTGTGGAGATGCCATTAGTTGGCTTAATCGACCTATAAACTCATTAATAGAAGACTGCTGGATATATCAGTTTGATAATGGTATCATAATAGATGGGGGTGTTCACAATACTATATCAAGAGTTTCTGCACAAAATTACCAAGCAACTGGGTTGGCTGCTATTCGCTTAAAAGATGGAGCTAATGGGGTAACCACCACCACTCGGATAAACAATTGTTACTTGTCCGGCCACGACTGGGCGGTGGTGCTTGAAAATGCAATAGATACCACTTTTCATCAAACGATTTTTGAATCGTGTTATGACGGGGGGTTGGATATTCATCAAAAGTGTGGCAATACCTTTATACATCAGGGGTACTCAGAGAATATTCCGCTTGTAGATGGGCCTAAGCCAGTGATACAGATTGGAGTTAATGGCACAAGTGCAACAGGATATACCGGTAGAACTGTTATTTTAGGCGGCTCATGGCAAGGCCCTGATTCATCGCCGGACCCTAACAGTGCATTTCTTAATATCGATTATTGTTCTGAGTTAGTATTAATTGGTCTGGGTGTTCAAAATGTTGGGTATTTTGTAAAAGACACAGCGAACACTTTGCAAGCTTATTGTTGGGGAGTTGGTGGGTCATCTGTGACTTATTGGACAGAAGGTATCACTGATATGGGTGACTGGATGGGTTACATCCCATCATCTGGGTCAATTGATAACACCAGAGAAGCAGCTTTTAAATCAATTCGCATGTCTGATGGACCTTACGGAACATCCTATACAGGCATGCAGCAAGCTGGCGGAACGATGTTTTTCTTTAATGCCGACGGTAATCATAGTGGTGTATCTTCGAATGGCTGGTGGCAATTGGGCGGCGGGATTGCTCCCGCAGCAGAATTAGAAGTGGGCAACGGAAATCGCACTCAAGTAGATGGTCCGAATGATTTGCTGATAGAGGGTGATGCTGAAATAGATGGCGATCTTTACGTAGAGGGTACAAGTCAGTTTGGCAACGACACGAACAACGTCACGGTCAGTGCTGAAGGTGAATTGACATTAGTAGGTGACGCAACTGTCTGGGATGACCTGCGTGTCCCAGCCTCTTCAGCAAAACGTCTGGGTAATTCTGATCCCGATTGGGAAGTCTTTCAGAATGGTGTTTACGGGCTGGCATTTGCTACTAATACTGATCAAGAGGTATTCTTCACTGTACAGATTCCCCATAGCTGGAAGCTCGGGAGTGATCTTGATCCGCATGTTCACTGGTCACCTTCAAGCGTTGATACTGGTGATGTGACATGGGCTCTTGAGTATACGATTGCTGATATCACCGGGACGTTCGGGAATACAGTGACCATAACAACGACTGATGCCGGAGATGGCACAATTAACAAGCATCAGGTAACTGGCTTTGCTGATATCGATATGTCTTCCTATACTGATGCAGGGGATGTTTCAATTATTCTAATGTGCCGGTTGTATCGAGACGTTGATAATGGCGACGATTATGCTGACGATGCTTTTTTGCTTGAGTTTGATTTGCATTATGAAATAGATACAATGGGATCTAATGAGGAAGCATCGAAATGATAAGACGACAATTATTTAGCGGATTGTTTGTATTGCTCGGACTGTCGGCCACTGCGAAGGGCCAGCCGAAGAAGGTGTGTCCGGCTCCGGGGTGTATTAATCCGGAAATCAAAGATGGGGACTTTGTTACCGGGTATGTAGTAAATGGTGAAATCGTTCCTGCACATTTTAAGTGCGGGTTGAAAGCGTCTATGAGAGTGCCGAAGTTTAGTAAGAGATGAGGGATACTGTATGGCAACACAGGCTGAGAAGACAAATAGTTTCATACGAACTTATATGCCAATAGCGGTCGTGTTTGTGACTGGGCTTGCTGCGTTTTATCGACTTGAGGCAAAGGTTGATCAACACATTGCAGTTGATACACAAGATGCGATTCACACGAAAGAAACTATGGAGGAAATAAAGGGTGACGTTAAAGAAATTAAAGGTTTCTTGATTGATGGACTCACTAAATAACGAAAGGAAGCATCATGAAGACCAGACTATGTATTTTGATTGTGCTGATGTTGGCAAGTAATGTGTTTGCCAAGACTGATATCTTTGGTGAGGAACGCAATGCGTCTATTTACTTCGGCAAAGACACCATTGTTGGTGACGTCGGCTTTACTCCGGTTGAGCGACTTGATTGGGGTTTCCGGTTGATGGGGACATACCAGGATGATGATGTCAAAGAGGATCACCTTAAGATTGAGGACTGGTACGTGGGTGCTTTTGTTAAATACCCATTCATTGATTTTGGAAGTGTATTCCCAACGATACCTATTGCTGGTAATGCGTATGCCGGCGTTTCGCTTTTGTACCAAATACAATCTAATAGTGATCTCTTTCTCGTGCCTGAGATTGGCGTTGATGTTGAGGTGACTGAAAACATTTCCGGCCGGGTAGCTTGGCAGTATTCACAGCGAGAAAAGATATTCGGTGACAAGAGTAAGCTGCTGGCAGGTTTTGTTGTAAGGTGGTAAGACGATGTCAAACGAGCTAAACCTAGATGGCTATGTCGTAAGCAAAACAGTAAAAGGGGCCGTCCTTAATCGGGCCGGTCAGTTCTGGTATGTGGCGGGTGCTGTATTTGAGACCTTCGGTACCGGTGGACGTGCATTGTCTGACTATCAGATAACGATGACTGAGACCGATGTTGGGGCGAGTGGATCATATCGAGGAGACTTCCCTGCATGTGACGCTGGCTATTACAAGCGTCTCTATTACGATACAGCCATTACATCACAGGCCATTGCCCGGGACGCTGGGTATGACTTTCAGTGGGACGGCTCTGCTGAGGTTGTCGATGGTGGTGTTGGCGACTATGAGGTAACGGTTACGATCCGGACAATCGGTGGGACGGCGGTTCCCGGATGTCGGGTGTGGCTGTCTACTGACAACGACAGGGAGAATCTGACCGCGGGGCCCCAGACCACGAACGATGCGGGACTGGTCACATTCAATTGCGACTATGCCACCAAGTATTACGTCCATTGTCATCTGAGTGGCTATCAGTTTGCCTCGGCCAATTTTACTCCGGCCGCTGGTAGCGTGGCCTTTGTCAAGGACATTGCCACTTCCGTGGTTGCCTCTGGTTCTGCTTCTAACTATGCCGGCTCGATGTTACAGAGAATGATCAACTTGGTGCGCAAGCTCACTGTAGAGCCCAAGGTAAATCCGTTGTATGACGATGACTATCTGATCGGCCGGGCCGAGAACGTCTATGCCCTGGCGCTTGGCGAGAAGAAACGGCAAGAGCAGGATCCTATCGTTGCCACGGTCGAAGTTACTGTTGCGTCTGGTGTCAACACATACATCCTCCCAACCACCCTTGGTCCCATCTCTGCGGTTTATTATCGTTCCCAGACGCAGGATTATGGCTTCAAGTGGTTCTACAACAGGTATGGCAGCCAAGACATGTGGGGCAAGGGCATATGGGTTGAGGGGAACATGCTCAGGCTTCAGGCCGGGCATAATTTCATTGATACCCCAATACAGGTTGAGTGTGAGCCCAATGGTAGTGCGCGTCTCCACTGTGGCACCTGCACGCTGAATGCTGATGGTGATGAAGCGACGTTCGGGGCCGTGCCCTACCTTGGTACGATCGATCGATCTGTCAATGCCTACGCAGGAAGCACGTTCCGGTTGTTCCTGGTGACGGGTTCCACGGTTACCGGGAACGTTATTCAGGAAGTTGCCATTAGTTCCTATGCTGCTGAGACGCGGGTAGCTACATTGGCCAAGGCCCTTGATCCCATACCGACGTCTGACGATGGATCATTCTTCTATGAGATTGCCCCTCAGATCCCCATCAGCCTTGACTCTGTTCTGGCTATGCGCATTGCATGGGAGATCAATGCCATTACCCAGCCGAAGAAAGCCCCGGGATGCCTGGCAATGTACAACTCAAATCTTCGAGAGATCCGCATCAACGCCTATTCGGCCCAGAAGCAGAGCGACGGACAACCGGAAACAGGTAATTACACGAACCCGGAATATGCTGGGAATGTGGGGAATGGTGGGGCTATTTATGGCTGATGTCTTGACACTTCCGGGCGCTGGTTCCAACACAGGGGTACCTGCACCATACCTACAAAGCACCATCTATCCCGTCGAGAATGGATTCGGCGGGAATGTTGCGTTAGGGATGGGGAGCCAAACACGGCGGTTCCAGGACATTGTGAGTGAAGAGGGCCAGGTGTCGGTGAGCAGTGCGCAGTTGCAGTCTTTGTTCATGGCGATCAATCAGGTCGGCCTGGCACAGCCTCAATCGGTCAACTTCAACTTTGAGGGGTTGCGGGGCCCCCCCGGGATCCCCGGGCAGACGATCGTGAACCAGGGGCGGTCTGGGACGCTTGGTGGTATCGGGTCTAGTGGAGCGGACGGGGCAGACGGGGCAGACGGAGTCGACGCTTTTGACGACATTGACATTCCAATCCCTTACGATGGTTGGGAGGGGGCGTTTACTGATAATGACCCTGGAGCTGGGGAAGTCTCATGGACTTCATTTAAACTGAAGTATCAGGGCACAGCGTATACTATAGCGGCTGATGACACAGCATTGGAATATTTGTACTGGGATGTGAACAGTAGTCCGACCACTTTACTGTCCACAGCAACCAGAAGCAACGCGGTAGGCGTAGGGAAATTCCCCGTAGGATGGAATAACGGGGGTACGTTCCAAAATAGCCAATTCATACCGCTAATTACAGCGGGCTTTGCGTCTTTCCAAAGTTTATCAGCCTTGGGCATAACAGTGGTCAACGCCGACATTGGATTGTTGGCTGTTGAAACTGCCAATATAAAAGATCTGAATGTTACCACTCTGAAGATTGGCAATACCAACGTGACAAATCCTAAACTATCTGATGACGCGGTCAATCTAACAACGGCGATATCTGGAACAAGCAGCTCAACCACTACTACTTCTACTATCGCATCCGGGACACATCCATCCGGTGGTGACCCAATTAATCTGTCGGTGCAATATAATGTTGCCGCGAGTGGCGGGATTGGCCAAGCGCAAGGATATGTGCGCATGTACCTTAATTCGGTAAAGGTTGCTGAGGACTATTATGATCTCACTACTGGCACAAACGAGGATCATACCTTTACTGATTTTATGCTGTCGCCAGGGTCTGCAAGTTATGCGGTTTCGCTAGTTGATGAACGTACAGCCGGCACTCCAACTACCGTAGTACAAGCTACGGGAAAGTATACAGAAGAGATATTGTAATGAAGTTTGGAATATACGACAAAACAACGGGCGAGCTAATAAGAACAGGGGCTTGCCCTCCAAGCGTCTTATCCCAACAGCCTTACGATAGGGTGACGGAAAGGCTAAAGAAGTTCCCAAGGACCATGAAAACATGCCGGGATCCAAGATCATACAAATGTGACTCTAAGGGCAAATTACATGCCATATAACCAAGACCAACTTGATAGTTATGTGACCTACGGATTTGACGGTCCCCGTATCAACAAGGACGTGCCTGGGAATAAGATACAGTTTGACCATCAGTCTCGGGTTTCTGGGATAGATGGCCGGTATCGGGGATGCCTTCGGAACTATTACGGCAACCGGCTACTGGTGGATCTGGACGGGGTGACCGGTCTTACCGGCATAGACGCATACGACGGCGTGAGCTTCATGCAGGAGGTCATCTTCCAGAAGCGGGGCACATCCACGACCTACCGTGGCTTTGTGATCAGATGGGACAAGGCAGACGATACCGACAATTCAGAGGTTGGCCTGGTATATTCATCTGATAATGGCAGCACATGGACCTATTTGGTTGTGCATGCCCAATCTGGATCCGGGATCACCAAGACGACAGTGATGGAAGCGGCCGCGTCCGGGGCATACCTGATGGTCGCGGTTGAGGCGAACCCAACAATGACTGTTTACTGGGAGTCCTCCCTGGTGGCTGTCGAGAGTGGTCCCGGTGATTTTGGCACAGCACTGGGGGCCCTGACTGAAGCGTCTCAGGATGATGACACATCATATCATCTGGTGGGCAACGGAGTCTACCAGATCCGGTATCGGTTCTATAGTTCGAGCAGGGGGATCTACTCCGGCATATCTAACCCGGTCACGGTCTACATGGATCAGCCCAAGCTTACCCCTGCCTTTGGATCCGCTTACTTCAATGCGGCGGGCGGCGACTCGGGCTTGATGGTTTCGGGAGATATCTGGACCCTGAACACTCGGACATTTGAATACATCTCCGGTGGCAGCGATGTGACTATCCCTGTAGCAGCAGCGGCCACTGTAGCAGCTCACGCTCAGGCCCTGGCCGACGCGATCAATGGAGACACAGCAAACTGTGGCTGCACGGCCAGGGCTGAGTCAACCTCAGTGTACATCGAAGCGAACACAGCGGGGACCGCCGGCAACACGATCGATCTGTCCATCTCTGAAACAGGTGGCAATACTGACGATCTCTCTGTCAGTGGTACGGTCCTGACCGGTGGGGGGGCCTCAACGACTGAATACCTGCAGCAATGCAAGGCAACCTTGGACTTCCCGGCGAATACCGCGGTGGTGGCTGGTGAGGCATTCGCAGACTTTGACGCCCTGTTTGATACCGTGGACGTGTTCCGTACGATCGATCTCGGACAGATCCCGGCCGCGCAGCAGGGGGGCATCTTCTACCTTGAAGGGACGATTGCCAAGGCTGGCAACTGGGCGACCTCTGGGGCATGGGATTCCCTTCAGACTATTATTGGAACTCTGCCCGATACTGCGTTGGTTCAGACTGATTTCTACGATCCGTCCACTGATTCGATTGTATCTCCCCCGCAATCCGGCACAATTGCCCGGTACCAAGGGATGACCTTGATGGGCCAGGCCCTGACTGACGATGAGCCATACAGTATCTTGACCTCGTCTTTGACTCATACCTCGCCGGAGTACTTTACGACCTACAACGTTCGCGAAGGCAACTCAGACCGTGGCCGGCCGAACCGGTTCCTTAAAGCCGGGGATTCGGCCTTTGCAAACCATCCTGGCGGGTTTGTCCATGTATACAAGTCATCGGTTGAGCGCCCCCTGCAGTTTGTTGACACGATTCTGGGCCCGGGCCTGGACGGAAAGTGGGCCTGCCATGTCATGGGCAACTCCATTCTGATGATTTCCGCGGGCCAGTTGCGGCAAATGGGCGGTAACGATGCCAATATCGTGGATTTGCCGGGTGTACAGCGGCTACTTTCGGATGATTGGAAGACTCATATCTCTGATTATGTGTCATCCGGGTATGATGCGCAGCTCAATTGCTCGATGTTTTTGAACTCCGAACGGGATGAGATCCTCTGTCTGTGGCACGGCACAGGGGCCATGAGCCTCCTGGAAGGGGCTAACTTCCGCTGGCTGACCTCTGGGCCGGATATCACTGATGGCGGCAAGCATCGCATCTACATGGTAACCAAGGAGGGCCTGGTGGTTTCACCGGACTATGCTAATGCTGGTAGCGGGACCATGTTCGACATAAGCAGTTCATACACCCTGGCCGGGGCAGCCACGGGCGGCACGACGACTACCTTGGTATCTTCCGGTGCGACGTTCCACGCGGCCATGGTTGGGGCCTATTTGTACATGATTGATGGGGATAACGCCGGCCTGGGCCGGGTGATCAGTTCGGTAGATGTCGGCAACGATACCTTGACCACGGCGGCGTTCCCCAATACGCCTGCTTACGGGAAACGATGGGCAGTGAGCCCAGTGCCGGTACATGTGGTTTTGGCGCCGATACGAACCATGAATGCCCCCGAGTCAATGGTGAACTTCGACCGCCAGAAGATGCTTGCGGCCAGTGTCAAAATACAGAATATCAGTGGCCTTGAGGCCGGGGTTACGGACACCATAAGGGTGGGTGCCTACCGGAATAATGGAACAACACTTGAGGATGAAACCTTCGAGATCGAGGTATCTGCTACCATTGGGGATGCTACGGGTGCCTTTGATGATGCAATTGACGGGCTTGACATACTGCCATATTTAGAGTATATCGGCGTTGGGTCAGTCTTTGAGATAACAGATGTTCAGACGATGAAACCTGATATTGATGCGAAAGAGGTGGTATAATGCCTCCAAATGACCCATCGGCATACAACAAGAAAAACAACCTCACCGGCCTATTGGCCGCCACAAAAGCAAACGTCCCTGACTTGGCGGGTATAGATGCCAGTGCGGCCTCATCAATTGAAGCTACCAAGGTTCCCACGGCCAATATAGGTGAGGCTCAGAAGATGGCAGCGGGGGGGCCTAGTTCGGTTAGACCTATTGGTAAAGCTATTGTCTCTGACTTACAAGGACAAATTACAGCGGCTGAGCAGCAGACAGCAAACCGGGCATTGGGCACAAACCTCAAAGCCACTGCACTCAAGGGTGTGCAACGGGTTGGCCAGGCTTCCCAAGAGGCTGCCATCAAGGGCCAGCAGCGTTTCTCCCAGCAATCCAGCGAGGATGTCAAGAAGGCCGAAACCGAGATCGCGGCGATGGATTCCAAGGGTCGGGCCCTGATCACTGAATACTCAGATACTATTGAGAAGTGGAGTACGTCCAATGAGCCCGCTTTAGTCCGGGCTCTTGAAGCAAATAACTTGGCTTTTCACCAAACGAGCAAACAGCAAGAGCGTGCAATTACTGAAGCATACGGCAAGGATAGTCAGGAATATGCCGACTTTATTGACAACAAGAAAGTCAGTTTGCAGAACATGGCCAGTGATCTCATTGCAAAATCCTGGGATATGACCCAACAGATGCTTCAAGTTGGGGCCAGTGGGCTGTCTCCCATCGTGGGTGCTGTAGCCCAGAATTTGTCTTGGGGAACCAAGTACGGTATCGACGTTCGGCAGGCGGCGTCTATGGCTGTACAGCAGTCGGAGGTAGACACCCTGGCGTATGTGAACTCTGTTGAGGCTATGAAGGCTGCCGGGATGGATGACTTTGCCAATTGGCTTGACCAGAGCCCCGTGGCGGCTATCGAGATGGCCCCCATGCTTACAACGTTACTCGATCTTCAGCAGACGGCATTCGAGGAAGAACGTTTGAGGGCCGAAGCAGAAGCGGCCAAACCTGAGAATAGGCCAAATCCGTATAGAAACGTCACACGGTAGAAAGTAGGCGGACATATGCCAGTGCCATTGAATTTAATAGGAAGCGGAAGTGGAACAAGTGTTTCTGAGTTTACCGCAAAAAAGGGGGGTATTGTTGAGGCCGCCAAAGCACGAAGGTCACAAGAGCAGCAGACGGCTGCGCAGGTTGGTGGTGGCATTGCACAGGCCAAGATCGGACAGCGCACAGCGTTGGCTGGCCAGAAGAGTCAGAGGGATATCAACCAGGCGAATATCGAAGCCAGTGCCACCCAGCAGGACAAGCAGATTGAATCTACTGAGAAACTTCAGAAGAGGCAACTACAGGGTGCCGACTCACAACAAGCGGCTCAGATCAAGTCTGAAATGGATCTGGCCATTATGAATAAGAAGATGCAAGAGAACATTGCGAATGACCGTAATGAATTGGACTATGCCCGCATGGCCCAGGATAAAGCCTCCGAGGATCGCATGTTCGGTCTTGCAGAGCGAGAGGCTGGTGAGCAGCGTGATTACAATTATGATGTTCTTAATGCCCAAGAAAAGATGAGCGCCAGAACGTTGGAAGGTCAACTCGCAACTCTTGCTGCAGGGTTTCAGCAAATGTCTCTCCTTCAGGGAGCGGACGCTTACAAAGCCTCAAGAGCAAAAGCCTTTGAAGATTTCAACACGAAAACAACGGGCACGAACACATCGCACGAGAAAAATAAAGCTCTACGTTTTGATCAGTCAAAGGAGAACATTCTTAGTGGTGTAGAGAACAATGAACCCATTGAGGTGACCTTTAGCAAAAATATGGCCGATTGGGGCTTTGAGATCGGTCCTGATGTAATGGGCGATAGCGAGAAGATGGCTGATGTGATAGTAGAGTTTGGTCAAGCTGGCTATCTCGCAATGATGGATGACCTGGATGCTATGGGGACGGTGTATGCGGAACAGTTAGCTGAAACTAAAAGGGAAACACCTAAGAAGTCGGCCATTCAAAGTCCATTTGGTGGTCCTTTGCAGTCTCCCGGGAAACAGTTTGGCCAACGACGTAAAGAAATGCTTGGACGCAGCTCTCAAATTGAAACCAATATTGAGAAACTAACACACTGGAATCGTGAACTTGCCAAACTGGATACAAGTGGCCGGAAACTTCCAAATGGGTCAACAGTTGGGAAATCGATTGCTTTATATGACTCTGTTCGCAAGGGCTATAGTACTGGCTCTATTATGGTGTATTTCGATGAAATCAATTTGTCTGATGACGAGAAGCAGGAGGCCGCCCAGCTTGGTGCTGAGAGTGAACACGTCCAAAATTATCTACGAATGAGGATGGAAGCTGCCGGTCTAAAGAATGCAGACATTGAGGCTAATATCGAAAAGATACGACTGGGTAAACCAATCAAAGCTGTTGACGCAAACGACGCGAAGAATCGTGTACGGAACTCGGGTAGCCCTTCGCGTACAAACTTATTGAGAACACTGGGCACCGGTAGATAATAAGGAGTACTATTATGGCTATTGCGAGCGGTATCATGGCCGCATTGGCAGCGAATAAGTTGGCGACTGGTATTGGTATTGGGGTACCCGCATTGTTTGCCGCAAAAGATGTCTTTGGGCAAGTATTGCAGCATGGGCTAGCTAAGAAGCAGCTATCGACACAAGAGAAGCTTATGGCCGGCCAGCTTGAAAGCACACAGACGGCCACTGAGGCCAACCGTGCTGCAGCGGCTGAGTATCTTGATCTCATAAGGACTTCAAAGGCTGAAGATAGAGAAGATAAAGCGGCTGATCGTCGCATGCAACTCATTATGATGATGATGCAAGGTATCAGTCAAGTAGGCCAAACGGCAAGTCAAAACCAATTCCAAGCGGATTTGCCAGCACCACCCACCAGTATAATTGGGCTCATGAGAGGAGGTCGGTAATATGGCAACACGATCCAGACGAGCGGCAAAAGCAAAGGCAGCCAGATCTGCTTCTAAGCGGGCCAAAAAGGTATTTAATGCGGGTGTTTTGGATAAATATCCAGGTCTTGGCCTTGGTGCTGATGTTCCACCAGTGGGCGGTTCAACTCCTGCAGGTGCGGCTGCATTGGGCGCGAAAGGATTTGGTGGTCCACGCCCAGGACCCGCATCAGGCAGCACGGGGGTCGTTCCAAAGAATCCGAAAGACCCAGCGGATTTCCTCGGTAAGCTCATGAGGAAACCTGAGGCCGCGGTGTTGGGTGCGTCTATTCTGGCCCAACTACTATTCAGTGGGGTGACCGGGGTGACCGGCGACGTGTTGCAGGCAAAGCAACAGGGTGCGGCACTGGACGTACAAGGTGAGTTTGCCCCCCAGATCCAACAGGCCGAGACTGAGCGGGGTATAAGCAAGGCCCAACGTGATCAGGCCATGTTCATGCTCCTGCAGCAGATGGGCGTACAGGGACCGAATACAGCGACGGGGGAGGTTTACACGTAACATGCCCCCAGACCAGGACATCCTGAAGACCTCTGCGGAACTGGATTATGGGATCGAGTTCCCTCTTTCCATTTACGAGCGCCCCATGTACGCGATGAGTAACCTGCTATTGCGGGGCGACGTGGACGCTGCCACCCGGGCCATATTCCAACCTGACACATTATCCCCTGTCGAGATGCAGTCTTTTACCAGACGCATTGCCGGGCCCAATCCGAACAAACTGACCAAGACTATCCTGGACGTGGCCACTAATCCATTGGTGATTGCCGGTCTGATAGGTGGATACCTGCTTTACCCTGCGGTGGGTGCCGGTACTCTGGCCAAGATATTTACCAGTACGCGGAAGGGGATACCTGAGACGGGGTTGCTTGGCAAGTTCGTAGGGGGTGCCTTCACGCGGCTACGGCACTTGGTTACGCACACAGGTGAAAGCATGCACGGCACCATAGCGGATATAAACAGTGCAATTCTCAAGCATGTGGATGCCGATCAAACATTACGGGCTGCTGCTCACGGTACAATCGCTCCTGGGCGACCACAACATCAGGTAGCAATGGGCCTGCAGGGCTGGCATAAAGGGATGGATTCCGATCTCAAGCATATCTTCAAGCTTGCGGATAGACCGA
>Ga0233415_10000764_pt1 | contig 14683 bp, 13 predicted proteins | sample Na_anoxic_12_MG_FD_188631 | JGI IMG/M metagenome (GOLD analysis project Ga0233415, IMG submission 188631) | Seawater microbial communities from Saanich Inlet, British Columbia, Canada - Na_anoxic_12_MG | ecosystem: Environmental > Aquatic > Marine > Inlet | place: Canada: British Columbia... | reverse complement strand
GGCTTGTTTTTTTTAATGTTTTCGGGGGTTTTCGGTGGCTACTGCACGGACTAACAGGCGCGCAGCGTGGCCCATGTCGGTGCGCGTGGAGATCCTCCGGCGCCATGCAACTGGCGAGTCGCGCGGTGTTCTCAGTCGCGAGCGGGGGATCTCGCTCACCTCAATCGCGCGCTGGTTTAAGAAGGATCAGATCCTGCGCGCTGCTGGACTCAGCAAGGTTCAGTGCGCTGACATCGGGGTTGAATACCTCGGCCCTTATAATCCTGCCGATGTTCTGCCGTGGCCTGATGATGTTCAGCCCGATGCGCCTCCGCCTGTGCGCCTCTCCCCCGCAACCAGGGTGAAGGCCAAAGGCGGCAGACCCAGCGCGCTGGAGGACCCAGCGAAGCTGCGCGAGCTGCGCGAGTGCCTTGAGCTCATGATGCCCTTGGCTCTGGTGGCTGACTCCATCGGGGTGACTGAGGCCACAGTGCGCAACTGGATCAAAGACTCGCGCTCAGGCAAAGACACGCCGGGCGCTCGGCTCGGCGCCGAGATCAGGTCTGCAGTCGCGCGCGGAGCAAGGAAGGCTCACGAGATGGTTCTAATGGGGGACCCCGGCGCCAAGGGCGCGCAGTTCCTCTTAAGCCGAGTCTTCAAGGAGTATTACTCTGAGCGCATCGAGCAGGCTATTGAGCATCAGGACCCTATGGCAGAGCTGAGAGATGACGAGCTTGAGGCCCTCATCGCTGAGGAGGTCTAAGCCGTGGCCTCATTTACCAAGCGCCAGGCACAAGAGGAGAAGGCCAAGAGGGCGGCGCGGCGCAGGCTGGCGGTGTTTGTCCGGCTCATGTGGTCCACCATCAACCCAGGGCACCCCCTAACCTGGAACTGGCATCTTGACGTATTGTGTGACCGCCTGGAGCGCATCAGCCGCGGCGAGAATCATAAGCTCATCATTAACGTCCCTCCTGGCAGCTCTAAGAGCACCATTGTCAGCATCATGTGGCCCTGCTGGGAGTGGCTGCAGCGCCCAGAGCTGCGCATCATCGGCGCGTCCTATGAGCTGGCGCTCTCCACCATCTTCAATGTGAAACGGCGCCAGATTCTGCAATCTGCGCGTTATCAGGCATTAAGGCCCTCTTTTCGCATAGTTAAGGGTCAAAAAGAGAAAAAGCTCTTTAAGAACACTCAGATGGGCACAATGCGCTCAGTTTCGACTAAAAGCGCGGTCACAGGAGACCATTGTGATCGTCTAGTGATTGATGATCCGCTCTCCCCTGAGGGCATCTATGGGCCTGAGCTTCAAGATCATGTGCGGTGGATGGATGAGACAGCGGCCTCGCGCTTCACGGACCTGACAAAGGCAGTCTGGGTGCTCGTGATGCAGCGCCTGCATGAAGAGGACCTCAGCGGCGTCCTCCTCGCTGATGACCCTGAGGGGCTCATAGAGCACATCTCGATCCCTGCTGAGTACGATCCAGAGACCGCCTCAGACTGGGACCCGCGCACAGAGAAGGGTGAGAGCTTCTTCAAGGCCCGCTTCCCTAAGTCTGTCCTTGAGGACAAAAAGAAGCGCGGCACTCTCCAGTATTCGGCCCAGTACAACCAGCGACCCACCAGCGCTGAGGGCAACATGATCAAGCGCGACTGGTGGAAGCGCTGGGATAAGTTGCCGCAGTTGCGCGGCGCGGTGTGGACGGGCGTTTGGGACACCGCATATGAGGCAGGCGAGGGCCACGACTACACGACGGGTGAGGTGTGGGTGGCCGTTGGTTCAAAGGCCTACCTTGTGGACCAAGTACACCGAAAGATGAGCTTTGTTGAGATGGAGCGCGCCGCTATAAAGCTCGCTGAGAAGTGGCCCTTGGTCCCCTGGTGGCTTGTGGAACAGCGCGCGCTTGGTCAGGCGCTCATAGACCGACTCCAAAACGCGGGCGTGAGGACGAGGCCCTACAAGAGCCAGAGCACCAAAGCCCAGAGGGTTCAAGCTGTGCTCCCGCTCATCGAGATGGGTCAAGTGTTCGTCCCTGCGGAGGACTGCGACAGGCCTGAGATGATCGCTGCTCGTCATCAATGGACGATGCCCCAGCAAGTTGAGGGCTTTCTCGAAGAGATGGCAGCCTTTCCCCGTGGTAAGCACGACGATCAGGTTGATGCAATGGCGATGGCGCTGGGGGAATTGTCCCCCATGTTGCTCTCAGGGCCTCAACAACACGGGCGCAGACATGGCGAGAACGAAGCGCGAGGCGCCCGCAAGCCACTTGTAAAGCCGCGCTCCTCTGGTTTGCGTCGCTGATCATGCTAGACTGGCGCCGATGAGAACGCCTCTTGGCGCCCACAACAGGAGATCAACAGATGGCTAAAGCCCCAGCGGGGAAGCGTGGCGCGAAGGGCTGGTCAGGCACCTATATCACCTGGGGCCAGCTCGTAAACACTGAGTTCAACCTTGAGCTCAAGGGCGCCAACTGGGTCACGACGACCAAGAAGATGTTGACTGACTCTATTGTGAAGTCAGCGCGCGACGCTCGGCGCCAAAGTCTTCTCTCAGCCAACTTCAAACTTAAGATCCCCAAAGGCAAAGAAGACGATCCGCTTGCCCAGCGGTGCCTTGAGCTCGTGGCTGAAAACTTCGGCCTCAACGACCGTGGCGGCCTCATGAGCGTCCCTTTTGAGGAGGCGATGGGCTACTTTGTTCTCTATGAAGACGTGGGATATAGGTATCTAGAGGAGATATGGAAGGTCTCAGAGGAGGGGGTGGTCTACTTGGACCGCTTCGCTGATCGCATGCCCTCAGCTCATGGCGCATGGGAGCGCAGAAAAGGCCTATTCGATGGGGTGCGCCAGAAGGGCCATCTCGGCGGCGGCGTCTTCTCCTCTCTGGGCCTCGGTCCAAAGATCCCAGCAGATAAGCTCCTCTTGCTCGTCAGAGATCAAGAGGGTGACAACTGGGAAGGTGTGGGCACCTTGCGCTCTTGCCACTATGAGTGGCGCCTCTCCCTTCACTCCCTCTCCATGCTCGGCGTGGCCCTTGAGAAGTGGGCCATGAGCACACCAAAGGTGAAGTTTAACCGCGCTGAGATATTTGAAGACCTGCGTGCGGCGCAGTCTGAGGAGAACGTCGAGGCGATCATAGACAGCGTGATCGCGACCCTTCAGGGCTACATGGCCCAAGAGGAGGGGGTGGTGGTCGAGTTCGCTGGCGTTGAGATCAGCACCTTTGGAGATGGCCAACTCAACCTCTCAGGCTTCCAAGCCATTGAAGACATCATCACAAGGCGCATCCAATACTCATATCTCGTGCAGTTCCTGTCTTTGGGTCAGGGCTCCACGGGGGCGCGCAGCGTCGGAGAGACTCAGATAGATTTCTTTCACGATGGCGCGGCCAACTCCCTGGACTACATCGCGGGGCGCATTGGCGGCCCTGACAGGCCAGGCGCTGGGACTATTGGGCGCATCGTCAAATATAACTTTGGTGATGTAGACCCCGGCCTTTTGCCTATCCTTGAGCACACGGGCCTCAAAACGACCCCGCTAATGCAGGCCCTCTCTGACCTCGGCACGTTGGCTCAAAACAACTTGATCCAGGATTCTGACGAGCTTGAGGATCAACTCCTTGACGAGCTCGGCGCTGGAGGCATCACTGAGGCGGGGCGCGAGCTGCGCAAGGCTCGCCACGAGCTTTACACCGCTGACCCTAAATCTACGATAGGACCGGGCACTGAGCCCCTCCCGGAGTGAGTATGAGCGAGAAGACACAGACGAGTGAGCGCGCCGCGGCGTCGTTTCACGCCATGCTCTCGGGCGCTCAGTTCGCGATGGAGGAACAGGCCCTTGATGCGTTCTTATCCTCCCTCGGCGAGCCTGGCGCCTTCCTCTTCAGCGATGATGAGCCTGAGGCTGTCTCTTTTGAGAAAGTTGGAGCCACGGCCCTGATCTCCTTGCGCGGGCCTCTCGTTAACCGCGCGGGCGCCTTTGAGCGGATGATGGGCGCGGTTTCAACCCAGGACCTTATCACCCAAGTCTCTGCGGCTGACGCGGATCCGGGTGTAAGCCTTATCGTCCTGCGCGTGGACTCTCCCGGCGGCATGGTGGACGGGCTCAGCGCCGCAGCAGACGCCATCAGGAGCGCCTCTACACCTACAGAGGCTCATGTTGAGGGCGTCTGCGCCTCTGCGGCTTATTGGCTCAGCGCGGCTGCAGACAAGATCACAGCGGAGCCGACTGCGCGGATAGGTTCAATCGGGGCTATCAGCGTCGTGAGACAGCGCGACAGCGAAGGCGCCTTCACCTTCACGTCAGCCCAGAGCCCTCTTAAGAATGCGCGCCTAGACACCTCGGCGGGCAGGCAAGTTTATCAGGACGTGGTCAACGATCTGGCTGACGTGTTTATCTCTTCAATTATGGCTGATCGTGGCGTTTCGCGTGAGACAGTTCTCAACAACTACGGGCAAGGCGCTATTATGGTGGCGTCACGAGCCCACGAGGCTGGCCTCATAGACAAAATCACAGGAGTGAGCACTCAAATGGAAGAGCAACTCAAGGCCGCCCTGGCCATCAATGAAACGCTCAAGGCTGACGCCACGGACCTCAAGGCCCAGGTTGTTGAGCTGAGCCTTAAGGCCGAGCAGGCGGAAGCGCTGGCGGCTGAGCTGGAGTCCTCCAAGGTCGAGGCCTCATCTTTGGCTGCCAAACTTGAATCTGTTGAGCTGGCTCAAGCTGAGCAGGTCAAGGCCGCCGAGCTGGCTGCTGAGCAACTGCTCGAGGCCCAGGCCGCGCAGCACGTCCTCAGCCGTACCGCGGCGGTGAGCTCACTCTTGCGCACTGGGCGCATCAGCGCCGATGAGCGCCCGGGCGCTGAGATGGCCTATGACATCGAGAACGCTGCAGAGGGTGCGCCCAAGATGTTCTCCACGGGCTACAAGAGCCGCGCCGAGAACTCCGCTGTTAACCTCGCCGAGATCGGAACGGGTGAGGACGCTGGCGACGTGGCAGACGAGACAATGGAGACCCAGGCGAAGGCCCTCGCCAAGAAGAACGGCACATCCTACGCCCTTGAGTATCAAAAGCTGATCAGCGCCTGAGCGCTTAACTGGACCGAGAACGGCGCCGAGGCGTCACAGATGGAGAGATTATGAGCATCGTCCGAACCTTCACCGCTGGCGCCGCTATCGCCGCGGGCGCCTACGTCCAGCACGACGGCGCCAACCCTGGAGAGGTCATCACGGCCGTCATCGGCACCGTCGTGGGCGCTGACATCCTCGTCGGCGTCGCTGAGCACGGCGCGGCCTCTGGCGAGACTGTGAGCGTCGCTTACAGCGGGAAGATCGTGAAGGCCTACGCGGGCGCCGCGATCACCTGGGGCGCTGAGCAGGCCCTGGCGGTCTTCACCTCTGCGCTGGGGCGCCTTCGCCCGGCGGTTGCTGGTGACTACGTGGTTGCTCACTACATGGGCCCAGGCGACGCCGCGGCTGGCGAGCTCATCGACGTGCTCGTTATGCCTAAGGCCGTCTTCTAAGAGATCCAGCTCATCGACGCAGGCCACCGCCGAGCGGGGGCTTTTAAGAGTCTGATTTAAAAAGGAAATCAAATGCCCCTCACGAAGTACCCCGCAGGCCCGATCCCGGTCCTTGAGAATCTCGTTGGCTCCCCCGTCCCCAAGTACGGAAAGGACTTCCTCATCGCGCGCTCATGCCTCGCCCATGTCGGCGTGGCGCCTGAGAACTCACGCGCTCAGATCGAGGTCCTCGATGGGCGCCCTTGGCGCGGCCAAGAGCAGCAGACCGACGTGCGGCGCAGCGATGGCCAGCGCTATCCTGTGCTCAACGACGAGGAGGCCGCGTTCATCAGCTACGCGACTCAGGAGTACGCCCCGGCGCGCGACATCGACAACAAGAAGCTGGCGAAGTATGGAGAGAAGGCTCAAGCGCACCTCGTGCGCATGTTGGCCCTCGCCAAGCGCACTCTCTTCTTGACTGAAGAGCGCCTGGTCTCCGAGCTCCTCTTCACCGCGGCTAACTGGGGCGCCAACACGGGCACGCTCGTGGCCCTCGCTGGCGGCTCTGGTGTGAAGTTCACCGCGGCGGGCGCCACCGAGTTCTCCGACCTCGCGCTGGCGGCTCGCCTCGCCGCGGCCACCTTCGGCAACGTCAACCCCACAGACATGGTGATCGGCGTGGCTGCCTTCGATGCGCTCAAGTCGGCCACTGAGACGCGCATCAACATCACCACCAACCTCTCCTCTATCAGCCTCATCGACGAGGCCGTTAAGGACCTCATCAGGTCCGCCACGGGCGTGATCCGCGTTCACGTCGGGCGCGCTCAGGTTGAGAACGCTCGATCCGGCGCCGCCAGCTCCAAGGGCAACCTGTGGGGCGACTCCGCGGCCTTCTACTGGCGCGACGTGGACGCCACCCCCTCCCCCTCTGGCATCGAGACCACCAACGGCACCGCGCTGGGCATCTACGTGGAGGGCGACGGCGTCTCCGTGGCTGATGAGGATGGGCTCATCCTGCCCGGCTACTTCGGCCACCAGATCGTAGAAGACAACCCCCCAACCACCACGATGGTTGCGGGCACCGAGCGCGCCCAGGTCTTCCTCACTGAGACAGACCAAAGCACGGGCACCGTGCTGCCTCCCCGCGGCTACCTCGTGACTGACCTGGTCTAGAGCCCTCGCGCCGCCCACCCTCGCAATCCAGCCTGCTGGCTCCTATACTCTACAAGCCGCGCCGCCCCTCATTTTAGCCCTGTCTATTTGTGGATGTTTTGCAGGCGGCGCGGCCTTAATGCCTGGAGTGAGACGTGAGCGATAAAAAAGCACGTATTGGTGACGTCTACCGGTTCATATGGCGAGGCCCTCAGCCTGTTGAGGGCGCGGCGCCCATTCTGAACCTCTACGAGCCTGGCTCCTCCACGCCTCACGCTTCATCTCCTCAGAACCTTGTGGCAATCCATGCTGATGCGGCGATCTCCTCGGTGGACGCTGACCTCAAGCGCCTCACCGCTACAGGCATCGCCGTTGCGACATCACGCGGCGCCTCTGGGCGATACGGTGCGGCGTGGCTCATCTCAGAGGAGGGGGGGACGTTCCCTGTTCACGTCGCGAAGATTGAGGATGATCTAGTGACCCTCTCCACTCGCCTGCCTCGCATGGTGGGTGGCAGCTCGGCGCTGAGATGGGCAACGTGGACGGTTGAGCTTGATGTGACAGTAACAGCGGCCGTCCAGCGTGGGTGGCGCTGGGTCGTTGAGTATGCGGCCACGACAGGCGCCGACATCTTCGCGAGCGGCGTCAAGCGCGACGAGGGGCTTCTCCATGTCGTGCACCAGCCCTTTGAGTCGGGCTTAGACTCAGGCCAGCTCATAGACTGGTTCCCTCAAGTCATCCCCTTGAGCCGCTCAGGCACACAGGACTTCTCTTCTCAGATAGAGTTCTCTGAGGAGGTCATGATCTCTAAGATCCGCTCAGCCATCGTGGGCAAGGGCAATGAAGACCTGCTCAGCGGGCCTCAGTTTAGGCGCGCTCACGCGCTGTTTACCCTCGCAGACATCATAGAGCACGCTGAGCCAGATCAAGCGCGGTCAAGCCGCGCGAAGGCCTACTCTCTGCTTGAAGAGAGGCTCCAAAACGTCACATGGTTTGACGAGGACGGCGACGGGGTCGTTGACGAGGGTGAATTGGATAGGACGATGAGGCGCACGGCCGCTGCTGGGTTCTCCTCCCCCTACCTCGGGAGGCCTCGGGCGTTCTCATCTGAGAGGATCCCCTGATGGCAGTAGCCCGCGGCTCAACCCTCGGTCTTGACCTCTCATGGGAGGGCCACGGGGACGGGTTTATTGTCCCTGAGGAGATCCTTACAAAGGCCGATAAAGAGAAAATCGCGGATGTTATGTTTGATGGCATCTATGGTCGCGCGCCAGTTGTTACAGGTAAGTTTAGAGCCTCCCTGGTCAAGAAGGTCTTAAAGCGGTCAATCAACGTACGCTCAAAGACTAAATACATGAAGAAACTAAACTATGACATGGGACAAAAGGGAAAGCCCTTTGCTTTTGTCAGTCCTGAAGAGATACGCAAGATGGAACTCCTCTCCGAGTCTGCTTTTGAGGCATTCTTGGATGCCTTTGAGATTGATGACAGCCGGGCGAGAGGTTAGCGATGAGCCAAAGCAAGTGGCGCGAGAATTATGCCCACCTCGTTGCCATCGTCCAGGAGACGATCCCCCAGTCAGACCCGGGTACGCGCTTCCGCGATATTCGCGAGGAGATGACAGGGGACTGGGAAGAGATGGCAGGCCGCGGCCTCTCGCGCCAGTTCATCTTGCGCCAAGAGGAGCCCCCCCACGACGATGGGTCAACTGGCATCCAGCGGCGCCGCATGCGCGTGGGCATGGCGCTGGAGGTCTTGTATCCACGGGGCCTGCAAGGCGAGTTTCTCAGCGGCGAAGATGGACCACTTCTTGAGGCGCGCCTGCGCTTATATGCGGGTTGTGGCGTAGACTGCACTATAGAGCACATCCCACCGTCAGATGTGCCTGAGCTGACCGACATAGGGACAGACGGGCGCACAGGGTCTGTGCTCCTCAGAATCCTGTTTGATGTCATCTACATGGAGGACAACACACCGTGAGCAAGCAACTTAGCTGGGACAAAGAGACGAGCTTCGGCAATCCGAGCGCGTCGGCCCCCATCCCAGACAACTCCGCGGCCATCTTCAAGGCGGCCTACGTCGACCGCGCCAATATCGGCTCAGTCGGTGAGCCTGAGCTGGCGCAGCGCGACGTGACGCGCGGCGGCTTCACCGTCGAGACCCCGCGCATGATCTCCATCTGCGATGGAGTCAACGGCCCTTATGAGCGGCGCATGGGCTCAATCCAAACGGTGATCAACGCGCAGACCGTGGGCGCGGGTAACACCGATATCCCCACCAGCGATGATCTCTTCTTGGCGGCCCTCTTGGCGTCGAGCCTCGTGGACACTGGGGACCCCATCGGCGCCGCTGGCGTGGTGCTCACCTCCACGGCTGGAGACGCCAGCCAGGTCGTGACCGTCGCGGACACCACGGGGCTGATTGTGGGTGAGACGCTCAGCACCGTCATTGACGGGATCACTGAGTACACCACGATCACTGAGGTCCAGAGCGCGACCGAGTTCTTGATCAACCCTGGTCTGAGCCGCGCGCTCATCGTCGGCGGCGGCGATGTGTTCTACAGGATGCGCACTTTCTATCTCCCTTACTCCAACCTCATCACCCCTGGCGACTCCCTGGTGATGCGGCTGGAGGGCGCGCAGTGGCGCGACGAGGCGAACGGCTGCCGAGCTTCCGCCATCAATCTGGGCATTGACGGCGGCGAGTTCGTCTTCGACATCACCTCTGACACTCCCTACACCACATCTGATCACCTAGACGCTGACGTGGTCGCGGGCACCAACAGCGTGGAGCCCAGCGTTCCCGCGGGGCCCGGCTCTCAGCCCCTCGGCGCGCGCCAGGTCATGGGCACTACACCGAGCAATGACGCCACCATGATCCCCGGCGGCCCCTTCACCACCTCCACACCGATGGACCTCGACGACATATCCCTGAGCTGCGCCATCACCCTGGAGAAGCGGGGGCTCACTGACAACATCATGGCCTGCTCTGATCAGAGCGTGGTCGGCGCCGTGGTGGAGTTGGACTTGACGCTCAGCACGCCGCTACAGCTCGTCAAGGATGACATGCGCGAGAAGCTCAACCGCTTCGTGATCGTCGGCGCTGGGCGCTGCGGTGAAGGTACGGGCCTCGCCGTGGTCATCCCCAACGGGATCCAACTCATGGATCCCGATCTGCGCCTCCTTGACACCGAGCTGACGCGCCAGAGCCTCAAGCTCGGCCTGGGTCAGCCCAGCCTCGACGACACGGGCGGTACGCTCGGCGGCCTCGCTGGCTCGATCTTCAGGATCAGCATCGGCGTCCAGGGGGCCTAAGAGATGAGCTTCAAGATGCGTTTGGATTCAGTTGATCACGTCGAGCTCGTGCTGGCGTGTGATCCTGCGATCGAGGAGACAAACGACTCTGGGGCTCTCGCTCGCTACCGTCGGGACGGCGACAGTGGAGAGCTTACGATCCCAGAAGAGGCGGCGCGGTTCACCGTGCGGCCCTACACCCCCAAGGATCTTCGCGCTGCAGCTCGTGCTGCTGGACGGCTGCCTCACCGGGGGCGGCGCGTCGATGAGCGCCAGGGACTAGACCCTGAGATCAAGGCCGCGCGCGCGGCCCTCGCCCTTGCTCATGCTAAGCGCCTCGGCCTCGCCATCAGGCTGGAGGAGGCGGTGAAGGCAGAAGAGGAGACCGACACGCTCAGGGAGGAGCTCGCCGAGATGGGCCCCGAGGTCCAGGCGGCTCAAGACGCCCTGGACGATGCTATGGACGCGTGGTCCGACTCGCTGAGCGATGATGACGATGCGGCCTTAACCGCCTGGCGGTTCTACCTTGAGGCGAAGATGCTGCACCTCACCGCGGGCTGCCTCATAGGCCATCGTGAGGGCGCAGCGGCGGACCCCTCGCCGCGCCTCACCAAAGACGAGGCCATCGAGGTGATCGAGTCGATGGGGGCCAAGCGCCCCTATGTGATCGCTGAGCTTCACGGCTGGGTTTACACGGTGTCTGAGCTTGGTTCTGAGGGAAAAGCGCGCTTAGAGCGGGGGTTTGGCTCCGCTCTGCTGAGCGACTCGGAAGCCTTAACCACTGGACCTGCGACACCTGCCGAGCCTCCAAGCGGGCCTTTGAGCAGCGAGGCGCCTGTGGCGGCCCCTTCGTAAAGGGGATCCCTTTTGGTCAGGCGGATGAGGCGGGGCGCGTCTACGTCATGGGGCGGCGCATCATGCCCACCGCCAGCTCAAAGGCGTGGCGGGAGACCAAGTTTTACACCTGCCCTCTAGGCCCAGCGCTTGACCCTGAGACCTGGGTGGCCAGCGCCCTTGAGCTGTTCCGCCACTCGGGGCGTGGAGAGCGCCTTTTAGACCTCCTTGAGGCGCCCACCTCTGGCGCGTGGCAGCTCGTAGAGTTCATCCGTCGTGAGGTGGCTGACGTGGACGCGCTGGCGGCCCTCATCCAGCAAGAGCGCGAGAGGGTGAAGGCTAAGGCAGGCCAAGGGCGCCGCTGATACACTGACCCCCACCAGACCCTAATCAGGAGCCCCTCATGGCCCGCGGTGACAACGCTAAAACCCAAAAGACAAAGTTAAAGATCCAGTTTCAGGCCACGGGCGAGAAGCGCGTTGTAGCCTCATTCCGGTCTGTGGATCAGGCTGCCAGGAACAACACAGAGGGGCTTGAGGGCTTCAGAGGGGGCCTGCTCGCCATTGACGCGGCGATGAGCATAGCTACCACCACGATGGGCGTGCTGGGCTCGGCCTTTGATGCGCTCAAGGTGCCTGTGGGCCTCGCCGTCGATTTTGAAAAGCAATTCGCCTCAATCCGCACCCTCTCCAGCAGCATAGGCTCCGAGCTTGAGGCTGAGCTGCTGGACCTCGCCGCGCGCGTGCCTCAGACCGCTGGAGACATCGCTGAGTCAGCTTATGCGGCCATCAGCGCAGGCATAGACCCCACCAAGACGGTGGAGTTCTTGGAGGCCGCGTCTAAGGCGGCGGTTGCTGGTAACTCCACCCTCACCGAGTCCACCCAGGCCCTCACCAAAACCCTGGCGGGCTTCAAAGAGTCAGGGCTTGAGGCTGACCGCGCTATGGACGTGCTCTTCGCCACGGTGAAGCGAGGAGACACCAATTTCACCGAGCTGGCATCCAGCGTAGGCCAGGTGGCTGGGCTGGCGGGCACCGCTGGCGTCTCCGTTGAAGAGATGGGCGCGGCTGTCGCGACGCTCTCCAAGAGCGCGCCCTCTACCTCCATCGCGGTGACGAACCTAAACGCGGTGATCAAGACCCTCACCAAGCCCACCCAGGACAGCAAAAAGGCGTTCAAGGAGCTGGGCGTGGATGTCGGCGCCCTCGCCGTCAAGCAACAAGGTCTGCTCCCCATCCTGCGCCAGCTCAGCAGCGCCATCGGCGACGACGTGGTGAAGCTCAACAGCCTCACCCAGTCCACTGAGGCCCAGGCGGGCTTTAACGCCCTGCTCAGCGGGTCGATGCAGGGCCTGGAGGAGGACTTCAAGTCGGTCACAGAGAGCGAGGGCGCTCTCAACGCGGCCAACGAGATCCTGGCAGGCACCACCCAGAACGCGATTGATCAATTCAATGCGGCGGCTGAGGGGGCGCTGCGTGACATCGGGCGCGAGCTGCTGCCTGATGTGCTGGCGGGGCTGCAGGGGATCAGCGGCTGGTGGACCAAGGAGGGCCCCACGGTCATTCAGACCGTCAAGGATCTCTATGGGGCTACAAAGATCGCCTTTGACGCTTGGATGGCATGGCACGAGGCGCTCTTGACCCTGTCCGGGTTCCACGCGGCCACGGCGGCGGTCTCAGCGCTCTCTGAGGCGCTCGGGATCACCACCACCAAGGCTGACGCCGCGGCTAAATCCATGTGGGATCTTCGCGAGGCGTCAGCGGCGGCGGCGGCGGCGCAGTCCTCAGAGGTGGAGAAGCAGATCAAGCGCGCCAATAAGCTGCTTGATACGGCCATCGCGACAGGTGACGCGAGGCTGGCGGAGTCTGAGCGGTACAACGCCACCATCCTGATCCAGTCAAAGATTGAGGCCACGCAGGAGGCCGCTAGGAGCCAGCGGCAGGAGCGCATCGCCACCCAGTCACAGATCGCTCAGGCCCAGCTTGAGGAGCATGGGAAGGAGCGCATAGACCTCCTCAAAAACGAGCTGCTCCTAATCGGCCTGCGCGAGAACGCCACCCAGCGCGACATCAAAGCGGCGCGCGACGCTGCGGTGGCGCTGCAGCTCGTCAACGTGGAGAGCCAGGCCGCAGCCGCGCGCAAGAAGCTGGAGGATGACAAGAAGCCCACCACAACGACAGGCCGCGGTGGAGGCGGCGCAGCAGCGGCGGCGCGGGCCCAGGCCGCGGATCTCGTGCGCATCCGAGAGCAGGGGCTGCAGTGGGAGGCGCAGTTGATAGACGACGCGCTCACGCGTGAGCTGGCGGTGTTGAGCCTCAAGCATCAAAAGGAAGAGGCGCAGCTCATCGCGGCGGGCGAGGCCGCTGTGGAACTGCGCAGCGTGCTGGCCACCAAGCAGGAGCAGGAGCGCCAGAAGATCCTCTCCAAGTTCGAGGAGGAGGAGCGCACCAAGCGCGAGACAAAGCAGGCCGCGCAGGACACCTTTGAGCAAGGGCTCACAGATCGCCGCCTGCAGCTCATCGAGGATGAGTCTGCGCGGCGCCTCGCCGTCCTCGCCATCGCCCAAGAGCGGGAGGTGGAGCAGGCGCGCAAGAGCGGGCAGAACATCGTCGCGTTGAGGGCTGTCCAGGATAAGGAGATGGCGCGGGCCTCGCGTGAGGCGGCTGAGGCGGCGCGCGCGGCCCAGGCTGCTGACGCTGAGCAGTGGGCCTCTGGCATACGCGAGGGCGGCGCCCTCACCGTCAACGTCATGGAGTCAATCGCCAAGGGCGCGGAGATCATCGGCCTGCAGGGTGATTTAGCCCAGAAGGCCCTCGCCGTCACTAAGGGCCTCACCAGCGCGGCGGATGCCATAGGGTACGGCGCCCAGAGCGCGGCGGCTGCGGCCTCGTTCAATTACTTCTCGGCGGCCAAGTTCGCAGCGGCGGCGCTGGGCTCTGGCCTCGCCTCGGTGGCGTACTTCAAAGCGGCGGGCAAGGGCTCCAGCGGCGCAGCGGCCCCCTCCTCGGTGAGCGCGGGCGGCGGCGGTGGCGCTGTCACAGCCCAGCCGGCGCAGGCCAGCGCGGCGGACCTTGGCACATCGCCGAGCGGCTCCGGTGGCGTAACGAACATCACTTACCAGCTCAACCAGCACGCGCCTGTGTTCGACACGCAGAACAGCATTGACCGGTTCATGGCCCAGGGCGTGAGGCGTCAACAGGTGGCGCCTGGCGGGGTAAGCGTCCTCTCCAACGCGGATTTGCGCGCTCTGAGATAGACTAGGCCCCAGCATCACCAGCGGAGACGGGAGAACCTCATGCCTGGATTAGACTATGCGCCCACCGCGGCGCTCATCGCGGGGGCTGACCTCTCGCCGTGGCGGGGCGCCTCGTTGTTCACGCGCGATGGGACGAGCATCGCTTTTCCCGCCTGGGCCTCTCCTGGTGATGGGCTGTTTAAGGACCTGCTCACCGCGCTCAATGGAAGGGGCGAACACCTCAGTTATGGGGCGCGCGTGGAGCAGGACGTTAAGGCGTGGACCCCAGCGGCCACCATGACGATCACCATCAACGCGGATGACCTGGTGGAGTGGACGTGCTCACATGAGTTTGATCTGGAGGCGGGGCTCGAGCTCGTGCCTCTGGGGTTCGTCTCTGGCGTCACCTACAGCTCCGCGCTCGTGAGCGGGTCCTGGGTCGTCACTGCGCCCAACAACTGGGTGCGCGGCCCCTTCCTGCGCGTGGACTCCAAGCTGATCATGGACCCATCGGGCGCGGCTGTGGTGGTGAACACCTCGGCCATCGGCTATCACCAGGACGTGGTAACGCTCCTGCGCGCCTCTGGGTACACCCCAGCCACGGACGAGGACGCGCCCACGTTCGACTCCATCCAGTACATCGACAACGTGGAGGCGTCCCTGGGGGATGATGAGACGATCTGGGCGCTGAGC
>Ga0233415_10000763_pt1 | contig 14684 bp, 10 predicted proteins | sample Na_anoxic_12_MG_FD_188631 | JGI IMG/M metagenome (GOLD analysis project Ga0233415, IMG submission 188631) | Seawater microbial communities from Saanich Inlet, British Columbia, Canada - Na_anoxic_12_MG | ecosystem: Environmental > Aquatic > Marine > Inlet | place: Canada: British Columbia... | reverse complement strand
CGGTGTATTTTCGGAAATCATGAGTAATCTTCATAATTTTTCTAGTCAGGGAGTATCAAAACCATTGATTAATAAAGAAATATATGATTTAATTATGGATAATTCGGAAGCAATTGATAATAAAATTGATTATAAACGAGATTATAAATACGATTATTTTGGATTTAAAACTTTAGAGAAAAGTTATTTATTAAAGATTGATGGTAAAATTGTTGAAAGGCCACAGGATATGTTAATGAGGGTATCTCTTGCTATTCATCGTAATAATCTAGATAAGGCATTTGAAACATATGATTATATGTCAAATCAATATTTTATTCATGCTACCCCCACACTTTTTAATGCTGGAACTAAAAGAGAACAATTTTCAAGTTGTTTTCTCTTGATGATGCAAGATGATAGTGTTGAAGGGATTTATGATACTTTGAAAGATTGTGCTTTAATTTCTCAATCAGCTGGTGGAATTGGTTTAGCAATTCATAATATTCGGGCAAAGGGTTCATTCATTGCTGGAACAAATGGTATTTCAAATGGAATTGTTCCAATGCTCCGAAATTTTAATGATACAGCAAGATATATCGATCAAGGTGGTGGGAAAAGGAATGGATCATTTGCTATTTATCTTGAACCTTGGCATGCTGATATTTTTGAATTTTTAGAATTAAAAAAGAATCATGGGAATGAATTAGAAAGAGCAAGAGATTTATTCTATGGTCTATGGATTAATGATTTATTTATGAAACGAGTTAAAAACAATGAAAAATGGTCTCTATTCTGTCCAGATAAATGTAGAGGTTTATATGATGAATGGGGTGAAAAGTTTGAAGAACTATATATCAAATATGAAAATGAAGAATTATATAATAAACAAGTAAATGCCCAAGAATTGTGGTTTGCTATATTGAATTCTCAGATTGAGACCGGTACACCATACTTGGTATACAAAGATGCTGCAAATAGAAAATCAAATCAACAAAATTTAGGGACAATTAAATCATCTAATTTATGCACAGAAATTATTGAATATACTAGTAAAGAAGAAACAGCAGTATGTAATTTAGCATCAATTTCATTAAAAAGTTGTTTAGATCCAAAAGATTATGATAATATGGAATTCAAGATATATTCTAAATCAGAATGTATGTATTGTGATGCTTCTGTAAAATTATTAGAAAATCATAATATTAAATATGAAAAAGTATCATATGAAACACTATTACTAAGTGGTGAAAAACCATTCGGTGTTAAATTTCCACAAATTTATTTGAAAAATGGTATTAATAATACACATATTGGTGGATTTACAGAACTTGAAAAATATATTAGACCTGATTTTAATCACGACCGACTTGTAGCAATTACTAAGATTTTGGTAAGAAATTTAAATAATATTATTGATTACAATTATTATCCTACACCTAAAACAAAACTATCAAATTTCAGACATAGACCAATTGGGATTGGAATTCAAGGATTAGCTAATGTATTTTATGAATTAAAAATTGGATTTGATTCAGATGAAGCAGTTAAGTTAAATAAAGATATTTTTGAATCAATCTATTATGGATCATTAGTGGGTTCAATGGAATTGGCAAAAGAAAGAGAAAAAGATATGAAATCTCTTAAAGAATTATATTGGAAACAACCAGGATTACTTGAAGAAATTAAAAAATTAGTATCAAAATTAAATCCAACTGAAGAGGAATATAATCGGACTGAATTTTTAGGAACATATTCATCATATATTGGATCACCAATGCACAAAGGTAAACTCCAATTTGATTTATGGGAAAGAGAAGTAGATGATAGTCAACACGACTGGACTTCATTAAGAGGAGAAATTAAAAAATATGGTATTCGCAATAGTCTATTAGTTGCTCCAATGCCAACAGCATCAACTTCACAAATTCTTGGTAACTTTGAATGCTTTGAACCGGTTATGGCTAATATATATTCACGACGGGTATTATCCGGTGAATTCTTGGTAATAAATGATTATATGGTAAAAGATCTACAGATTTTCAATATGTGGACACCAGAAATGAAAGACAATTTAATTAAAAACGATGGTTCAATTCAATCTATTACAGGTATTCCAGATATTATTAAAGAAAGATATAGAACATCTTGGGAATTAAAACAGAAAAAAATAATTGATATGTCAAGTGATAGAGGTCAATTTATTTGTCAATCACAGAGTTTAAATTTATTTATGGAGGCACCAAATTATTCAAGATTATCGTCTATGCATTTCTATGCTCATGGTAAAGGTCTAAAGACCGGAATGTATTATCTAAGAAGTCGGGCTTCAAGTAAAGCAATTCAATTTACAATTAAACCCGAAATATGTGAAATGTGTAGTGGTTAAAATAATTTAAGGAAATAAATATAATAGTTATATATATAAAATGGTGACTCACTATGATTACGAGTCAGTAAATTCACTTATTAATAGTGATATTTTTTTATCTAATTATGAAGAATATATTTCTAGTAATGTTGATAAAGTAAACGAATTACTAGAAACTATCTCATATATTACAATTAATAAAAACTATTATAAGATGAATATATCTTCAAAAAATAAAAAATTTAATAATAATTTATCATCTGAAACCGTATTAATTAAAAATACATATAATTTATTAAATAAAATTACGAGTAATAATGTTGATGATATTACTAAAAAAATTATTTCAGAAATTGGTAAAACAACCCATATTATACCTAATATATTAGATATAATAATTGATAAATGTATAACTGAACTCCAGTATACAGATTTTTATATTGAAATAATGAATAAAGTATTATTATTAGATGAGAGTGTCAACTTAGATATTCTTATTAATAAAAGAATGGATAATATATATATAGATTTTCAAGAAAAAGAAACCGAATATTTATCATTATGTTCTATGAATAAAAACACCGATGATGTTATTGGATTATCAATATTTATAATTAAATTAGAAATAAATGGATTATTACTAAATTATACTGAAAGGATTATAAATAAAATGTTTGAAAGTATTATTATTGATGATGATGATATTTGTTATAAATATATATTAACATTGTATAATATATTTAAAATATTAGATAAAGAAGACATCAAAGGTTACAAGGATAAGATAAATGAATTAAAATCAAAAGATATTAGTAAAAAAAATAAGTTTAAATTAATGGATATATTAGATTTTATGAAATAGTTTAAAGTTTATAGAATATAAATAATTATGGAAAATACGGATATATACTATTCGCCAGTTGATTTTAGTTCGTGTAATGCTGGAGATTATTTGGAGCCAAATGTTGATATTTCTAATGAATTAATAAGTAATATAGATAATAGTTTATTTATAAATGAAAATATTAATTTTATAAATAAGGATAACTTCTACAATGATATGTTTGTTATTAAATTAGAATTATTAAAGTATGTTGAATGTGATACTTTTTTATTAGATTCACAATTAAATATTCTTAAAAGTGTTAAAAAAGGTAATAAAATGGATACAATCGCATCAGAGATATTATATTTATTAATAAGAGATAATCAAATATTAATAAATGATATTAAATTAGAGATATTAATACCTCTATTAGATAAATTAAATTATGATATTGAAAATATAGATACAGATCTATTAATAACTACTATCAAGGGTTTAATGTCAAATGGTATAAATGATAAAAATATAAAATTAATCAATACATTTATTGATTTTAAGAATGAATTTATAGAAAAACAAGATGAATTATTAAAATTAGAATCTGATTTAATTAAAGATATCTCAATAAATAAAGATGACATTGATACAATCGACAATATGTTAAAAAAAACAGAACAATTAAATAAAAAATACGATGAAAATAATGAAAATGATAAAATGATAAAAACCATGTTGGATTTAAGTAAAATGCTATATGAAAATAGTAATATAGTTAATTCAAAACAAAAATATATAGAAAAAAGAAAAGAAATAAATAATTATATATCTGTAATTAGATATATTAATTGTTTTAATAATTGTAATATTTGTAAAATTTGTTTAACCAATCCCGTTAATAATTATGTTATTCCTTGTGGTCATACCGCATGTTCTGATTGTTTATCTAAACAAAAACAATATCAAGGTGATAATAATTTTAAATGTGGTTTATGTAGAGTCTTAATTGAAAATGTAAATAAATTGTATTTATAAATCTTCTCATTATTTATATGCATAAAATTATTAATCAAAAGATATTACAATCCTTCCATGGTGTTTATTTAAACCTCGTGAAGCAGATAAAGACAATTCTTGTCTCTTTTTTCTAATATTTTCATCAGTTTTATTTTTATGGATTATTTTAATTGAATTATTCATATCATTCTCTATATCTTTATGGTTATCTCTAATATAATCTACCAATAAATTTTCTATTGCCCATCTAAAAAAATTGAGTTGTCCTAATGTTGTTGATATACAATCAGATTCACCATCTTTATCAATGTATTCAAAATTTATTTTATTTCTTCTACAAAATGGATCAAAATTTCTTTTTGAATATGATTTTAATTGAGATTTATATGAATGATAAACATTAAATGAGTTATAATTATAATTATCTTCAGGATTTATTGAATATTCATTATCAATTGATTTATAAATATGATATATAATGTCATTTTTTTTAGAGTAATTAGTTACAAACCAATCTATTACTCTTAAAGAAATTTTATTATATTTTATATAATCCAAATACTTTTCTAAATTATCATCAACGTAAAATTCTTTTAATTTTTTAAATAATAAACTATTATGAAAACTCATTTTATATATTTATATAATTACTCTTAAATATAAATATATATAAGATTTATAACGCACTTAATTTATTTCGCACTTAATTTATTTCGCTTTTCCTTCTACCGGAACTCCAACTTTTCCTTCTACCGGAACTCCAACTTTTCCTTCTACCGGAACTCCAACTTTCCCCGATTCGTTCCCTGATTGGGACATTTGCCAAAATAAATACAAAATACCACCAACTATTATGACTATCAAAAGCCAGACCCACCACGACCATCCATTATCGGGTTCATCGGGTGTGCCTCCACCTCTACCTCTACCTTCACCTCTACCTTCACCTCTACCTTCACCTCTACCTTCACCTCTACCTTCACCTCTACCTTCACCTCTGTCCCTGTCCCTGTCCCTGTCCCTGTCCCTGTCCCTGTCCCTGTCCCTGTCCCTGTCCCTGTCCCTGTCTCTAGTATTACCCGATCCGTGAGATCCAGAATTACCCGTTCCATTACACGGTTCTGACATATTAGGTTCACATCTAGAACCAATCCTATTCCATCCACATGTAAATTGTAAATTATCATATCCATCCATATAAGAAGAATCACACACATCCATATCATTAGTATCAAAACAATGCCCGAGTTCCCTCAATTCACCGCAATTAACACTTGATGCATTTGTAAATAATTCTAAATTATTTCTTTTAACCATTGTTATATATATATATATATATATATATTAAAGAAATACTAAATTTATTTATATATATATTTCCACCTCTACTCTCGTGATCGGCTAATTGAACGACTTATTGAACGACTTTATGTAGATAATTCTCAACTTGAAGGTGATTTGCTAAATAAATATTTTGAATGCCAATAAACAAATGATATACCACCCACTACGATAACAATTATTTCCACTCTCTTGTTATTATTATTGTTATTATTCATTTATATTTTTTATTTACGCAACCAATATATACCTTGTAAATAACTATCCGACAAGTCATCTTTTTTTTTAGAAATATTGTATAATTCAATAAATTTTTCATTTTCTTCTTTAATCATAATTTCACAATATCTTACTGCTAAAAATTTATTTCGTTTATATGATTCTTTATATTTACATTCAATAGTTGGACCCGTGTACACTTTTAATTTATTTCGGGCATTAATCATTTCTAAATTACTAATAGTTGAATTAATATCACATACACCATTTACTAAAAAATAACTATAAACTAACATTTGAATTGATTTCATTGTTGGATTTTTTAACGATGGTTGATTTTCAACAATAACTTCTTTACATTTTAAAAAATCCGGATATTCTTTTAATTTTTCAACCATATTTTTCCCTACATTTAATATTGAATTTTGTGTTCTAATTTTTTTTAATTTTTTCTTTTCTGGTGGTTTATATTGTTTTAATTTTGAATGACCAGTACATAATTTAACTTGTTTATCATCATCAAACCATGTAGTTATAAATGTTGCTGATTTATCACATAAATATCCTTTAGTATTTGTATGTTGACAAATACAATCACAAGATATATTAATTATACCCCAGTCTTCAATTTCTTCATTTTCATTGAGTTGGCAAAAAGCTAAATTCTTTATACCAATATCAAAAGATAAAATACTCATATTTATAATATTAACGATTATTATTCTTAAATAATTAAATTAAAAATTAAATCCACTTGGAACATTGGAAGATAACGGTGGGTTCATAGCGGATTGTTTTTGTTCATACGCTTGACTTGGATTTAATGGTGGATCATTTACTGGTGTGGTTAAATTTGAAATAGATGTTTCTTGATTCGTTTGTTTAACTGGCGGCACCACAGTATCACCTGGTATATTTTTTACAATACTTGAAACACTACTAAATACATATGAAATTTTAATAATATATATTACTAATGGAGAAAATAATACAATCCAAGCTAAATTTTCATGATTATATGTACAAAGACCATAAAGTAATATACCTAATAAAACAATAAACGATATTTCATACCACATATGCATAGTTAAAATATTATTAACTTTATTATTGTTGAATTTCTGGGAAATATTATAATTATTATATAATGTTACCCCAGCAATAATAGCATATACCATATATACAACTAATGGTGAACATTTATCGGTCTTCAATAGAGAATTACCAGAACTTCCAATTTCTTTATCCATTTATATTATGGTATATATATTAATTTTCATTTTTTATTTAATAAAAAAATACCAAATTTTTTGCCTATTTTCTACGACCACCTTTTTTCTTGGTTTTTTTTTTCTTACCTCCCGTAATGCGTGCTGATAAAGGACCAACACTTATACCGCGTTTTTTACTTTTACTTTTACTTTTTCTTTTTTCATCCGATTGTGACCCGACTTTAACACCGGTTCTACCAATTAAATGATCCGCACCAACTTCAATTCCACTTAAACTAGCAGAAGCATCTACATTTAAAAGTTTTTTATTACCCATACTTGCTTTTAATCCTGCTTTAGTTAACGATCCATCTGCTTTGAATATTTTTTCATTTCCAATACTTGCGTTTAATCCTGCTTTAGTTAACGATCCATCTGCTTTGAAAATTCTTTTATTACCAATACTTGCTTTTAATCCTTCTTTAGTTAACGATCCATCTGCTTTGAAAAATTTTTCATGACCGATTCCGGTCCTTAATCCTTTACTATCAACAGATGCTGATAGTAAATCTAGAGCATTTACACCAATACCATCAACACCTACATTAGTATTAAAATTGTGCTTTTCTGTTCCAACTCTCCCTTTCAATCCTTTCGTATTTAAAGATGACGATGCTAAATTTAAAGCATTTACATTTACACCATCAACACCTACATTAGCTTGAATATTGTGTTTTTTTGTTCCTACTCTAAGCCCACTATTTTTACCTAATTTGGCTTCAGCAATACCGATGTCAATACCAATTCCACCCTTTTTCACGGTTTTTTTCGCACCAAATACTCCTTTTTCAGTTTTGTATCCAGCTTTAACTAACCGACGTTCTTTTTTAGCGGTCCTGTGTTTTTTTGCCGATACAATTCTACCGTGTTTATTTTTCATTAATTCTTTTTTCTTTAAACCACCAGATGTCATCATCGCATTACCGTGCCATACTTCTGCTCTAGATCCAACTCGTTTAATATCCATTATATTATAATAGATATTTTTATTTGGACGTAATCGTTAAATAATTTGATTTAATATATTTATTAATATTTATAATAAATAAAACAATAATGTGTTTTGGTAAATACAAAAAGAAAAATATAAGAAATAGGTATAAACCAAACAAAATTGTTCCTCTTATAGAAAATAAATCTAATAAGGATAAGATTGAAAGGGTAAATAACCATAATATTAAAGAAGAACATTCAATCGCATCAAATCAAAGGAAAGAATTTCATGAAAAATTTATTAGAGAAATAATCACTTGTGGTTTTTGTTTACAAAAATTTGATCTTGGATCAAATGAATTGCAAATTAGTTGTGGTGGGTGTGATAAATTCTTTCATTGTCATATAGGTGGTAAATGTCAGGGTGAAGGTTGTTCAATTGAAATGCCGAATGGTTCAACTGAACAAATTAGTTATTGTTTAAATTGCTGTGATTCTTATACAGCCAAAAATGGTTTCTGTATATGTAATAAATGTTCTAAAAAATAACTTAATTATTAATAAAATAACTTAATTATTAATAAAATAATTAATACCACTATAATTAACTATAATTTGTTTTAACTTACAAAATATTTTTTTCAATTCATCGCATAAAATCATATATTTTTTTTTTTGAAGATAATTATAAACTAGCATAATATTTTGAATATATTTTTTTAATATTACTACATTTTCCAATTTATTTTTATCTATTTTATTATTTTTATATATTTCAATTATTTCAGATTTATCTTCAAATAGATCATTTTTAAATATATTCAAAATATTAATTTGTTTTATGTGGACATTATTTTCTAAAAATAAATCTCTCTCAATTTTAGTTATTTTATTAATAAAATCTATTGCATTATATTCTTCTCTTAAAACCCACAAAAGTTTATTAAATGGTTCTAGAGTTTTTTTATTATTACTTGAATCAATGACATTCCTATTAGAGTTAATCATATTTGAATATAATGAATTTGTATTGTATTTATTATTCAACAAACTTAAAATATTGTAATTATTATTTATATTTGTTCTTGAACCGTATATTTCAGGTAATTCTCCTCTCATTATTTCATTATAGTCGATATTATAAAAAATAATATTACCTTTTGTATCATGACCCCTTCTACCAGCACGACCACTCATTTGTAAATAATCGTCTTTTGTAAATACACTGTTATTCATACCAGCAATACAAGATGTTAATACTGGACAATCGATTCCTAGACATAATGTTCTATCAGATATAACTATACCAATCTCTTTATTTGATAATAATTTTTGAACTATCCAATTATATTCATTGGGCATACCATCAATATAAATACCAATACCTCGTTTGAGTAATTGAAGTAATGGGTGTTCGTATTCTAACTTAATACCGAGTGAATTCTGAATATTTCTTCTAATACCTCTAATAGTATGATCGCTCATAGGTTCTTTATGAGTAAAACAATAATCTGGGTGTTTTTTAAATACATTCTGTGAACAAAAATCTGGATTTAGTATAAATGAATCATATTCTCTTCTTAAATTTTTATATGGTTTTTCATTATTTGAATTTCCATATTTTTTAATTAATTTATCTAATAATTGTTCATAATATTCTTGAACAGCCAATATATATGTAAATTTTTCTGTTTCAGTAAATTGTTCAGTTTTACTTTCTATATCTGCGATTGGATCTTTACTTGATTTATTTATTTTAATTTTTGATTTAAATAAATCTAATTTTTCTATATAATTTTTATATAATTCATTTTTTTTATTTAAAATATCATAATGATATGGATAATTATATTTTTCGGATTCAATTAATTTAGTATGAATTGTATTAAATAAATCAATACAATTAGTTAATTCTGTATTAAATATTAACATGGGAAACATTTTTTTATCTTTAGCTGTTTTAATAAAATCAATTATACCATTGTTATTATTTTCTGGTTTATATTCAATTTTAAAATTTTTTAAAATATTATTTACATTATTAGAATATTTATCATTTAATGATATTAGTTCTTCTTTTAAAAATATTTCATATTCTTTTGATTGATCTAATGTTAATATTTTACTATTATTAATTTTAGAGAAATAACTATCTGGCGACATTTTACTTATTTTATCAAATAATTCATCATCTTCATCACCTAATTCATCAAATTCTTCTTCAATATTCTCCCATAATACAGCTAAATCTTTAGGAGAAAATGGTAAATTATATTCTAATAATTTATTACTAATATCTTCCATATTAATACACGATAGTGGATGTAATTCTACTAAATTATTATTTTTCCATACCCACCTTTGTTGATTAATAAACCTATTTTTATATTCAACTAATTCAATATTTTTATCTGGATTAATACTTTTAAAAATATTGAATAGTCTATCAATATTTTTAATTGTTGCTGATAAAGCTATGAATGGACAATTTACTAATTTAATTAGATTCTCGTATATATTACCATCATCTTCTTTATTTAATCCATGGATCTCATCAAATACTGCATAATCAAAATTAATATTCATTTTATACAACATCTTCTCAAATAATTTAGGTGTTCCTAAAAAAATATTTGTTTTATCTGAAAATGAATTATATTCTAAATTATCAACTAAATAATGAACTTTATAACCCATTTTAATAAAATGTGCCCCGACTTGATATACAACTGGATCTGCTGGACAAATATATGCGATAACATTGTGGATTACCGCAGCACCCATACCAATAAAAGACTTCCCTGAAGATGTTGGAGCTCTAACTAACACAGATTTACCATTTTTAATATGTTTGAATGTTTTCAATTGCCAATCTTCTAAACGATGTTCTTTCTTTTTCCATATATTTAATGGTGGTAACATATGACCCATTGATTTTAATATATACAATTTTAAATCATAATCATTTAATTTTTTAGATATTTTTTCTATAATTTGTTTATTTTTAATATTTAATGTCTCTATATCTATTAATTCAAAATATAATCCCATTATATTTTCCATATTTTTTTTCCGTAATTTGTTATTATTCCATAATTTTTCTAATAATTGACATTTATAATTTATAATACCATTTTCACTTTTAATATTTTTTAAATTATTATATATATCTTTTATAATTAAATTATTCATATAATATTTAATTTTATTCTCATCTTCATTTTCTAATTTAATTTTCTTTTTTTTTTCTTGATCAATTCTAATTTTATCTGCTTTTTTAATTATTTTTTTATTTTTTTGTTTTGTATGAATACATTTTTCAATTTCAATATTATCATCTTTAATTGAATCTTCAATTATATGTTTTACATTCGCATTTAAATTTTCACCTAAATCTCTAATAAATACATTAAAATCATTATTATTTATATTTTGCCAAACTAAGTTTGCCATTATTATTTTATTTTATTACTATATAATAGTGTATTTATGTTTTTAAGTAAATTTTATCTTGAACGACAACCTGTATCATATGTTTTAATTGGTCCTTGTTCTACAATATTTATACCTCTATTATTATTATTCCCCTTTGCTGCTTGACAAGCACCAACATTTACAGCTCCAAGTGATCTACCATTCCCGCCAGGTGTTACAGAACATCTAGATATTGGATCACCATTTTTCACACACAATTCCAACGAATCATACGCGGTTCTTCCTAGACCTGGATCTGGCCATAATGATTGTCTCTCTCTAGGATAATCGGTTGAACATTGATCAATTGACCAATTTAACATTTCTCGTTGCGCAACTCCTCCTCTGGCTGTGCTAGCATATGGTGTATCGCTAACACGCATATCACTACATTTTTTACATCTTCTAACTTGTTTATTGATCCCCGATACATGTTCGCAAAATAATGCTTCTTTTGGTATTATTGGTTCCCCATCACCCCCTTCTTTTTTAAATCCAATTGCATCACCCCAACCAATAAATCCTTCTTCTTCGACTCCACTTTTAAAATCAGCATATTTACTATATATATCCCAACATATCTGTCCTTCTTCGCACAGTGTTTCTTTACCTACTCCTTCTGAATCTATCAATTGATCTACAGCTGGTTTCGGTATAGCAATAATAGATGTTTGGTGTATAGGTTTAAGACTTATAAGTGATTCCTTATCTAAACAATATTTAGATAAATATGCTTCTGCTTTCTCTCGGTCATTTCTACTTATACATTTCCTTAAATCCCATCCTGTTTCACAAGTCCCTTCATCTTCATTGCGTCTATCAGGTGAACTTAATTTCGTAACATTAACACCACCACATTTTGGTTCATCAGTATCATTATATATTTGTTCCCAAAAAGCTTCTGTTCTAAATGTTCTACCTGGTCTTCCAGCTCTCTGATTCCAACTTATCCCTTGTTCATATGATTCATAATTTATTGTTACATTTTTACCATATACTATAGTATCTCCCACATTATCTGTTGATATATCACCACTTTTACAACAACCCCACCCATTTGTTGCATCCCACCATCTACCATTCCTATTCTTATTATCATATACAGAACATATACCTCCTTCTGGAACACAACTTGATTCTGGTCTGCCTAAAGAAATTTCACAATTATCACCAGAAAAACCATTGGATATATCACATACACATTCACCTGTATTATCATCACAATATCCCCGGCGACCACCACTTTCTCCATCAATTCCACCTAACCCATTTTGACCACAATCTTTATTTTTACATTTATTTGGTATTTGACATATAGGTATTAATCCATTTTCATTTGGTGTTTTGCCCATACACTGATTCAATGTATCATTATTTTTAGCAAGCCTACAAGGAATAATAAAATTATTTTTCATTGTATCCCATTCAGTTTTATATTCTCTTACTCCATCTACTCCTTCTTCAAATATTCTATTCTTATGGTAAATACCAATTTGGGTACTACCAATACTATATTTTTCACCAAAACTCTCACACTTATCTGCTGTTATTTCAGAACAATTTTCCACTACTTCTAGTCCAACTTCACAATCAATTGGTTGACACATATGTTCATTTATAGTTTCTTCAGTTGGATCATTGACTGGATCTTCATTACATATATTATCATCATTATTAAGAGTTTTTTGAATTAATTGACTATTATTTAAATTTATATTTTCGTGTTCCCCACCATTACTATTACAATTAACTAAATATGAATCTTTATTTATTCCTGAATATTTTATAATTTCTTCATTATCTTCTCCTTCATTTAATATTATTTCTCCACATTTATTACCATCTTTTATGAATTCTTCATTAACAAAATCATTTGAGCAACTCGTTTTGGTAAAATCTAAACTACTAATAGTGTCATCATCCAATACCCGAATATATCTTTCACATTGTGGTAAATTACATTTATTATATAACATATCTGTTCCATTATTAGATTCCATACAAATACCAATATTACTATTATCATCTGATGGTTTCCATCTACATCTCTGTGAATTAATATTAATATTAGTTTCATTCATATTATTTTCGAAATAGTAACTATTATTACAATTATCTTCTTTATCAATTCCATTACAACTTGGGACCCATTCGGTTGAACTATTTAATACACAATTATTAATGTGTGATTCACAACCTGTCTTTACACATTCGTGATAAGTCGAAAATTCGCCATTTTTATCAGGATAACATTCTGCTTTATCATTGGTTGATGCGTCTGTTCTTATTCTTCCACAACTCCAATTACACTCATCACTTAATTCCAATATTTCTTCATCAGATAACCAATTTGTTCCACTGGCATTTGTTCCACTGGCATTTGTTCCACTGGCATTTGTTCCACTGGCATTTGTTCCACTGGCATTTGTTCCACTGGCATTTGTTCCACTGGCATTTGTTTTATCTCGTGGATTTTCATATTTTTCTTTATATACATATTTATACACAATATTAACTAATATAATTGATAATAAACATAAAATAAATAAACAAACTAAAGTTTTTTTATCATACATATAATTTATATATATATTAATTTATATATATTTAAAAATATTTTATGTTTAATTTATATATAAATTATAAATTATAAATTAATATGAATTTAGAAGATATAGATAAATTATCAAATGAAAATTTAATTAAAATTATCAAAAAATATGAAATACCACATAATAATAGTTTATCAAGAGATAATGCTATAAAATTGGTTAAAGATTTTTTTATAAAAAAAAAGAAAAAAAAAGAAAATAATACGGATGTTAAGAGTGTAAATATAAATAGGTCAAATAGACAGAGAAGAATGTCTTCAGCGAATAGTACTGTAACTAAAAGAGATAATATTCCATCATCTGATGTAAAACATATCAGAGATAGACGAATGTCTCAACCAACAACAACAGACGAGAAGAAACAAGCTCAGATTAACCATGAATTGAAGCAAAATCAATATAAGGGTCAAAAGGAAATTTTAGAAGAACTTAATAAAAAAATGCCTATTTATGATAAACATGGAATATATCCACCACAGAATAGATTAGTAGCGATTGGTGATGTTCATGGTGATTTAAAAGTTACATTAATATCTTTAAAACTTGCTGGAGTTATTGATAAAGATATACATCCATATAATTTTGATATTAATAAAGTAGAATGGATTGGTGGATCTACATGGATAGTTCAGACTGGTGATCAG
>Ga0233415_10000762_pt1 | contig 14688 bp, 13 predicted proteins | sample Na_anoxic_12_MG_FD_188631 | JGI IMG/M metagenome (GOLD analysis project Ga0233415, IMG submission 188631) | Seawater microbial communities from Saanich Inlet, British Columbia, Canada - Na_anoxic_12_MG | ecosystem: Environmental > Aquatic > Marine > Inlet | place: Canada: British Columbia... | reverse complement strand
CCAGGTGTGCTGCGTTTCCTTCAATCTCGAATTCCAACTCATCTCCGGGTTGTAGACCCAATGCCTCCATAACCTTTTTAGGAATAGAAATTTGCCTTTTACTGCTAATTTTCATAATTTTACCTTATTACTATTTTACAGTAAAATAGACTTTTTTCTTTACTTTTGTCAAGTACAAAGTTGACTTCCGAAATAAAGGGGAATTACTCTCTTAGATTTCTAACCATGGTTTGCATAAGGCAGTTTTTAAGTTAGCATATCTTTAATTAAAAAAATATACATTATTAATTGTAATTTATCACTTGATTTTATTAATTTTTTCATTGAAAGCCCTGATGCAATCCAGTATGTTTCAATATCTGTTCTATCTAAATAGATCTTATAAAATTTTTGCTTGAACTTATGGAGAACTAATGGTTGTGATAAATTCAAAAAATTTTCCAAAAGATAATTTAGATAGTAAAATTGCCGTTTTCAGGCAATCGCCTATCTTTGCCCACTTAAGTGAAGATGAATTCAGGGAAATAGCAGGCCTCGCAAGACCCCACCATTATGCAAAGGGTGAATTTGTTTTCCTCGAGGGTGATCCACCCCATTTTTGTAATGTGGTCCAGGAAGGCAGGGTTAAACTCTTTAAACAGTCCTTTTCCGGTAAGATCTTCACCGTGAAAGTTGCCTATTGTGGTGATACGCTCCACGCAGTTGTCCTGTTTGAGGAAAAACCTCGTTGGGCCTCAGCACAAGCAATGGATAAAGTAACTCTCCTTCGTATAAAAAGAGAGGAATTCATGTCTTTTGTTACTAACCGTCTCAGTATACTTATGAAGATCATTGGTATTCTGGGAGAGCAAGCACACAGTGCTCATGAGCGGCTCATTGACATGGTGGGAGAGAGAGCAGAGCAAAGGCTCCTCAATGTTCTCAATATGCTCTGCTCGAAGTTCGGCACTATCCTATCTTTTACCTCTGAAGAGCTTGCAGATCTGGCTGGAACAACTACAGAAACCACGATAAGGGTAATCAGTCAGTTAAAGAAATCATCCCTTGTCTCTTCCAGCAGGGGCAAGATCGTTATCTTGGATGAGGCAAAACTCCGCCGCTCCAGCGATGGTCCTTATCTAATATAGATCTCACGGGATCGCATTAGAAAGTGCAAAAGGCACCTTAAACTCCTCATAGCTTATTAATCCCCATTTTATCTCTGACTTGAAATATTGAACCCCTTTTGACAAAGTAAAGAGTAAATTCCTTTCTTTATTATTAATTCCCTATTAAAAAATCCCACAATTTGCGAAACGCATCCCTCTAAATAAATTATAGGTTTATGATTTAAATCATAGAAAAGTCATGCTCATCTTATAATATGAAAATCAATTCAATAATAGAAAGTGTCAAGAGGAGGAAGACATGAATAGAATGGAAATAATGAGAAAACCAGTTGCAATCCTCGGTGGAGGTGTTTGCGCACAGACCTTTGCCGCAGACTTCGCACTCGAGAGATACAGCGTACGATTGTATGAGCTACCGGAATTTGCCCAGGTGACCCTAGGAAATGTTCTTAACACCTCTGAGATAGAGCTCGGAGGAAAGCAGCTCAACTTCAAGTGGTTCAGGAGGGGAGGGGTCGCCAAGATCGATGTAGTAACAACCGATATGGAAGAGGCGCTCAAAGGCGCCGGCCTGGTGATTGTAGCCATTCCCGCAAAGGGCCATAAACCCTTTTTTGAGAAGATGATTCCATGCCTCGAGAATGGGCAGATGGTAAGCATTTTCCCGGACAATTTTGGTTCCTTGATGCTCAGGAATATGATGCGTGAGAAGGGTTGTGATGCAGATGTGATAATTGGTGGATGGACCTCCATGCCATACGGTTCCAGAATAGTAGAGCCCGGCAAGGTTGATTTGATACTGCGGATTCGAGAGCTCGTTTGTGATACCCTTCCAAGTAAGGACGGAGATATCTTCTTTGAGACCTTGAAGGGAATTCCCGCCTTTGACGGCACCATGGAACTCAAACGGGGAGATACAGTCATCGGTATTGGCCTTTCCAACCCGAACCCAGTAGTTCATGTCCCCGGTTCAATTCTCAATGTAGGTGCTATGGAGGTCTCGGAAATGGAGGGCACTCTGGGCATTCCAAAGGGTAAATACTCAATGTATAAGCATGGAATGAGCCCTGCTGTCTCAAGGGTTCAGTTTGCCTTTTATCAAGAAGAGAGAGAGCTTGCAGATGCCATGGGTATAAAGATGATTGAGTATCGCGAAGACCAGTTTTTCTGGAAAGGGACTGTCATGGGCGTAGAGTATTGGGTTCCCTACGCCGATACAATCCTCCCACCAATAGTTGGTCCCGATTCCGTTGAACACAGATACTTCACTGAGGATATACCAGTGGGAACAGTCATACGCTACCACCTGGCTAAAAAATTCGGTGTACAGGTCCCCACGATAGAATCACTGATACACCTGGGATCGGTTGCCTGTAAACAGGATTTCTTGAAAAAAGGGATATCTCTAAAAGAATTGGGTATTGAGGATTTAGATAAAGAACAGATAATAAGATATATTAGAGATGGCATAAGGGAGTAATTTTCCAATCAAAAAAGAGACTAAAAATGCCCCAACAATTTGATTTATTGATAAAAAATGGACATCTGATAGATGGGACGGGAAATCCATGTTATGAAGCTGATATTGGGATTTCTGGAGGGCGAATTATCCGTGTGGAGAGTGATATAGATGTAGCTGCTCCGCAACAGGTCATTGATGCTGCCGGCTTGATTGTAAGCCCAGGTTTCTTTGATGCACATAGCCACGATGATTTATATCTCCTAGTCAATCCCACCTGCGATGAGAAGATATTACAGGGCGTAACTACTACTATCATTGGTAATTGTGGGTTTTCACCAGCTCCCATATCAGAAGACCATATGACGGATATTAAAGACGTCTTGAAGGTGATGGGCGGGGAACACATACCGAAAGAGGATTTGGAACTTCAATCTTTTGACGATTTCTTGAGGAAGCTCGAGGCAATGAAGCCGGGAATCAATGTGCTCCCTTTGGTAGGACATTCCACCGTGAGAATTGCAGTAATAGGTTCAGCAAACCGTGCTCCGACAGATTCAGAATTAAAGAAGATGAAGGAATTGGTTGCTATTGCCATGGAAAAGGGTGCTTTCGGTATTTCGACTGGCCTTATTTACGCACCGGGGAATTATGCTAACACCGAGGAAATCATTGAGCTTGCTAAAGTCATCAGAAAATTCAACGGTATCTATGCTTCTCATATTCGAAGCGAAAGTGACCAGATAATTCCTGCGATTAGAGAGGCAATAAAGATTGGTGAAAAGGCAAACGTTCCAGTACATATCTCCCACCATAAGGTAGCCGGCAAAGATAATTGGGGCAAAAGCGTTGAAACCTTAAAGATGATGGCAGAAGCAAGGGCCAGAGGGTTAGAAGTTACCTGCGACCAATATCCCTACCGAGCGGGAAGCACATTTTTGGCAGCCCTGCTTCCGCCAAGCACCTTGTCAGATGGACCGGAGGTGTTTTCCAAAAAACTGAAAGATCCAAAAATCAGAGAGAAAGTTATTGCAGAAATCGAAAAAGGCAAAGGAGTTCATTGGGAGAACCTAATAAAAGGATCAGGATTTGATAATATTGTTATCGCAATGTCCTCTAATCATCATGATTACATCGGCAAGTCCATTGCCGATATTGCAGAAATGGAAGACAAGAGTCCCTATGACGTTATCTTTGATCTCGTAGTGGAGGAGAAGCGAGGCACCATCGCTATACTTTATATGATGGACGATGAGGACATCAAAAGGATCATGCGAAGCCCCTTCACAATGATTGGGACGGATGGGATTCCTGGCTTTGGGGTGAGCAAAGTTCACCCGAGGCTCACCGGGACCTTTCCCAGGATACTTGGGAGATACGTCAGAGATGAAGGCGTTTTGAGTCTCGAAGAGGCGATCAGGAAGATGACTTCACTTCCCGCTCAGACCTTTCGGGTGAAGGGAAAGGGGCTGTTGATTGAGGGATTCGATGCGGATATTGTCATTTTTGACCCTAAGACAATTATAGATAAGTCAACGTATGAGGATCCATTACAAAAACCTAAAGGTATAAGCTATGTGCTGGTGAATGGGGAGATTGCCGTAAAAAGTGGTAAGGTTATTGGGGCAAATTCGGGTAAGGTCTTAAGGCACAAAAAATCATGAAAGGAGGTGAGGGCTTTAATAATTAGAGTGATACTTGGTAAGGAATTTTCAATATTTTATGGGAAAGATAGCACATTAAAATAGGAGGATACTATGAAAAAGAAAATAATTTATTCTATATTTTTGATCTTGATCGGGCTGGGTTTAACTCTAAACATGTCTTTTGCCGCGGCTAAACCCATAAAGATAAAGTATGCCCACCTCGGGCCTCCAAAACCCTTCGATTCTGCTATTCATGCTGCTGCCATAGCCTTCAAGTATGTGATGGAAAAAAGAAGCGCCGGTAAATTTCAGGTAGATATCTACCCATCAGGTACTTTGGGGAAAGAGATTGATATGATGGAGGCTGTGAAAAATAATGTGATTCAGGTCCATGCCGCCTCCATGGGTGGACTACATAGAATTTTTCCACTCGCTTTGCTCCCTTTTTCCCCTTACATATTTAGAAATGCATCAATTGCCGTAGAAGTTATTGATGGGCCCTTTGGTATAAAACTATTGGATGCCTTTACGGAAAAGACCGGTATCAAGGGGTTAGGTATTTTGGATTTCTATTCATTTATGGTAATTACCAATAGTATCAAGCAGATACATACCCCCGCTGATATGCAGGGGATCAAATTCCGAGGGATGGACACTCTGCAGGTCAAAATGTTTAAGGCCCTGGGGGCAAGTGCTGTACCCATTGCGTGGCCCGAGACCTATACATCGCTGCAAACTGGAGTTGTCCATGGACAAACAAATCCCGCTTTTGTTGTATCGTGGGCGAAATTGAACGAGGTTCAGAAATATATGACCCTTGCCAACTCACAATATGGCTATCAGTGGATGGTATGCAATAAGCAATGGTACGACGCTCTTTCTATTCAGGACAGAAAGGTGGTTCACGATGCAGTAGGGGCAGCTGTAACTACATCGAGAGGTCTGGGTATTTTACTGGAGGAAAAAGCTATTAACGAGGTAAGAAAACTAGGCATGGATGTTTATGCCCTTTCTGACAAAGAGACCCTTGAATTTCAAAAACTTGCCCGGCCGGCCTGTCTTGAATGGCTAACAACGAAAAGGGGTACCAAATGGGTAGATGAGCTCATAAAGGCAGTTCAAGAAGCAGAGAAAAAATTGGGCTATTAATAACATTAACCCAAAAAACCCCCTGCCAGAGCACTCTAATTGCATCACTCTGATCTGTGCAACTCTTAGGGGCCATTCCGTTCGATTGATCCTTAAAGAGCGGATTTTTTAAATTTCAAAGATGGCCTATGTAAACTGAACCGGGGATGGCAACAGGCCACCCCCGGACGCTAATAACATCCAAAATAAATGGCGGGTTACATGTAGGAAATGCTATGCTGGAAATAACAATTACTGGAATGGAACATGCAAGATAGGGCCCGGTTAACTCAGATCATAGAGGCATCAGATAAATTAGGGTATCTTATTGAGATGACTTCAGGTGCCTTTTGCGTACTTCTATTTGCGGCCATGATCTTGGTCACGCTTCTCGGTGTTTTCTTTCGCTATGTCATGCTCAATCCTTTTGAATGGACTGAGGAGTTGGCACGCTTCTTAATGCTTGGCCTGAGCTTTTTAGCAATCAATATCGCACTGCGTAAAAGGGAACATATTGCCATCCTATTCCTGGCCCAGAAACTGCCCAACAAGATATCAAAGGTTTTAGATTATTTCGTTGATATACTGATTGGCCTTTTCTTAATTGTCCTCATGAAGCAGGGATACCTCATGACAACCCGAACCCTTCTGACAACAAGCACCTTGAATATCTCAATGTTCTGGATCTATTTAACCGTGCCCCTGGGGGCCTTTCTTACCCTTCTTCAACTTATCCTGAATGTGACTAAGAAAACCATATCGGAATTTTCCCCTATTTCACACGAGATAAAGTGAAACGCTCATAATGCATAGTATCCTAAAACACATAAAAATAGTATGGGGGAAGGAGTAGATTATGGCTTTGTTCCTTTTGGTGGTTTTTATCTTTCTTATGCTAATAGGCACACCCGTTGGTTTTGTTCTGGGTCTGACGGCCCTGTTTGGATTCTATAGATTAGATGATCCAATCCTCCTTACAATGGTGTCCCAGAGGTTTTTCTCCGGGATTAATAGTTATGTGATATTGGCCCTGCCCTTTTTCCTCTTGGCCGGTGATATTATGAACAAAGTGGGGTTGACGGGGAGGCTTATTCATTTTTCCGATATTTTTTTTGGCAAGTTAAGGGGAGGATTGGCACAGGTTAATATAGTAACGAGTATCATCTTTGGCGGCATCTCAGGGGCGGCGGTGGCGGATACAGCCGCGCTAGGATCGATTTTTATTCCTTCGATGACGAAGGAGGGCTACGATAAAGACTTCAGCACGGCGGTTACAGTAGCATCATCGATTATCGCCCCCATAATCCCTCCCAGCATTATTATGGTGATTTATGGCGCCCTAATGGGCGTATCCATCGCAGGCCTTTTTGCCGCAGGGATTGTGCCGGGTGTGATGATCGGTGTTGGGTTGATGATCCTAACCCGGGTCATCTCTGAAAAGAGAAACTACCCCAAACATACAGAAAAAGTGACCCTTTGTAGGCTTTATCGTGGCACAAAGGGGGCTATATGGGCGCTCATAATGCCCGTGATCATCTTAGGAGGTATATTGGGTGGTGTTGTGACTCCAACTGAAGCGGCAGCTATCGCCGCAGGTTATGCGCTGTTTTTGGGGTTTGTTGTTTACCGAAATCTCTCCCTCAAGGATCTGTACAAGCTTTTACTTAATGCCTCTGTGATGATGGGTATCATTGCCTTGATTATGTCCTCGGCGGCTGTACTGTCCTGGCTATTAGCGAGTGAGCAAATACCGGAGATGGTAGCCAAATTGTTCCTTTCTATTACTAAGAACAAGTACATGATTTTACTCCTGATAAACCTCTTTATGATCTTAGTGGGCATGTTTATGGATATAACGGCTTCCCTGATCATACTTGGTCCCATTTTAGCGCCCTTGGCTATTAGTTTGGGTGTTCACCCGTTGCATTTTGGGATCATGATGTGTGTGAACTTAAACATCGCCCTGATGACTCCGCCTATGGGTGGATGCCTATTTGTAGCGATGATTATTAGCCGTTTGAATCTTGGCGAGATCGTAAAGGCATTGTGGCCTTTTATACTGGTAGAAATTTCTGTTCTTTTCTTGGTTATCTATATTCCGAACATAACAATGTTTATTCCAAAACTATTGGGGTTTATTAACTGAGATATCTCTTATATTATATGATTTTAGAAATGGAGTCTCATGCTGAAAATAGCTCGGAATAAAGTCTAATTTTAACATTCAACCTGAGTTAGAAACGGCTTCTGGCTTTCATAGTTTTCCTCTGTAGATTTAGTTAATATTGGCTAACCGAACCTTTACCTGATATAATTGCGACACAATTTAAGAAAGCAGGAATGAAATAACAATGAAAAAAATAACAGTACTTGGTGGTGGCAATGGCGCTCATACCATGGCCGCTGATTTGACACTCAAGGGATATGAAGTAACCATGTGTGAAGCACCTGAGTTTCAAGAAGGCATCAGCAGAACCCTTGAAAGGCAAGCCATTAATCTTATTGATGCATGGGGGGAGATGCATACAGTCAAGGTCAAGCTCGTGACCACAGACTTTCAAGAGGCCCTCAAGGGGGCGGGTTATATAATGATGGCAGTGCCTGCCTTTGCGACCAAAACCTTTTTTAGCAGAATAATCCCCTTTCTGGAAGACGGCCAGACAATCATAAAATGGTCTGCAAATTTCTCTGCACTCCAGTTCGCCGCATTGCTTAAGGAGCAGGGGATCAAAAAGGACATCACCCTTGCAGAGGCACATACCTTACCCTGGGGTTGCAGGATGGTAGAGCCGGGGACCGCACAGATTATGGTATGGGCTGTGAAGCTCATGCTTGCCACCTTGCCTGCAAGGCACACAGAGAGGGTCATCAAAGAGGTGCAGCCTATGTATCCGGTGGTGAAGGGTGAGAATGTGCTTGCCACTACCCTCAACAACCTCAACCCTATTGTCCACCCCGTTGGTACTGTTATGAATGCCGGTTGGATTGATGCCATGGGTAAAGATTTCTATCTGTACCGGGACGGAAATACCCTTTCCATATCAAGGGGGATAAAAACAGTGTTTGAAGAGGTGTCACAGGTGGCCGATGCCATTGGAGTTACAATGCTCGATTATCCGGAAGAGGATTTTTGGAGCAAGAGCACGATTATGTCCACGTACTTTAGGGCCGTCTTTGATAAGGAAGGTGCTGTGACAAAGATCTCAGGCCCGGAATCTGTTAAAAGCAGATACATCACCGAGGATCTTCCCTATGGACTAGTGCCCATCAAGAAACTGGCTCAACAGTACGAAGTGCCCACACCACTTATTGATGCGGTCATTGAGTTTGGCTCGGTGATAAACCAGACGAATTACATGAAGGAGGGAATCTCACTTGAAGAGCTGGGGATATCTGGGCTGAGTAAGGATGAACTAAAGCGATTTATTTGTGAATGATTTAAATAAACTGTTTCTTAAGACCTATATGCAAGAATTACATCAAGGTAATATATATTTACAGCTTTGTATTTTCAAAATATCCCCTAACAGCCTTTAAGGATATTTTCTTTCGAGGATACAGGAAACGTTTTTTGTATGTATTAATCCTCTCTAAAGACATCTCTAATCTTTCATAGGCAATGTCTCCCTTGAGGATTTTATCTCGTATAAGCTCTATGCTGTCAATGAGGAGGGGCTGACTTTTACAAATAAGTAATAGATCAATGCCTGTCTTGAAGGCATCTGCTGCTCCTTCAGGGATACCTCTTTCTTTAGCTATTGCTCCCATCTCCAGGTCATCTGAGATAATTAATCCAGAAAAACGCATTCTTTTTCTCAAGAGGTTGGTAATAATTTTTTCCGAAAGAGTTGCCGGTGTACCTGATTCAAGGGCTGGATAAACAGCATGAGAGCTCATTATGGCAGCAACATTTGCCTCTATAGCACCTTGAAAAGGAGCGAGATGGACAGATTCCATCTCTTCAAAAGTGGCATGAATAGTGGGAAGGTGTAAATGTGGATCGTGATCTGATTTTCCTAAGCCAGGAAAGTGTTTAGCAACAGCCATTATACCCCCTTGCTGCAGGGTATTGATAACTATTTTCCCCAATTTAGTTACCAGTAAAGGATCCTGAGAGAAGCTTCGTCCTACAAGATGAGGATCCATATGTACCTGAGCTACATCAACAACAGGGGCCATATTCATATTAAGCCCCACCAGAGACATTTCCCTGGCAGTTGTGCTGGCGAATTGGAGGGCGCTCTTTTCTGGAGTAGGGCCTTCCCCTATGTTTGCATTCCCTTGAAACTGACTAAAAGGTGGTTTAAGCCTGGCTACCCTACCACCCTCCTGATCAATTGCCAGAAAAAGGGGATAGCCGCTATTTTCCATTGATACCTTCTGTATATCCCTGCACAGGCGGGCTAATTGAATTGGATCCTCTATATTTCTGGTAAATAAAATAATGCCGCCAAGATGGTAATTTTTTATTAGCCTAATAGTATTTGCATCCAATTCAGGGCCGGGGATACCCCCTACAAATAAACGGCCAATCTTTTGGGTAATCTCTGAAAGATCAAGTGTAGGATTCATAACTATGAATTTTTCAGTTTATTGCGTTTCTCGAGTTTGTTATGTTCACTTTAGGCATTTATAACGTAAAGCAATTTAGGCATTCCTTGTTGTTGAGTTTCTTGAGCTTCTTGCCCCCTGGAGTAAGCTTTTTATGTATCTGCTCAATAAACTGGGGCAGTTGAATGACAAAGGCACCGCAGAGACGCAAAGGACGCAGAGTAAAATACTTTTTCCTTTGCCGTTGAGAGGACGGCAAAGGAAAATCAATGTCTTTCCAGCAGGATAGGTTTTTTGTTTTTCGCCCTCCCTGCCCCATTAAATACGAAGTTTATTTAACTGCGGTCAGCGAAAAACAAAAACAGGCCGTCCTTTGCGTTCTCGGCGTCTCTGCGGTGAAAATAAAGCTGGAAGATTTCATTACCCCTATTTATTGAGCTATCACCTTTTTATCTTGAAGGATGAGGCTTTAAAACTTATTATCCTTAACATGATTCACTGAAAGGAGCTTTTTCACAGGGTAAATGTTAAAACCCTATAAACACAATAATCTCAATAAACCCAACAAACACTATTATGCATGTATAATTACTGAACAATAAATGCAATCAAAAAGGCAACATTATGAAAGCAATGATCCTGGCTGCTGGCATGGGAGAGAGATTGCAACCTTTGACCAGCGTTTACCCTAAGGTTTTGGTGCCAGTTGTTAATAAGCCTGTGATAGATAGGATTATACAGTTCCTTACGACCCATGGGGTAGAAAAAATAATAATCAATGCCCATCACCATTATTGGATGATACGTGATTACCTTAAAGGAGGTAACCCCTTTGGCGTAAAGGTCGAAATCAGGATCGAGAAAGAGATTTTAGGAACAGGGGGTGGAATTAAAAACACCCAGGATTTTTGGGGCAACGATCCCTTTATCGTTATCAATGGAGACATCTTGACTGATATAGATTTAGGAGATGTTTATGCGTTTCATCTGAGGAGAAATAACCTCGTGACTATGGTTCTCCATGACTTCCCTAAATATAATAAGGTGAGGGTAGACAAAGAGATGAATATTCTCTCTATCGGCCCAGGTACAGATTTAAAGGGGACATTAGCTTTTACTGGTATTCACGTCATAAATCCCGAGGTACTCAGCTTTATCCCTGATAAGAAAAGATATAATATTATAGACGCGTATAAAAGGCTGATAGATTTAAAAAAACCGATTAGAGCATACATTGCAACTGGTCATAGATGGATTGACATCGGAACTATAGCCGATTATTTGAGGGCTAATTTCTATTATTTGCCTTCAGGCAATATTGCTATAGACCAAAAATGCTACATAGATTCGAGTGCAACCCTCAAAGATTGGGCAGTCATTGGACAAAGAAGCTCAATAGAGCGAAATGTCCTTGTGCAGAGATCGGTTCTCTGGAACGATGTAATTATTAGAGAGGGAACGAGGATAATTGATAGCGTTGTTACATCTGGCGTAGTTGTGGAAAAAGATCTAATTGGCGGGGTAGCCATCCGATAATTTTTATAATAGTGAACAGTGAACGGATAACGGTGAACGGCTTTACATGATGGATCTAAAAGAATTTGTCAAAGCATACATAGATGATACCTACGTTGATAATAATGAATTTAGCTGGGAAATATTGCCCGGTGATGGTTCAAAAAGAATTTTTTATCGCCTGAGCAATAATCAGGGCTCATTTATCGTCATGGCTAATCCACCCCTAAAAACGAATGTAGAAAAAGAAAACAGCTCATATCTGAACATAGGTAAACATCTTTTTAGCAAGGGAATCCCTGTTGCCTGTATTTATAGGTATGACCGTGATCACGGCTGGTTTATCATGGAAGACTTAGGTAAAATGAGTCTCCAGGAAATTGCTTGCAACTCAAATAATCGTATAGATATATACAAAAGGGTTATCGAGCTTTTGATACAGATCCAGCTCGATGGTCAAAAAGATTTTACCCCTGAATGGTGTTATCATACCAAAAGATATGACAGGTTTATTATGGAAAGATTTGAGTCAGATTATTTTCTCACCTATTTCCTGAAAGGGCTCCATGGGCTGAAGCAAAATTTTTCTGAATTAAAATCCTCTTTTAAACACCTTTCCTATAATGCCTCTCTTGCAGATAGCAATTTTTTTCTTCACAGGGATTTTCAGTCAAGAAACCTTATCATCAAAGGCGATAAAATAGGGCTAATAGATTGGCAGGGCGGGCGCTTAGGCCCTCTACAATATGACCTTGCCTCTTTGTTAATCGATCCCTATGTAGGACTGAAAAATGAGGAGAAAATCTTTCTGTACGATTATTATCTCAAGCTTCTCGAGAAACACATTCCGGGGATCTCTGATTCATTTACCAGGTATTATCCATACCTTGCCATTCAGAGAAACCTTCAGATATTGGGCGCCTTTTCATATCTGAGTAAGATCCAGGGAAAAAATAGATTTCTTGTCTATATTTCCCCTTCCCTACAATCTCTTGAGGGTCTTTTAAAGGAGCTCGATGAAGCTGAATTAGATCCACTAAAAAAAATGGTTGAAAAATTGATCCGTTAAATGGTTGAGTAGTTCATCTTTTACAAATCAACTATTCGACTCCTTAATGACTTAACCAAGTAAATATGGAGAATAAATATGGAAAAAAAGACCTTATTTGAACCCGGAGATCTGGTGAAGAGTTTTACAGGCCAACATGGTCTGGTTATTTCAACAGAAACATTGGATAAGATAAGAGATAAAGTTAAACAGGGAAGAAGGCCTGGCCATTTCTTTGCTGCCGGATGTCCTGAGAATATTGATTACCTTTTACAGGTGCCCGTGTTTTTTGAGGATGGAACATACGATATCATGAAACCAATGAATATTAAAAGAACGAACAAAGACATCGAGATAAAAAAGTCGAAACTGGAAGAAATGTTAGAAAACATTTAATATGAATGAAAAAGTGAGCATAATTTCTGCTATTCCAATCTTCAAAGGATTACAGGAAGGCCAGTTAAGTGACCTGGCTGAGATAGCTGTTGAAAAAGATTTCAGCAAAGGTCAAATCATCTTTTTAGAAGGCGATGAGGGTAAGGGATTTTTTGTGGTATACTCGGGTTTTGTAAAGATCTACAAGATTTCGACTGAAGGTAAAGAAAAGATATTAAGACTCGTCAAACCCTACGAGATCTTTGGCCCGGTTCCGCTCTTTTCCGGAGAAACCTATCCAGCAAGTGCTGATGCCATGAAGTCTACTAAAGCACTCTTTTTCCCACGAAATGTATTTATAAATTTAATAAAGAACAATCCAGATATAGCCCTCAATATGCTCGACGCTCTTTCAGATCGGCTCCGTCAGTTTACAATTCAGGTAGAAGATCTTTCTCTAAAAGAGATTCCAAACCGGCTGGCCGCATATTTCCTCCATGTTTCAAAAGAAGAGAGTAGAAATGACATATTTACTCTGGAAATACCAAAGGGCCAGCTTGCCAGTCTCCTTGGAACCATACCAGAGACACTTTCCAGAGTCCTCTCAAGAATGAGGGAAGCGGGAATAATAGAGGATGAGGGAAAGAAGATAAAGATTCTTGACATGGAGTCATTAATAAACCTTGCAAAAGGTACAAAATTGTTTTAACCGCAACCTCATTTCTCTATTCATTTCCTAAAGATTTTAACCAAACCATAGCCTCTTTTTGTATAAGTAAAATATATTTTTTCCATTACTTTTTTATCAATTGACTTAAATCAATGTAAATCTCTCTTAAGGACATTACTTTGAGGCAAAAAGATAAGGAGAGTAAATTATGAAAAAAGAATGGCAAGAAAAAAAAGAATCATTTGAGGTAGTGGACGTCAGGGAGCTGAAGGGAAATTTTCTGCCCATGATCCTGGCAAAGGCAAAAAAGATCGAAGTGGGAGAGGGATTATGCGTAATCCAGAGCTTTGAGCCTATACCGCTCTATAGTGCCCTTTCTGACCTGGGATTTGACTACCTGACAGAAAAGGAATCTGATGACAAGTATAAGGTATATTTTTATAGAACTGCGGAAAAGGAGGCAACCTGGCCAGGAGGAATGGATGTCCCCTTGAAGCCAACTGCTATCTTGAATTTTAAAGAGATTGACAATGAGCTGGTAAATATTGTTGTGCCCTTCTGGAAATTGATATGGGAAAAGGAAAATCCTGCTATTGATCAGAAGACTAGATACCTACTATCCTTGGCAAATGGTGTTGGCGGGGGTCGATACCGCCAGGCAACGAGGGAGCTGGTAAAAGGGTATGCTGCTGGGGTTACTGTAGCAGAGTTGGATGAACTCTTTTCCATGTTTGTCTGGAATCAAGGTGTTGGGAGCTTTGCCTCAGAGATTGGGCCTTCCCCGCTATTTGGCGCATATATGCTGATAAAAAATATGAAGAAAAAAGGAAAATTGCGATCAGAAATATTAAAAGAGCTGGTTGAAAAATTTGGAGAAAAGAATCCTGCTGTAGGCACAGTCTATAAAGGCAAAAAGTAATAAACACAGAGTATTGATAACCCTTACAAGGATGCAAGTGGTGGGGCCGTGCCTTCAGCGGCAAATTTCCTTGCCCAAAGGGACATAGACATCATAGTTGCAGGGTCCTTTGGTTCCAAAATGATTGATGCACTGAGAAATAGTGGCAAAACTCATTTTGAGTTTAAAGGCCTTGTTGATGATGCTGTAAAAAGAGTTTTAAAGCTAAATTGAGGATTTTTTTTGATTTTTGCGCGATCCAACGGTATCCTGATTGATATTTGATAGG
>Ga0233415_10000758_pt1 | contig 14744 bp, 8 predicted proteins | sample Na_anoxic_12_MG_FD_188631 | JGI IMG/M metagenome (GOLD analysis project Ga0233415, IMG submission 188631) | Seawater microbial communities from Saanich Inlet, British Columbia, Canada - Na_anoxic_12_MG | ecosystem: Environmental > Aquatic > Marine > Inlet | place: Canada: British Columbia... | reverse complement strand
TTGGGACTTGCCGAACAAATCCAGTATAAGGTCTTTGAGTTTCGTTTCAACGAACATGTTGCTCAATGCGGACTTTTTAAGAACATCATATTTTAGAAAAGCGTTGGATGTTTGGCACCGCCGCTGCGAGATGCATGCGTGCATAGAGTTGCGAAACCCTGTAAGGATAATTTGTTCCGCGGATGAAACTTTGTTAATTGCATCCCGAATAAAAAAGTCCATTATATCGCAGAATATGTTCATAGTTAGCAAGTATGTACATATTATTTTTAGATCATTTGATATGTTTTTAGAAACCCGGGTCATAGCCTGTATCATCGTTACCAAAGTCTGCTTCGGAGATGTTTCCCATATTCGTAGGCACAGCAATAACACTAGTAGCGCATTGATCAGTTGGATCTTCTAAATCGCCAAAACCATTCGCAATTGCGTCGTCTTGATTGATGGCGTTCCATTCTTCCGCGGCCTCTTGTTCGGCGATCATGTCAGTGTCAAGCATCACCTGGAAACTGCTTGTACCGAAATAACCCTCTTGACCACACATTACATTGGCAGAAACGCCTCGCATAATATCGAGCTCTCCGTGGCGAGCTGCCTTCAAGAACATTTCCGGAGTCTCTTCAAACGATGCCTTTGCAATAGGACCAATGTTATCATTGTTAATCCCATGTCTGAAGATAGATACCATTTTACTATTGTAGGTCATTCTGTCACATAAGAGACTCAAATGGTGATAGTTAATGTAGACACCATCTGCCTCAATCACCTCTGCAATCTCATTGAAGATGGCTTGTCTGGCTGCTTCTATACCAAGCACGCGATACACTTCTTGAATATCGTTAGTGTAGCTGCGCTTAGTATCAATGTAATCCAAAGATAAGAGCCCAAGCAAATTGGTTCCTACGGTGTCCAGAACCCACGACTCTTCGCGTTCATAGCTGCCGTCCTTTTCCACCAATCCGTCAATGACCTTTCGTAAGGTTACTGCGTTAAGACCCTTGACACCGCGCAATACGATATTATTAACCAATGTATCTTGGAAGGTTTTCAGGATGTAAATCTCGTCGCCCTGATCAAGAGGGTTAACCTTCGTGGTGCGCTTCTTGTTTTGTGTCAGTGTGTTCAGGCGGATACGGAAGATGAGTTTATCCGCGTTATAGTCCGAGTAAACACAACTGACGTCATCACCGTATGCGTTCTTCAATGCGTAGTGTATGTCATCCATAGTAATAGCTTTATCAAGCATGGCCTCGATGTTAAGTTCAATACGAACAACCCATTTCGACTTCTCTGCTCCTTCGACAGGGTCATTATCACACTCATCAACCATAGCTTCAAACGTACGATACTGCTCCATCAACTCTGCGTCCTCATCAATAAGGGTGTTCAGATCGTCGGGGTCAAAGCAGATGGATACGCTACTAACGACTTCCTTCAGCTTCGTATGTTCGATACGATGCATAGTTTTCTGTGCCTGATCTTTATTCCCTTCTTCCTCTGGGCGCAGATAAACTGTACACGAAGGGTTTTTCGGGTTCTCAGAGAGAGACAATATCTCTTCAATCCGAGGCACACCACGTGTAACATTAGACTTAGAAGCGACACCAGCAAAATGGAATGTATTCAGAGTCATCTGTGTTGTAGGCTCACCAATACTCTGTGCTGCGATCATTCCCACCATCTCTCCAGGGGCTACAAGTGCTTTTTTGTATGTCAAAGCAATTGTCTCGAGAAGGATAGTGATCGCCGATTTATTAAACCGCTTAACAAGTAGCAATGAAGCAGGTGATAGATTGAAATAATACAAGAGCGAGAATAGCTTTGTAGGTGATGTCATTCCAATAGTTCCAAGTTCCAACAATTTTGCCTCTATCATCTCGTAAGCTTCGAGGGGTGTAATATCAACAACTGATGATGATGTGATTTGTTGTTGCCCCTGTACATTGTCGATTAAATATGCGAACGCAACGGGAGTATGGACGGTGCGGTTATCGCGACCTCGGAAAATCTTGTCCACAACCTCGCTTCTCCCTTGGATCATTGTCTCTATCATGTCCTTGCATTTTGCTTCCAACTTGCTCTTCTGCTTACGCATTCTGGTAAGTGCATCCTTTGTAAAGGCAATTGACAATAGATTTTCTTTTGAACTAGTAGAAGGTACGTAGAAGTGTGCATATATTTCTTCAGTTGACATCTGTACCAGTCTAATCGGTTGGTTTTCCACACGCACTGGATCGATGTTATCATCACCGTATGTAAACTGAACGATTTTCCCCTTGTTATTGCGAACCGTTGCATCGTAGTGTACCTCGAGATCTTCAAGTCCTTTCACAAGTCGGCGCTGGATATAACCAGTTTGACTCGTCTTGACAGCTGTGTCGATAAGACCAACACGGCCACCCATAGCATGGAAGAAGAGTTCCTCAGGTGTCAATCCACTAATGAAAGAGCTCTCTACAAAGCCCCGTGCACCAGGTCTGTCATCATATCGCGTGAAATGCGGCAGTGTTCGACCTTCAAAGCCATACGGAATCCGTTTACCATCAACATTCTGTTGACCAAGACACGAAATCATCTGGGCAATGTTAAGCTCTGAACCCTTTGATCCCGCGCTCACCATAATAACGAAACGATTGTCAGAACTCAGACTCTGCAATCCTAGACGACCCGCCTGCATTGAAGCCTGATTCAGGATGTTATTGACACGCTGCTCAAACTCCTGCTCATTCGTCTTGCCAGTTTTATTCTCAAAGATGCCCAAATGAGTTTCGTCAATAAGACCACCAACATCCTTTTTCTTCTCCGTGATGATGTCAGCAATCGCGCGATTCGTTGTTGCATTTGCAATCAGGTCACTGATTCCAACAGAATAAGCACTACTTTTCATGTACTCTGTGATTATGTTCTGCAGATCATCGATAAAGTTCGCTGCTTGCATGTTGCCAAAGTCATTACAGATTCTGTGAATAAGACCTCGACTACCGTCTCCTAAGATGCTTTTCTCCATTTGCCCCCGAACGTAGTCACCATCGCGGATTTCTAAGACCCTGTTTGAGGTGCCATAGTCATCGGTATCTGTGAATAACTTTGTCTTGTATTTGAGACTCAAAGGGGGCAGAATCTGGGACAATAGTTCGAAGTTAGTGACAACGTCTCTTTGAAACAACTTAGGATCAACGCGATCAAATGCCATTAGAAGATTCATAGCTTGTCTTCGTGTAAACTCGACACCTTCGCGTGAATAACGATATGCTCCTAGAAGCGAATCTTGAAAGATACCAACAATGGGCTTGTTGTTCGCTGGACTTACGATTTGATGGATCACAGCTGCAAGCTGTTTAAGTTCGATCTCAGCTTCCTCATCCTGCGGCATATGCAAGTTCATCTCATCACCATCAAAGTCAGCATTGTAGGGTTTCGTATCACCGACATTCATGCGGAAAGTGTCACCGACAGGCATAATCTTTGCAAGATGACACATCATAGACATCCTGTGAAGTGTAGGTTGTCTGTTAAAGAGGACACCGTCTCCGTCCATCATGTGACGATGAACAACATCTCCAATATTGAGTGTAATAGACGCACGATCAACATAACGCAAAGATATGCTGTCACCATTTGCACGTTCAAGAACTTTCGCACCAGGATGCACATCAGGCCCATTCTGTACAAGTTTCAACAAGAAGTTCGTGTTGGCCTTAGTAACCTTGACGGGTTTGGTGATGTTCTTAGCTACACGCATCGGTACACCAAGCTGTTTTATAGACAAGTTTGCATCAGGAGTAATAACAGACCGAGCACTGAAGTCCACACGTTTTCCCATAAGATTTCCCCGTACACGCCCACCCTTTCCATTCAACCTTTCTTTGATAGACTTCAATGGACGACCAGAACGTTGCGCGACAGAAGCAACTCCTGGGATTTTGTTATCAATCTCAGTAGCAACATAATATTGGAGAACAGTCGTCCAATCGTCTATCACACCTGCTGCCGCATTCTGTCGAATCTTATCACGCAAAGTGCTATTTGCACGGATAATATTGACCAATATATGCGTGATATCGTCTTCACTGCGCTGCTGTGAATCGTGTTTTACTGAAGGACGTACCGCAGGTGGAGGCACGGCGAGTACCTCACATATCATCCAGTCAGGACGAGACCACACGGGGCTGAACCCCATGAACGTAACGTCTTCGTCCGAAATACGGCGAAGAATCTTAACAGCCATTTCTGGTGTTACCTTCATGGTGAGTTTGTCAACTTCGTCCGCGGGGACTCCATCGATGCTATCCCACTCGGCTATAACTGTTGCCAAGTTCTCTTTGCGGACTTTGGCAGGTTGTTTGCAACCACAACCATCTTCATTGTCGTCTCCACATCGGCGCACCTTACTTGCTAACGCGAACACTTGGCTCCACCGATCTTCGGGTGACGACATTAGTAGATGGCGATGTTTATCCTTGCTGATCAGTAGTTTACTGCACTTGATGCACGTACAACGCAATATCTTCATCACGGTGGTTAAGAACTGAATATAGTAGACAGGACGAGCTAGTTCAATGTGACCAAAGTACCCAGGCGTGTTCATATAGTCCAGTCCATCTGTGGGACAAATCAATCCAGGTTCACCAACACCAAGACGAGGATCAACTAAACCGCCTACGACAGGCTTTCCACCAACGTAGGTGTCTCGACTAGTTATTTCTGCTACAGAGCCTCTGCGGATTTCGTTAGGAGAGAGAATACTAAACTGTATGCCCAGCACAGTGGAAGGATTGTCTGTCGGCATAATGCCCGTTGGTTTTCGACTCATGCTGCTTATATAGACATTAGAATATTTAGATTGTTTTCAATTTTCAAGTGAATAAGAGTTTTATCTATAGCAGAGTAGTGAATTGTAGTGGGAGTCAAAGGGTATAAATAAATGTTCAAGATATAAATTAATGGTTCGTGACAAGAGTAAAGCACCTAAAGGAAGAAAGGGGAATAACGATGGGAGCAGTAGTGATGATTCAGGGTCTGAAGAGCAGATGGACATGCATGCCTATCGAAGCTTATTGTCAAAAATATTCCCTTCAAAGCACATGAGTGATAAAATGAAAGAGCTGGATAAGGTAGACAAAGCGTCTTCACCTACAAAAGGGAAAAAGAGCACAAAAGATAAGAAAAAGAAAGAGAGTGGTGAAAAGGGCAAGAAGAATGAAAAGATTACGTTAGGCGTGAAACCAAAGTCGCGGGGGAAAAAGAAGGTTGTGGAGTCAAGTAGCGACAGTGAGGCCGGTGTCGACGAATCATCAGATGATGTTTCGGAGTCAGATGGTAGTGACAATGTTTCAGATGGCGAGATCAACCAGATATTGAAAGGGAAAAAGAATCACAAGTTCAACATCATTTTCACGATGGGGGGTCCATTATCTATCAACCAGTCTATTCTAGGAGAAGATGATGAGGAGTGGGACACGGATGAAAGTTATGACTCAGAAGATTACACTGATGACGAAGATGATAGTGAATGGGATGAAGATGAGACAAGTAGTGACGAAAGTTACGCGCCCCCAAGACGTAGTAAGCGTTTGAATGGGAAAAAGGTAAAGGAAGAGTCAGAGTCGGAATCTGATTCGTCGGACTCCGACTCCGACGATCCAGTCAACAAGATGACTGAGAAGGAGATAATTGCACAATATAAGAAGACTGTCGTCGAACTTTTAAAGAAGAACAAGAAGAGCAAGCTCTTAAAAACAATGATGAAAGATGCTGAAGAAAAGGAGAAAACCGTTAACAAGGATAGTAAGAAGCGCGACCGAAAGCAGAAGCTCAAAAATGCGGAGTCCTTTAGGTCTCTCATCAAGGAAAAGAATCCAATGAATGATATGCGTTTTTTCAGAGACGAGCTAACGGTGGAACAACAGAAGAAAATTATTGAAGAGGTGAAGAAGGTGAAGGCACTTATTAATGTGGAAAAGCCTTATCGTCTAAAGTTGCTCGATGCGGACATTCCGCGAGAGTATAAGGCATGTGCATTGAAAAAGGTAAATACATTGCGCTATATGGAACCAGGAGCGTCTGAGTATTATAAGTTGAAAAACTGGGTGGATACCTTTATGCAGATACCATTCGGGTCTTACGGAAGTCTTCCTATTACGATAGATGATGGTGTCGATAAGTGCCATGACTTTATGGCGAACGCGCAAAATAAGCTAAATGACGCGGTCTATGGTCTGAATGATGCTAAAATGCAGATTATGCAGATGATTGGTCAATGGATTGCTAACCCAGATGCAATTGGTACGGCAATCGCAATCAAGGGTCCGATGGGTACAGGTAAGACGACATTGGTGAAGGACGGTATTAGTAAAATCTTGGGACGCGACTTCGCGTTCATCGCGTTAGGAGGAGCAACAGATAGTAGTTTTCTCGAGGGGCATTCTTACACATATGAAGGTAGCACATGGGGTAAGATAGTAGAGATACTCCTGCGATGTAAGACGATGAATCCAGTAATATATTTCGACGAGTTAGACAAGGTGAGTGACACACCAAAGGGTGAGGAGATTGCGGGTATTCTTACACATTTGACTGACACGAGTCAGAACAATAAGTTCCACGACAAATATTTCTCCGAGGTGGACTTTGACCTGAGTAAGTGTCTCTTTATTTTCAGTTACAACGATGAGAGTCGGATTAATCCTATTCTGAAGGACAGGATGTATGGTATAACGACGAAGGGGTACAAAAAGGATGAGAAGATCAAGATAGCGAACGATTACCTGTTGCCTCGTATTCGAGAGCAGTGTAACTTCAAGAAGGGGGATATTGTAATTCCGGATGAATCAATAGAGTATCTTGCCGACATGCACACTCATAAGGAGGAAGGCGTTAGGAACTTGAAGCGATGTCTTGAAGTGATTCATACAAAGCTCAATCTCTTCCGTCTTATGAAGGATGGGACAAATCTGTTTGAGCAGCAGATGTCGATGAAGGTGTCGTTCCCTTACACGGTAACGAGAGAGTTGATAGACAAATTGATTAAACGCGAGGACACCAACGGCCCCCCAGAGGGAATGTATATCTAAAGATTCGCTGTTTCTCAAAAGGTTATAGATGAAAAGCTTTTGAGAGACTTTAGTAAATAGTGGATGCGGAACGGTTTCCACCACGAGCATTCAGGTACTCTAACTGTTTGACGGACATACACGCACAGCCACCGGAGCTAGAGTAGCCGTTGCCGCTATTGCAGCAATCACCGCTGAACTTATTGTCATAGAAAAAGAATAACTGATCGGCCGGAAGAGGGACTTGTCCCGCTACGATTCCAGCATTTCCCTTGAATATGTTATCTGCACCAGATTGCTTCTGGTACGTAGCGGCATCAGCGGCCCAATCCTGTTGGTCTACACTGTGGTCGATATGGGCGGCGTTGGAAAGGCCTGCAGCAGCAGCGTTGGTGAACCCTTCGTGAGTTAGGGTCTTAGAGCACGAGCATAGAGCAAACCCGCCGATAAGATACCCTAGCAGTACGCAGATCACCACGACTTCAAGCCTAAACTTCAGTCCTAAGAACTCGAGTTCCATTATAGTAATATCATAGATAAAAAATGGCTGTAGCTGATTGATGTTCACACTCTTTTTCCGTGAAACGATCAAGCCGAGTGTCGAAGTCCCCAAAGCGAAACGCCCCGACACAGAAAGAGCTTTTGTCGGTAAGCAAATGATAGAGTGCATCACAATGCGCAGGTTCGGACTGAACTGCAAATGATGATATTGTCCCGAACTCCGGGTGCTCCATAACGAAGTTAGGCCCTGCAATTATTGTATCCTCACCAATATAATATTTGTGTATTCCTCTGACGTCCGTACCATCACTCGTGACAACGCCTGTCACCCTTTCACCGAAACGGAGTACATGACCTATCTCAATGTCCTTAATAGGAATGCTGCGGCCGTCGTCTATGTCAATGAGTGTTTCTTCATGAAACCCTCCCTCTAAAAATGTGTGCATACATTCATCATTCCATGTTTTGTCAATAATATGTCCGCAAATGTCCGACGCGTTTGCACTCTGTTGTGCCGTAATATCGTCCCAATCACCGAACACAATTCCATTTATACGTATAACTTTGCTCGATGTACAAATACAGTACACGTATGTGCTATTGCGGTGTGGTGAACTCGTGGCCTCGGGATGTTTCTCTACATGTGTCCAGCCATGTGTCTCGTCGAAAATTAAGTGCTTGCCAGTTACATAGACGCCTGACAACTCGAACATGTCTTCCCCAGTTCCTGCTATCTTAAGGACTGAGGTAACTTTCGAACCGTCTGCCATTTGGTGTCCAGTCTTGACCTCTTCTATCGGGATTGAGTCATCAGATCCGAAAACAGAAATGGGTGTTCCAGGTGCAAAGCATGCCCCAGGTGTGGCAGGGATTTTCCTCTTTGGTCGCACGTTAAGAACACGAAGCATTTCCACCAACATAATTGCAAAGGGAATAGCGACGGCAATAAATATAGCAGTAAATGTCGCCGCAACGGGCCAAGTAAAAGGGATAATCCACATTAAAATACAGAAAGCAGCCAGCAAAATAAGAACTATGATTGCCAATTCTATAATGCTTCCTATGAACGATTTGAGTGTTAGATAGCTGCCAAAAACATTATATACTCCTGCTGTAAGAAGTCCAGTTGCTTTCGATCCAGTATCTTTCGCTACGATGAGAGTACGTACTATTGGTGTAATAGTGTTGAGAAATCTCCCCATAATGCTATCGGCCTTGTTCCCCACATCCTTCCTTATTCTGCCAACAAGGCCTAGAATGTCGCTAATAGCGTCGGCAATCCCTTTAAAGATATCACCGATACCATCGGCGGCATACTCGAGTGGTTCTACAGCATCGTCTGCAATGTTCTTTAATATGGTTTGCGTACAACCTGTGAAGTTATCGCCCGTAAACTCAAGTGCGTCAACACCCTTTTTCCCTTGGATCATACCTGCAAAAGGTATATACTTGGGATTACAACGATCCTTAACCCAGTTACCCCGTATCTGCTTCAAATGATTGGAAACTTTGAAGTAAGACATCGTTATCCCATATGCCAAGAGAACGATAAACGTGAATACTGCTGAACCTCCATATTTTTGCATAAAGCCAGTCTTTTCGTAAAGTTTTCCAATTGTATCCTGAACGTTATCCATCTTATATACTGGATGGATAATATTCCCGATTTTACTAATTACGATACTCCGCAATTGGTTTACCTTCATTGTCTTCCCAATCATGGAATACGTAGCCTCCGATAGGAATCGTGTGGTCAGACGTGATTAGGCATGACAACCACTTGTATGATTCGTTAGTTAAAACAGCAGAACTGTAATTATGGACTTCGACAAATGCATGCTTCTGATCATCATAAATAAGATGACTGCCAGTCACATATATATCTGCATCCTGTTCTCCAGACTGCAACCGATAGAAGTTTTGAATTGTGTTTGACTGTGCATCGAAGTTCTTAATTTTCATTGTCGCTTCAACAACTGCACCATTTTTCAAACGGTTTCCTATTTCGACATTTTGCATCCGCGTTACGCTGCCGTCTTCCAATTGTACAAGCGTATGCGGATGAAAGCACATTGCTCTGACTAACTCGCCTGATGGCCCCTTCCACATGGACTCCGTTGTCATCACAGTTCCTGAAAAGGTATACAACATAGTTGCCATAACTCCTGTAAGCTTTCCAAAGGTGTCCTTTACATCGATCAGAATCTTTTGGATTTGAATAAGCATGTTCAAAAACACACCGAATATCTTACCGACGATGCTAGTAATATCGCTACGGATTCGTCCAATGAAACCCTGAACATTAGAGATCGCAGACCCTAATCCACCACCGATATTGGCGAGAGAACCCAAATTATATTGCAACGGTTCAAGCAAGAATCCCATATAGTTCTTCTGCATGTTCTGAATACAATAGACAAAGTTCGACTGGACGTCATGACCGAACGTCTTAGCAAAAGGCATTACCGTTGGATTGCAACGGTATTTGGGCCAATCTTCCTTCACTTTTTGAATACCAACAGCCAATACATTTGCTGCGTAAAGCCCCACAAACACTAATAATATGAATAATGACAAAACAATATCAGAGGTACGCATGTCTTATTGTTTTGTGAGATTATTATTTATTTAACTAATCAGACGGGCAATCCGAGTAGTCTTCTTCCTGTTGCATAAGCCCCACGTCTTTTATTAGCTAATATTTGGCTTGCATTCCCATACGATCTAGTAAAGTTTAGTCCCATATCTCGAGCGTCCCGCAGGGTTCTCGCTAGGTCATGTGTGGACTGGCGCCGTGCTCCACGCAGTTTATTAACAACTGCTTTATGTTTCTTAAATGACTGGTTTTTCCTAGTACGTCTCTTAGCCGAAGGTGCTGAATGTGCACGCCCGACATGCCGACTACTCTTTCTCTTGCGTGTTCTTAGGCTTCTTGTTCCGCCCTTTGCTTTTCTAGTAGACCGATGTCTTAATTTGCGTAAAGCATTGCTCGCCCGACGACCTCCTTTTAGAGTGTCAAATAGACTCGCTGGAACGGGGGGTGCTGCCACTTGACTTCCCGCCTGGTTAATTCTTTGCAGCAAAAGGTGGGTTCCATTTATCTTTTTAGATAAATCTGTGTGTGTATCAGTTATAGGACCAGACGACTCGAAGCTCGGGCACGTGGTAGTTGTCTTCCCACCACGTTGGCGTTTTCTATTCCGCCTACTCCGTTTGCGTCCACCGCCAGATGCCAACTTATTGTTTTTCATCTGCACCTCTGCATCAACCACCATTTTATTGCTGGCGGAGGACGCTGGCGTCGGGCCGAACTTAGGAGCATGTGTTTTCAACGCGAGGGATTGCATATCGGGTTCGTCACCAAACAATTCTGTATCCTCACTATTATACGCTTCTGGTTGTTTACCCATTAATATAGCGTTCGAAAAAAGATTTAAATCTCCCATTTACATTAAAAGCTATATGAACGAGACAGAGAGACTCCAGCTTCAAAAGCTTCTTGACGTAAACGAGGCTGAAGATAACACTCATATGATCCGTGCGTTTAAGCACAGTGATCGTATCAAAGAGGATGTTAGACAGTTGCTAGATTTAAAGAGGAACTATCAGAGATTATCGAAAACAAATCCGGACGAGTTTGACAAGATGTGTGTTTCTCGATGCACTTTTCTTTTCAACAATTATACAGACATCTACAACAAGGTCAAGAAAGACGAACTTAACATCCAGATTCTGTCCAAGTTCTTACTGGTTCTGAAGAACATAGAGGACGGGAAAGTCGACCAACATGAGGCTTCCGTTACGATAGGCAAGGTGCTCAAGGAGATGTATGTAGATAGCGCATTACGTAAGTCGGAGCATAATGAAGAGGTTGCAGCAGCAAAGAAGAAAGGTAAGAAGGTAGGTAAGAAGTTGCCTCCTAGGAAGGTAACGTGGAAGGAGTATGCAGCAATGCAAGCATCAAAACCATAATCAGATGAGAGCCAACCGCTCCGCAGGTATGTTTCCATTATCATCCAGTCTTGGCTTAATCCAATTGAAGGCACTAGGCTGATAGGGTGACTTTAATTCAATTGGACCTTGTTTGACATCATGTCGGAATGCATAATGTCCACAATTTTCTGCCATGTAATACCCCTCAATACGACGCTGCTGCACCGCTGCACTCCGCAAAGACTTCGGAAAGAACGAAATATATGAGCTCACTCGATTAAGTCCACATGGTTCTCTATCTAGTGCCATACCTTGGTTAGCATGTATAGTTTTTGAGTTCCACAAGACGAAACTATTAGAAGGAAGAATCGGCTGGATAGCCTCATCAATTATCGGATCATCATCTTCTACACTGATGTATTGACGTCGGGCGTCTACGTCCGGAGCATAAGTTTTATGAGAGCCTGGGACTACTACCCACCCAGCATCGCCTTTATCAGACACCTCTAGGAAGTTGTAGGCGCCTTGAACAGAATATAGTTCACTTTTAGGATTCTGATCTATGTGAAGCCACATATCTGGATTTTGTTGTTTGGACAGAAATACAGATAGTCCGTCATAGCTTACAACAAGTTCTTTCGTGCCGTAGAGGTGTTCCCAAATGTTTAGAATACTTCTATCGGTACGAAGTCGCCATTGAAAGTCGGCGTGGCCTAATCCGTACCAATAAACCATGCCGATATCCCATCTCATAGGGCACCTTTCAGGAATCCAAGTGCAAGGCTCGTACCACTTGAAGTATTGTGCCACTGCGCACCAATCACTGTGAAACTGATCATATATGTCGTGATGTTCTTTAGTGGCGAGAACATCAGTGAGGACAGCGAAGCCTTGTTCGTCCAGATGATTCTTCCAACCATCTACATCGGTCTTGTCGAACCACAGCACTTCTCGAGAAGGAGCGCGCCAACACATGCGGTATGCCTATTCAGTAAACAATATCATTAAATTAATTATTTACTAATTTAACAAGTCAATTTTATGTTTGACATCAATACGGAAATAATTGAACTGATTTAAGACCGACTTGACACATGTATTCAGATGCCTAGCGGTACACTGGTGATTGTGGAGTCGCCCGCTAAATGTAATAAAATCGAGTCCTTTCTCGGTCCAGGTTACACCTGTATGGCCAGTTTCGGACATATTCGAGAGTTAACTGGTTTGACATCAATAGACATTCAAAATGGTTTCAAACAGTCTTTCACAGCGATGTCATCCAAACAGAAACAGATAGCATCACTAAGGAAAGCTGCCAAGTCTGCAACAGAGGTCATAATCGCGACTGACGATGATAGAGAGGGCGAGGCTATTGGATGGCATCTATGTGTGGTTCTAGGTATTCCTGTCGCTACGACAAAACGTATCATTTTCAATGAGATCACTAAACCAGCTTTGCAGAAGGCTATTAGCAATCCTACGATCCTCAATACAAACTTGATATCTGCCCAACAGGCTAGACAGACGATAGATATGTTGGTAGGGTATATGGTGTCACCTGTTTTATGGGATCAGATCGCGAGGAAGAGTAAGAAGGGATTATCTGCAGGTCGGTGTCAAACGCCAGCATTGAGATTAATATATGAGAATCAGAAAGAGATCGATGCTTCACCGGGTGAAAAGGCGTATAACACAACCGGTTTCTTTACCTCTTTGAGCTTGCCTTATGTCTTGGATAAGCATTGGACAAAAGAATCGGATGTCATGAACTTTCTAGAAGAAAGTGTTAATTATGATCACCTGTTTGACTGTTCAAAACCACGAGACGCCACAAAAAAACCTCCTCAACCGTTCAGCACAAGTGCACTTCAACAGATGGCCAGCAATGAAATGCGTTACTCGCCTAAGGATACTATGAGATTATGTCAAACACTGTACGAAGGAGGATATATCACCTATATGCGAACAGATAGTCGTATTTATAGTAAGGAGTTCGTGAAAGCAGCGCATAAGTATGTCACCAAAAAATACGGAGCGGAATATGTAGGACAGAAGTCATCGGATTCTGAGACAACTGGTGTCAAACAAACGAAAAAAAAGGTGAAAAAGGTGACTGTTGCCGCGCAAGAAGCACATGAAGCAATCCGTCCAACCGACGTTGAGCGAGTAGTATTACCAGATTCTCTAGGTCCAAAGGAGAAGAAAATGTACAAGCTCATCTGGCGTAACACAGTGGAGAGTTGCATGGCAGAAGCGAAATACAAAGGTATTACGACAACAATTACCGCTCCGTTTGACACCAAATACAAATATTGTGCAGAACAAGTTGTGTTCCCTGGATGGAGGATTGTTGGAACACCAGAACTCCGTGGGCAAGTTGATCCTACGTATGCCAACCTGCGGTCCATTGAAACAGGGAGTATCATAGAATATCATCGTGTGACAAGCAAGTCTGTATTAAAGAATCTCAAACAGCATTACACAGAAGCTAAACTGGTGCAATTATTGGAAGAGAAAGGTATTGGGCGCCCTTCAACATTCTCTTCGCTTGTTGATAAGGTGCAGTCGCGCGAGTATGTCAAGAAAGAAGACATCAAAGGGAAGAAGATAATATGCTCTGAGTTTGAATTGATCGATGATGAAATTACTATAGAAAACGTGGAACGTGAGTTTGGCAACGAGAAAGGAAAACTGGTTGTACAACCTCTAGGCGTAATGGTAATTGAGTTACTTATTAGAAGTTTTGGTGAGTTGTTCTCGTATGACTTCACGAGTGAAATGGAAGCACAACTGGATGCAATTGCGAAAGGGATAACTCAATACCCAGTAGTATGTGGCGATTGTCATGAAAACGTGACGAAATACATCAAGTCTTCGCCGTCAGGGAAAAGGAAAGAAGACATACAGATTGATAAACATCATAAGTTCATGATAGGTCGTTATGGTCCAGTTGTCAAACGAACGCAGTGCGAAGATACATCATTTGTGCCTATTCGGAAGGACATTGACATGGATCGTTTAAGGGCGGGGGGATATACCATGGACGAACTTAGGGTTGATCCATCTATGAAGGGACGCCGACTGGGAGAGTGGAAAGGTGAGGAAGTGGTATTAAAGAAAGGGAAGTTTGGTCTTTACGTGACATGGGGTGATAAGTCGCGATCATTAAAGGACATGACAATGGGAGAAATAAACATTACTTTGGACGACGTACAACCGTACTTGGACGACACAGGGAATCCAGCGATACTTCGTGCA
>Ga0233415_10000757_pt1 | contig 14748 bp, 10 predicted proteins | sample Na_anoxic_12_MG_FD_188631 | JGI IMG/M metagenome (GOLD analysis project Ga0233415, IMG submission 188631) | Seawater microbial communities from Saanich Inlet, British Columbia, Canada - Na_anoxic_12_MG | ecosystem: Environmental > Aquatic > Marine > Inlet | place: Canada: British Columbia... | reverse complement strand
ACCGTTATAATAATATCCTAAGCATTCTTCTTTTGAATCGAGGATTGTATAAAACAATCTACCCTCACTTTCTTTGAAATCTAAAATTTCCTCTGCGGTATCTTTTGATTACCTTGTCTTCGCCCCAGAGTCTTCTTACTTCCTTGTTGATAAACTTGTATGCCGCATCTTCTCCGGAATACTGAAGGAACTGTGCCGCCTTCTGAGACACCTGATCGAATTTGTATTGATTCCAGTCGCGATTTGTTTCTTTCGCTCTGACATATATATATAACCGTACCCAAAAGGCATTATCAGATTCCCATTCTTCTTGATATTGTTCGTCTGTCATTATATCACGGTTCACAACCCTTGTCAAGCTTCTTTTTCGATTTTCTCCCTTGATCAGCGGAACGTGCACGGTGGGATTTCGCCTAACGAAGTTATTATAGAACTCTTTCAAGTAAAATTTTAGATCTGAAATATCAGAAAGGTAGGATTTTTTATAGAGTTTATCTACCATCGTTTCAAAATTGACTTCGTTGTTCGCCATCTTAGTCCCTATTTGGGGGGATCGGGGAATGGCAACAAGGCGCCATGGCGCATTCTTGTCTAAGTTGAATCCGTGGCTGGCGGCGATCTGGCGATATGTCTCAAACTGCGTGTCGTTTGCATATATCGCGATCTTGGGTATATCATCTCCGTGGTCAAGCGAATCGTCGATTTCAATCGCCCACCCGCTATAGAGAGGTGTCCCTAGGTTGCTTGTGATATATTCAGTCATTGTATATGGTTGCAATAGGGTAAATCTCTCAACAAGCAGCATAAACTGATCTACAAAATCTGAGAAGTTTAAAATATCCTCGTTTATCCCTGGTGATATAAGAAGTGGCAAGATGTCACCAAGATAGAGTCCTTTCATGAAAGAGAAATAATCTTTTCTTGGATCTCTCCATCCCCTCTTCGCATTTAGTCCTCTACTCAGGATACCGAATCCTGTCGAAGGTATCGCGCCTGTCCTAATAAAGTCATTCACAGTTGCTCGCATTGAGTTAAATGCATCCGCAACGAAGTTAACTGCGAAGACCTCATCGTCGCCTGCCAACCTTTTTATTGATCCGATATCGGGATATATGGCATCTTGGTTTTCGTCGATCCTGCCAAACAACATGTTGTCGTACCAGTAGTCCACAGAAACATGCCGAGAGTATCCTCTCGGATAATTATTTGCATATCTAACCCTCTCATCATATGAGGAACTAGCAGGTAGTTCGTTTGATCCAAAACTATACTTCACACTAAAGCATTCCCACTGTTTCCGAATCCTAACCCGCCAGGCCTGCGATTTCCGCCACCATCGCCGGGAGTCGGATCGGCTTCAATATCTTGGGTAGTGTTGATGAAGTCGCCCGCGCCAGCAAGCGGATCCGCTGCGGGCAATGGTGGTGGTGCATAATCTTCCCACATGCAGGATAGTGTCGTCTCCATCAATCCAGCAGACATCTTTGTTGCGACGGTTATAACACTATAGAACCCCCCTAATCCCAAAGCAGAGGAGATGGCCTGGCGGGAATTGATATCGCCAACTCCGGTTGCCGATGGGTTTATAAACAGCTGTTGTCCCGGTTTAAAAATTGGAACTCCGAACAATCTTACAGTGGCATTGTATGGCATCCTCACAAAAGCGGTCGGATCCGATGCATGGTTTTCCATGGATTTTACCAAATTGATATCTCTCTGCCCTGATTGCTGCTGCACAAAAGCAATAGACTTAACTATGCCATAAGCGTTTCCAACACTTAGATGATATATTCCCTTCTCGGCATCGAACTGTTCGTCATGGCCACTGTCTTCCCTCGGATCCAATCTAGAACCGTGGATAATAGTGAAGTCACTTATTTGTTCGGCGCCGATGAAATCGATGGCAGTGTCGATGGGATCGGGGAGGAAAGAATCGATAATGGGTGCGTGGATTTCGAGATTAAAAGCTTTGACGATATCGGCGTTGTCCATGTCAATCGCGACGCCGCTCTTGCGGGCCTCAGCGAGTCCTGGACAATATCCTGATACCTCGGAATTTGATATCGCAGATCGATATTTCGTAAACTCTCTTGCGATATTATTAAACTTCCTGCTTTGAACGAATGAGTTCACAGCATTATCGATTAATTGCGGAACCACCTTCTTTAAAAACTTATCAAAACTCCACGAAGATGCTTGCCGCTTTATAACATTATCGTACATAAATTTATTATACATAGTCATAGATACGGGGAGTTTAGTTAGATTAATCCTCTTCGTAGATACTTTTGATTGATATTCTTCAGGGCTGTTTATAGACCCACCCGCAGGAAAGATGTGAAACACATAATCTCCGACAACAATTTCTTTCGACTGGGGGTTCGTGGCACTATCTATGTTGAATCCGGCGGCACGGTGAGCGGACGGGATGAGGGATTGCGCCGCATAATTGAGAAGATCTCCAAGATAGAAAAACGCTATTGTTCGCTGCCCCCATTTAACCTCACCTTCTTCTAGTTCACCAGAGTCACCTTCCTTCTTTATATTTTTGCCAGCTGCTAGAATTTCTCTTACCTGACTCTTCCTGACCAGCCTTGGCTTTCTCTCCTTACCTTTACGAACTTCAGGTTTATATATTCCAGATCGGTATAAAGTCTCTTTAATGTTAAAACTCCACAATCTTTTCTTCTTATAAAGATAGTTTATAAACCCGGTGTAATTTGACAGTTTCTGTCTCTCCAGCTTTTTATCTAATTTTTCTCGCGCTTTGGCAAGGGCCCTTTGCCGGGCTTTGTTGACGACGCCGGGATCGATACTAATCAATCCCTCGGCACTTTTCGCTTCTCTTATAGAATCTCGCAGTTCCTTCACTTCTTTTGGTGTAGATTCAATTGCAAGCACATTTGAGGCAATTGAATCTGAGGCGGTGGCGGCGGTTGCCGTATACTCAATCTGGAGTTCCACGGATCCGTCTTCCTTGAAGTTAAAATTTGTGTTGCCAGTTGGTGATAGAGTTAGAACCAGGCGGGTGGCGCTGATGGCGGAGATCAGATCGGGTTTGTCGTCTTTGAATGCATCGAGAGAGTAATTGTATCCCAGGTCGGCGAGAATTGTTGACTTCCGAGCTCCGTCATCAAGTTCACTAGTGAGCTGGCGTTTTAGATTCGGAACGAATTTGGCACCTTCCTGAACCACGGTTTCGCCAATGGCGATGCTCGTTTTCTCCACGAAGGAAGGATCGCCAAGATTAATTTCTCCCATTTCACCAGGGAGCAGTTCTATCCACGGGGCTGCCGTGGGATCCTGTACAGATTTTAGATCCAAATCCGAAAGTGACTTGAAAAGAAGCACCAAGTTTGCGATCAGTGCGAATGGGGCAGTAAAGGTGTTCTTTCCGGTGCTTTCAAAGTCGAAACTTTTTAAACCAATATTTCTTGAGGCGGCTTGGCCGCTGGCGAAGTATTCTTGCAAATCCGGACTATGGGAAGAGAATTTAAACTCCCTAATTCTAGGTTGACCCAATAACGTATCTTTTTTATACAAGCGAATATAAGGAGTCAGACTGGAAATCTCGGTTGTTGTCGCCCCCATTAGAGCGAGCATCTTCTTGCTGGATGTCAGTTTGTTTAGTAGATTACCTCTGGTATTTGCTACGATTAGTCTAGGCAACTCTTCTGGGGTTGGTGCGTTGTTCTCTACATCGAGAGAATCTAGGTTCTGAAGAAGGAATGCCTGCTCTGTCTGGTTTAAGGTTCCTTCTACTGCTTGTTTCTGCCTTTGCTTTCTCCTGCCACTACCGTGCTTGGGGACATCGCTCTTTTTATCAAGTGCCGCCTTCTGCTTCTGAAGGGTTTCTCGAAGGGCATCTTTTTCTTTTGCATCCGACTCAATTTTATCGTCGAATGCTGCGGCAATCTTTTTAATTTCCTCTAGGCGACTGTCGTCGGTGAACTTGGTTCCACCCTGCTCCATCAATTGCACTCTTGACTGTGCAAGAGCGATTCCATCAAGCGACAACCCGTCTGCTTCCAATGACTGTACTGCTTCGGCAGATATCACTTTTTTGCCGGCGGAGGAAGTGGATGTTTTTGATTTTTTTACCTTAGCGACGGCCGCTTTGGTCTTGGTCTTGGTCGGTTCCCTATCTGCTACCATCTTATCTAGACCTCCTGGTGTAGATGCTCATTACTCTATTGAACGGCATAGGGATCTCTATCACATCGCCGACCCCAATATGCGATTCAGTTGGCATCTGGTTAAACCAAGCGATCAACCACCAGTAAGTGGGATCCCCATAATACTGATGTGCTAATTTGTATAATCTATCTCCCATCTTCCAGACTCTTGTCTCGGTATTCAAGAAAGATTGCTCTGATGGCGAGGGATAGCTTATGTTTGGCGTCTTATATTGTCTTATGAATCTAATACCCCTATTCTCGAACTGCTTCTTATACATTTCGGATCTGTTTATTCCTGTTCTTCTGTTGTCGTATCTAGATGCCATGTGTTGTTATGCTCCTGCTCTATGTATTAGGGGAAATATCCATCGACAATAAAGTCATCAAATGCCCCTTCGGGATCAGACAAGACACTCCCGATTCGATCCCTGTTTTTAGCTGATAGAATCTTATTTGTTTGAACCCTCAACCTTTCGCTGGCGAGTCGTCTCTGATTTCTCACCCAACTTCTTACTCCTGGTCGCTCGCCTTCTCTTACTAACCCCTCTTGGCGAACATATACAGAAACTACCCCCCTGGAAGTCGCGATTTCCTGCCTATTTTCGCCATTGATCAGTGTGCCCCTGGTCTGACCTTGGCGTGTAATGCTGCTGGGAAGATCTTGCCGTGGGTCGCCAGTGCCCCCATTGAGCGATAGTGCTGGGTCGCCGCCATAGGGAAATCCTGGTTTTGCGACAGTTTGGTTTGCGGCAAGACTGTCGTAGGCGGTATTTGATGTCTTGTCAGTGAATCCCAAAGGTTGCTCGTGAAGGATAGATAGCTCAAGATCTATCTTTATTGTCTGAGGGTAAAATATTCCTGGTTTTGGATCAAAGAATCCATCTTCTATGACGGGATTATATTTGAACCCCCCAATTGTGCAGGAGAGTCCAGCATCCACTGCTGGTGTGACTCCATCTTCCTCGGTTAGTTTTGGTTTACATATGAGGTTTCCCATCTTCACTTTGAAAAGGGGACCGGACTTTATACTAGTTGCGACACCCGCCTCTTCATATGAAGGATACATCATGGAGATGAGGTGGTTCGCCTTGATCATGTTCGCTCTCGCTTCATTTATGTTAGAAGAAACAAGATCAAATGCCACGTTTATAACCCTTTCAGTATTCTGGTATGTCTGAATTGGATCGGAGCGACCAAACACTTGCTCCTTATTATAGTTGGTAATAAAGTTATCGGTAAAATCTGTGAGGAATGCTTTAAAAAACACAGGTGTGCTAGAGATAATGTGGTATACCTCAATGAAGTACCCTTTATTTACTGCTAATTCGGTGCTTGGATCGCTATAGAATGCGCCGGGTGCATTTGGGGGCCCATCGTTAATATTGTCTTCACCGAAAGATAGCTCCCTCCTGAGATTTGATCGATTGGCAGAATCAATGACAGCTTGAAAGTTGGGCTCGATGTCTAAAACTGCCATAATAAAATCTCCTCTTCTCTATATTCTATAATTAGAGAGAAATGGTTTTTTCTACTCGTTATCTGGTTAATTTGTCATCCGCCGGTTATCGCCGTGAATTTCCCTGTCACAGCATCATATAACATTTTAGCAACTTGGGGGTTACCCGCGAGTGCATCATCAAGCTTGATTTTGATCTCCACCTCCGTAGGTTTAGCATTTTTATTCAATTCTTCCACGAATGCCTGTGCTTGCATTTTGCCGCCTTCCTTCGCTTGCGCTGCTCGCTCTCCCTTTTGACCACTGATTCCTTTAGATATTTCTTTTCCGATATCCTTTACCATATTAAATTTCAGCGATTGTGGCGGGCCCACCTTCAATTTTGCGGCCTCCTCGGCCATGCGAGCATTCTTGGCCGCCATGGCTTCATTAGACATCCGGCCGGGTTTTGAGAAGCGACCCCACCAACTTTCGTCCTCTGCTGCTATGATTTTGTCTCTGCGAACTTTATCGGCACTCTCAAAATCAATCGACTTACCGGCAGCAGTGGCCTGATCTTGGATAGTACGGATTTCCGCTAACCTGGCGGCCGCCTCGTACACATCCTCGCCAGGCCGTATTTGGTTTCCTCGCTGCTTTTCAGTGGCGCGCTTAGTCGCCCCTTCGTTGTTCATGGATTGCATCATTTCGCCACCCATGGCGACGGTACCTAACACGGCGCCGGTGGCGACGGCGCCGGCGATGACGGGGGCAGCGACAGCTGCGCCTCCAGCAGCGGCCACGGCCGCTCCCCCAGCGGTAACAACCGTGGTGAACAACGAAAGACCCTGGGCGGTTATCCAGAGGGCGAGTAGTTCTTTCCAGTGTTCTAGCATAAATGTCATCATCGGTTTCATATTGTTGAACAAACCATGAACTGCCTTTACTGTTTCTGTAAGAATTTCGCCCCACTCTTTAACGGAGCCGCCTGCTGCGGAGTCAGATCCTCCAAAGAACGATAACACATCCCTCATGAAGTCTTTCAGCGCCTTTTGGAGATCCGGGTTCATGAAAATCTGCTCCAATGACAACATCAACCTTTTTGCTAAACTAACTGTGGATCTTAGCATTCTTTGATAATTCTTCTGACTCTTTTGCTCGGCGGCGGCGGCGGCGGCTGCAGCTTCTGCCTCCTCATCTCGGAATCCCATCATCGACGCAAATTTCGCTGTCGTTGTGCCGGCTGCGGCGGCCGCATGTTTTATCTCCAGTTTACTCATATCCTCATACGCTATTCCGGCAGCCCTTAGTGAGTGTACAATTTCCTTCACAACAGCATCGGGCCCGCCGGTTTCTTGGAGTTTCATCATTTCCAAACTACTCATCGATGTCCCAAATGCTTGGTTAAATGCGGATACTTTCTGGGCGGCACCCTCGAAAGTTTCAAATCCTTCCCCGATGCTTACAACATCTGACATTTCTATCCCCATTGCTTTAGCGGTGCCGGCGATCTGATTAAACTTTATCATCATCCTATTGCCGTAGAGTGCCAGTTCGTCAGACATTTGCATGAAATTGTCGGCCAGCTGCTGCGGAGTCTGTCCAAGCAGTTTGGCACTAGACGCCAGACCCTTGAACAGGGAAGCTGCTTTTGGCAAGGAAATACCCATCGATCTCGTCAGGAAGTTCATTCCTTTGCCGAAAGTTGCTCCTGATATTCCCACTGCGGTGAGCTCCCCCGCTATTTTAACAGTGGAAATACGAGCTCTGTCTGTAACATCTGCCATGGCGGTCCAGTTCCCTGCCAGGGCTGCGCCGGCTGCCGAGATTTCCGTAATACCAATGCCGGCGGCATAATTCATAGATTTTCCTAGATCTTTTGCCATCGAGCCAGCGTCGCCAGTGGTGGCGCTGAAATTCGCCATCGCTTCCGATGACTTCCACATAAATTCCAATGTTGCTGTGAATATCGCTTTCATCCCCGATGTTATAAGATTTATTGGATTGAATATTTGAAGAAATGAACTTCCTATCGACTTCATCGCCTTCGCAGTCCCTTTTGCTCTACCCTCTAATTTCACAGCACTCTTCCACATCGAAAACATGCTCTTTGCACCGGCGGCAGTGGCGCTTTGGGTTATCATCATGCGGGTGGCAATGCTCCCAAAGGCACTCAGAGAAGCTTTTGCAATTTTTTGTTGGGCGCCCAGGCTTTTCTCCTGGATCACTAAGGTTTTGGCGTGTTCTTTGAGCCAGTTATCTTTTGTTTCAAGATCCTCATTGGCTTTGGCGGCCGATTCTTCGCTGACCTTACCAGAACTTACCAGGAGTTCTAGGTGTTCCTGGCGGGCAGCGATGAGTCTTCGCTCGACATCTACTTCCTCGCGTTTTTTTTCGAGGCTTTCTTTTTGTATGCCAAATTTTTCTTCAGCTGAAGCGAGCGACTGTTCTGCTATGTCTAGGGTGTCTTTAGCGACTTCTTTAAGATCTTTCTGCTGTTCTTCGAGTCGTTTAATCTGTCGCAGTGCACTATTTTCGCGTGCTGTATCATCATTGTCATTAGGTGGCGCCATGTGTTGCCCTCCATTGGTGTGCGCGGTGCGACATCATCACCTCTACTTAAAGGGCCATTTGATGCCAGTCGATCTCTCAAACTGCGAAATTGCCGATCCTAGTTTTGCTTTATTCTTATATGTGTGAGGACTATCTAATCCATTGCTCTTCCAGGATTGGAGATATCTCTTCTCTTTCGACATTACATTCGCGAAGTCTTTTATTTGAGGTTTAGTTCCTATAATATTCACAGGCATTGATCCGCCCTTAAATAGTGCGGGCATCAGCCATCGAAGTGCCAACCCAAAAGCAAGAAGATAGCCTTCTCTTATCTCGCCTTCTGCTTCGCTCATCTTGGTAAAGTCGATAACTGTTGGTACCAAATCTCCATCTTCTGCTTCACTCATTTTGCTGTCATTCATAGAATAAAATCCTCCACTAGATAAATAGTTTTATAACAACAAAAGGCACCCGTAGGTGCCTTCTATTATTTCTTTGATGCTTCTGACTCGTCTTTTATTTGCTTCGCTAACCTTTCAACGAACCATCCTCGTAATTTTACTGGTAGATTATATGCTTCGATGAAGCTCCATCCGCCATAATATTTTAGAATAAAGATCTGTTCATATACCATCTCCGAATATTCATTCGTCAGGCCAAAAAAAGTCCGTGGTAACAGGAACCTCCAGATCCTGCTCGTGGTCGCACTCTTCGCAAACGAACTCTTGCGTTAAATTAATATTTGGAGTAACCTGTGCCATTACCTTCCTAACAAATCTGGAATCTTGTGCTGGCATGTTATCAATAAATCTCTCTATCTCTTGGCGATTATCGGTGCCCGATACTGAGACGATACATGCCTTAAGCATGCCGGTCAGTATGTTATCATGCTGCTTCTTTTTCTTTCTCGATTTGCGGTCGAGAGATATCTTCCTTTCACCGTCACCAGTGATCAGTTTTATTTCTACATCCATCTGAGATTTGGGAAGTGTCACGATAAAAGTACCATTGCCTGTGTCTCGCACAGCAGATCCCACCTCGTCAGAAACTTCTGCCAGGTCAGGTGGTCCTTTTATGCCAGCATCTCGTAAATCAAATGACATATCCTGTTCCGTATAACAGTTAGGGCATGACGTTTTGGTTTCATACATCTCACCATACGCACTAATTCTCGCCGCAACAAGAATGGCACTCTTATCGCCCACGAGAAGGTGCTCTTGGCTGATTCTGGCATCAACAATAATATTCTTGAGCAGTTTATCAAAGACAACACCTTTCTGGATTAAAGACTGCGATGTCAGAATATCTTCTTCTTTCGCCGTCATCTCCCTGATCTCAATTGTTGTCTCGTTGTGGAGTGGGTGCCCCGGTTGGTAGTATTTCCCCTCTGATGGCAAATCAACCATCTCTGTGGGTGATACAAAGGATAGCCCAGCATCCTCTATCGCAGCAGAAACATCAGCAGATTCCTTCGCACCTGTCGAAGGTAAACCGAGACGTTCCTCGTTATTTCTTTTTGTCATTCTTACCTCGTTAAATCTTCCTAAGATTTCCTTCTACAGTATAAGGCATCTTAGATGAAAATTTAAACATTATTTCTCTTCTCCAGAGATCAGCTACCAGCAGTGGTAGTATATCCCTTGAGTCCTTCCGGTGTGAAGAGATCGAACCAATCAAATCTAAGTTCGAGAGATATTTCAACAAGACCTTCGTTCTCATAGTTCAAGTCACTGCCGTAATCGACACTCTTGATCCACGCTCTCTGGAGGGTAATCTCCTCTATCAGTGTGCCATCTCCGTCCATTTGAGTAATTTTGACGGTATTAAGGGCGCCCACAGCCTTTGACTTGCTGATCGTCGAAACATCTGTATTGGGGGCGGCCGATGTTGGGGCACTCGTATTAATAACATTATCTGGAATTCGGTATCCCGAAACTTGAATCAAGTCATATAGTGCTTGTGTCGAGGAGGGGTTCGAGGGATCCACAAGAGTGAGGGTGATGGGATCGTATGTCACTCCGCCGGGATAATAGAATGTATGGTTGATAAACTTATGCTCTGCCTCGCCAATCGTCATCTTGGGTTTGGCAACTGCCTTACACACATAACTAATGTACGATGATAGTTCGTCGGCGCCGATAGTCACAAGCCATCGATGTTGCCTCTTCGGGTCTGCTGTTGTTGCGTCGCTCCAAAATGCCATTTTTTATTTTCTCCTAGGTTCTCAGTTTTGTAACTATAAGTAGTTTTCTATTTCTTTTTTAATCATCGAAAGAGGCGCCAGATCTCGTCACAATAAAATCAAGAGCGATGAATTCGAGTGCCTTAGCAGGTTTCAAATAAATCTTGGCATACATGATGTTCCTATCAACCAATTCTGGCGTAGTTGTTGTGCCGTCGAGAATAACTTTATAATCAGTCAATCCTAGTCGTGTCTTAACACTCGAAAGGAATGGATCAACTTGACCTAAGAATTTATTCCATGTTGATTGAACATTCTGGTCAAAAAGCAACCTAGAAGCGATTCTAGAAATCTCACGCTTGACAAAGATTAACATTCGCCTAACATTGATTCTATCGAGAGCAGATGGTGTCACTTGTAGTGTCTTCTGTCCGAAAATCACAATGCCTTCTGCTGGGAATTGTGCGATTGGGTTAATGTTCGCCGTATACAGATCATCACGATTATCCGAAGTTAGTCTTTGCCGCACGTTAGTCACTGGCAATCCTGCACTTCCTTCAGTCAACCCACCTCTGGTAAATCCAGCTGGGGCGAACCACAACTCGCTCTTCGACTCGCTAGATGCGAGAGTTCCAAGCACTACCACACTAGGCGGCACCCACAGGGATCCTCCTGTCGTTATAGTATCGTTGATTTGAACCCATGGATAGTAAGCACATCCATAACTGTTGTTGATGTTTCGCTGATTCAATTGGTTTATAGTATCAGATACACTGCCGATTCGAGTGGCAGCACTCTCTGTTGATTCTGTTTCTGGTTCGTATCCGCCCGCAAGGTCGATTACCGCGAGGACGTCGCCTCGGTTCTCGGCAGTTTCCAGGAGTTTTCCAGTAATAACCGTGTTAGTAATGCCTGGAATCGTCATAATATTACAGTCAACAACATCCGGGTCGGCAACCGCATTGATTGCTCGTTCGATTGATGCGAAGGCATAGTTGTTCTGGGCGCTCGCACCTGCTAGCAGTCGGTTAGCAAAAGGCTCGCTCTCTAGGATGTTCAGTCCTTCGAATCCGCCGTTAAGCATTGTAGTAAACTTATTGAATCCAGCACTCAAAACTGCTTCGTAACTTGACTGAGCAGTAAGAGATGTTTCGTTGGCGCGCGAACCAGAGGTATATGTTGCCTCTGCCGTCGTGCTTGATCCCGAAACATCATCTAGACTAAATATCCAAGAATAGTTTAAAGAACCAGTGACACCCAGATTATCTAGGTTTTCTGGCTTCCTTAGAACATAGTCGGGGATATCCCTTTGTAACCTGCTGCTGTTAGCAATGTTTGTTACAACACCGAAGTAGGCATCTTTTTGATTAATCAAAGTAGCATCGTTGCTGTTCGCTCGCAGAGGTAACTCTGGAAATTCAAACGAGGCGGTAAGGGCGATGCTGGTGCGAACAAAGTCGCTGCCGGGGCCCATTGAGTTCGGAATGTCATCAGTGACATATGTATCTGGGTTAACAATCGATCCGCTAATCAGTTGGAAAGAGTCAAACCGTGTTGGTCCATATACACCGTATGGAAGGAACTTCGGATCGGCGGCCCCTGCTGCGACGGATGCATCCAAAACAACTCTTATATATCGCGATTGATTTACATAGTCCCCGTAGTTTTGATATCGATTGGTTGTCTCTTCCCACACTCTATAAGAGTCGCCGATTCTTCGGGCGATATAGTCTGGAGAGCTAGGGTTCAAGTTTACATTACTATAAGTCTCTACTGGGGAAACTCTAGCATCAGCATCATTTATTCTCCTAATCTGCACTGAGAACGTTCCGTATGGTTGGTCCTCACTCGGGGAAGCCTTGATGCTGGTGATGGAAATCTTAAGGTTTGCTTGTTCCCATTCTCCGCCTGAAATCGCTTCAAACTTGAAGAGTTTCTGCATATTCAAAGCATTGTATAGAGACGCAGCTCCTAAATCTTGTGAGAAAAACCATCCCGTAGAGGCATTGCTAAGTTGCATGTCTTGGATGTTTTGCTGTGCTGTTATCCCCGCAGTGGTGGTTTTCAGACCTAAGATGACCCCTAGCGATGAAGAAAGAGAATTGAGTTTGTCGCTAACGTTTCTATCGAAAGTTTCGCCGAGGAAGTAAGTCTTTTCGTTATCTCCGGCGAAGTCATTCACCAAAGTCGGATTAGTATTGAAAACGTTTCTAATATAAAGTTTGCTATTTTCGTCGAAGTTGAACACAACCTTATCGGTATCTGTTCCTAACGAATTTTTCACAAGTGCGGTATATTGATGTGGTGTAGCATCCGATAAGAATACCCCTGCGGTTCCGGTTTGTTGGGTAGTGGTGCCGTCAGCTAGAGTGCCCGAAAGTTCTACGACGCCCTCGGAGCAATAAAAGATTGCTGCCAGAGAACCAGTTCCTAACACTGGAAGCGTTCCAGATTCTACAAGGAACAATCCAAATGCGCCACCATTGGCGGATCCGGTGTTCATGGCATCAGAGTTTGTTTGCCAACCGGCATTTCCGTTGTTAGTGGGATTGGCGCCTTCAATGCCTGCCAACCTAACAATCGTGGCGGGACTTCTGTTTCTCAAATAAGCTTGGGCGGCATATGTTCCATATGCGGGGGCGGAAATATTAGGTCCGCTTCTCCACACATCGCTGCTGCCGGCGCCATAAATAGGGTTACCGAAAGTCTCAACAAAATCTGCCATCGAATTAACTTGAACCGGAACCATTGATGGTCCCTTCTCCGCTCTAGTGATGATTACTGGTCCTACAGCGGATGGTAATTCTGGCAGTTGTGAATTGTCAATCTCGTCAACAAAAACTCCAGGGGATACAAATTTAAATTTCTGTGCCGTCATGGTTTTTTGTTCTCCTCGTAATGTAAAATATACATTGTGCTTTTTGGGCGCTTCTTTTACTGATGTAAATAGTTTTTAGAATTTCAAAATGCTCTTTTTATTCTCTATACTTGCCCCAGTTATCAGGGTGAGTTGGATCGTCGCCCATTATCACCCTTTCCCTGGAGAACTTAAACTCTACAGCATTTTCTCTCTCGACGATATGAGGCTTCTCCTGGTTGTTACCTGAACCTATCAGGTTTCCAAGCACCTTTACTTCAATCGATGTTTGATATATCCTTTCTTCTTCGGCGAGGTCAGCAATATTATTCTCTTGGGAATAGGAAGACTGAAGGAATGCCTCATAGCGATGTCCATTCTGCCGCAGAATAAAACTATTAATTCCTCCTGTCGCAACCATAAATGGCTGACTCATCTCGTTGATCTGTTGTTGATATTCACCTCTCAAAACAATCTTATACATGGCAGTCACATAAACAGGAATGGGAATAGATTTATGAGTGTATACAATCTTGTCGTTCTTCGGGGTCACCTTGAAATTCAACTGACCATATGCCTTCTTGGCATCCGCATTCTGAAAATTCTTTGTCTTATCCTGGTTGATCACGGTAGTTAGCGGGATGGAACCGCCGCGATAATCGTTAACCGGAAATACATTCGCCTGGAGTGATCCCTTGAAAGATAGATCTTTCTCAACGCTCGTTCTCTCTACCGTTATTACAGGGAAAATAAGGGCCCCCTCTTTGTCGCGAAGGCTCTTGCTTGACTTAGATTGGTGTGCTCTTTCCCCAGCTACCCAGATCACTGGTATTTTCATCCATCCACGATTAGTGTTAGAAAAGACATTTACCCCTTCATTAACCCAATCGAATACTGCTGTATCAATTGTTTCTAGGTTTGATGGTTCTAGTATCGTAACTTTTTCGTTGTTATCAGGCATATCGTTTCACTTCCTAGATCTTATAAAATGGACTTGGATACCAAGTGCAACCTTCATTGAAATACCATTTATTAGAAATAATAAATGGACCGACTGGGGAGGGCCCGGCATCCGAAAGATAGAACTGATATCCGTTGTATTTGCATGGATCTCCCACGAACTCTTCCAGAGTCCTATAATTCAGAGAATCTATATCTGCCGCAGATAGAGTTGGTACACATATCTTGCAGTCGTCAGGTATCGTAAGAACCTCAATGTTGACAATCCTTTCTTGTGCCAACTTGAATTTGTCTATTGAGACTTTCGGAAGTGTTGATTCTTCGAACACACCATCTCGGGCACGAATACATTTGGCTGCGATTTCCATCTTGTGATCAACTTGACCAAAGAGTTCTCGGGGCTGGGATAGTGTTACTATCTCATAGAACAAGTTACCATATAAGACGAAATCCCCCTCCTGAACCTTCAGATCCTGATCTTCCGTCAGTCTTCTCTTGTGGAAGTTGATAGTAATGCTCGATCTTCTATCAATACCAAGATTCGTAGTGTTTGTCGTGTCCCCTTCCCAGGAGATTAAAGCAT
>Ga0233415_10000755_pt1 | contig 14766 bp, 15 predicted proteins | sample Na_anoxic_12_MG_FD_188631 | JGI IMG/M metagenome (GOLD analysis project Ga0233415, IMG submission 188631) | Seawater microbial communities from Saanich Inlet, British Columbia, Canada - Na_anoxic_12_MG | ecosystem: Environmental > Aquatic > Marine > Inlet | place: Canada: British Columbia... | reverse complement strand
GACCTTTGCTACATATTTTACATTCATTATATCATGTCGTTCCATTAAACGATGTATCATATACGGGGCGGGTCTACCCATTTTAACATCTTCGCTGGAAATAAAATCATCAATATAATCTGCCATTTGTAAATGATTAATAATATCTCGTTGAAGCGTTCTATTATAACCAGTGTTCAATGCTATTTTAACCCCATTAAACCGTAATCTATTGAAAAAGTTTGGTAGGTTTGGATCTATTAGTTCTATTTTTGAATGTTCTCCAAAATATGCTTCCTTAAGATTTTCTTCAAATTCATCATAACAATGACTTTTAATCTGATTTAGATTTTCTTGTTCAAAATATCGGCTGCCATACGTCGGACCTGATAAATATTTGTTTACCATACTACTAATCACTTCCTCTTTTTGCAAACCATACCAATTATTTATGTCTGTATCTTTGACAGGTACATCATTATTTTTTAATGTATTGTAAAGTGTTTTATAAACTACTCCTCCTTCATTAATAACTGTCCCCGCCATATCGCAAACCATCAGCGAAATACCTCTACAAGCCAGTATATTCATTTAACTTATTAAACATCCTCTCGTTTAAATCTATTAGTAAATAACTATATATTTAAATTATAAAATTGATTTAGAACTATTACTACGTATAAAATTAACTAAAATGGTTAAATACAGTTGCACTCGATGTCTCAAAGAATTCACACAGAAATCTCATTACAATCAACATCAAAAACGCAAAACACCTTGTCAAGATAATAAAAGTAAGATGGAAAACCAAATTGAAGCTTTGGTACAAGAACAGTTGAAGCAACCGAAAAAGATAGTGAAAATTCGAAGAAAAAATATTAAAATTAAAAAAAAGCCAATGGAAAGAATTATCGTGGTTAATAATGATTGTATGGAAGAACTAGCAAAATTAGATGATAATAGTATTGACTGTGTTATTACTGACCCTCCCTATTTTATTGACAAACTAGACAATAAATGGTCTGCCGGTGACATTAAAGACGATAAAAAGAATAGTCATATAAAACACTTGCCAAAAGGCATGAAGTTTGATAAAAAACAAGTGAAAAGTTTATATGATTATTATCTTGCATTATCGCGAGTATTATTTGCAAAAATGAAACCAGGTGCCTATTTCCTATCATTCTCGTCTCCTAGACTATATCACGCTATCGCTATGGCGGTTGAATTAGCTGGATTTGAAATAAGAGATATGATAAATTGGACTTATACACAAAGTATGCCAAAAGGGATGTCGATGACTCACGTTATTAAGAAAATGAAAGACATCTCGGAAGACGAAAAGCTCAAACTTATTGAAGAATATAAGGATTTCAAATCACCACAAATACGCTCTTGTTTCGAACCAATATGCGTTGCTATGAAACCCATAACAACTACCTTTATTAGAAACGAATTGAAATTCAAAACCGGATTATTAGACTTTTCACAAAAAGTAGGAATTGGTGGTGACAGAGTACCGGCTAACATTATGATTACCGAAGAATATAATGAAACATATGATAAGAATTTTATGGTACCAAAACCGAGCAAAAAAGAAAAGGGTAAGGCGAATACCCATATTACAGTAAAACCAATAACTTTGATGGAACATTTGATAAATCTGTTCAGTAAAAAAAATGCATTGGTTGTTGACCCTTTTCTAGGATCGGGTACTACGGCGATTGCTTGTAAGAATACAGATAGAAGGTGTCTTGGTTTTGAACTTAATAAGGAATATTATGATATTTGTATGGATAGACTCTCTTCAGTCTAGATTTAACTTATTTAATCCATCTCGCAGTTCACGTAGTTGTGCTTTGGTATAAGGTGATTTACCTTGTTTAATTAATTTAGAGAGTTCGTCCGGTGTCGGAATTCTTGTTAAAGTGTCTATGAATATGTAGCGGTCTCGATATTTTGCTTGAATAGGCGGCTGCAAAACTAGGTTCGCTGAAGAAGAATCAGATGAAAATGGATTCTTATGACCTAATTGCCAGCTTTCATTCGGTTGATTTACATAATCTTCAAGGATATTATTCTTAATTTTATTAATTTCTTTATTTTTGTCTTCTTCTGTTCCATCGTATTTAAAATCTTGTCGCATTGACCACTTATTTGACACGCGATATGGGTAACAAATATAATTTTTTCCTCTTTCTTTACACGATGCAAACCCGTTCTGTGCTTTTTTATTAAACAGTTGCAAAGGATCACGAGACTGTATGTTAAATAATTTACAAAAGGCGTTACAGTCATCTGCTTGCCAAAATTTCCCTTTGTTATTAAGCATTGCTGCAAGGGCCTTGCCATTGCCGGAATTGATGTTCGGTAATTTAAGTTTATTACTTATCACAAATTGTTTGAATTCATCGGGGTAAGATGATATCATGTCTTGTGTAACTTCTGTCATATTAATTCTGGTAAATACTTGCTTTTCATATTTTGGTATAATCAATTTGGGTATCTTTACGAAAATAGACATTGTGGTATTATACATATTAATTTAAATCCATTTTAATTTCAATTTTTATAGATGTCAAATTATGTAAAAAGTCTATACTGAAGTTTATGTTTTAATAAGCAATTTAAACATTCTATGACTTATTAAATTAAATGCAGATTAAAGTAGATATTAGAGAACATACACTCATTAAATTACTAAAAGCACTAAATAATGATTACGGATTCAACTTCGATATATCCGTGGAAAGGTTAGACTTGGGTGACATAAGTATATGGAATGAAGGAGAAGAATTATTGTTATTGGAGAGAAAGGGTTTAAATGACCTCGCATCTTCTATCACAGATGGGCGTTATGCTGAACAATCATATCGATTAAATGGACATTCTCTCCACAATCATAATATAGTATACCTTATAGAGGGTAATATTTCAACTTTCTCCGGGAAATGGAGCAGGATTAAGCCTGGAACTTTGTATACAACAATGTTTAGTATACAATATTTTAAAGGATTTTCTATGATACGCACATTTGACATCACGGAAACCGCTGAATATATTCTGCGTGTGTGTGATAAATTATCGCGCTCTTCCGATAAATTCGGATTTTACCATGAGTCTTTCCAACCTAAAAAAAAGAACTATGCCCAGGTTGTACATGCGGAAAAAAAGAAAAACATTACACCAGAAAATATTGGTGGAATCATTTTAAGTCAAATACCGGGTATTAGCAGCAAAACATCTAGTGCCATAATAGCAAAACACGGCTCTTTATTTCAATTACTCAAGGCCTTGGAGAAAGATAAGCACTGCTTGGATAACTTATTGTATAAAACAAAAAAAGGACAAGAAAGAAGAATCTCAAGGACCAGTATTGCAAATATAATTCAATACTTATTTTACCAGAAAAGCAATGTGATTAAGATTGATACTTAAATTGCGTATCTTGACATATACCTCAGTAAAAATTTAGATGAGTTTGATAAAGAAATAAATGAACTTATTTTAAAAACATGGATGAAAGATTGGTAATTAGAAATAAATATTATATAAGCATAATATAAAGAATGAACTACGTGGACGAGGGAACGAAAAGAGCACTAGCGATGACAGGATTAAGACAACGTTCTCAAAAGGACCCATTAACTGGGGAACGAATACCGGCTTCCTTTGCGTGGAATAGAGACGCAGTAAACCGAGCAGGAAATAAAGTGATATATCCCGGTGCCGTCGTGCCCGTAGTGGCTGTGCTTGGCCAAGCTCAGGCGCACGGAAACGACCCAATGGAAGCGCTGGAAAACAATCAAACGCCGGTGTTTGCGCCATTATTAGCTGCTGGCGCTGCGGCGAAATTAGTTGCGCGGAAAATGCCTTCCCCAGCCAGCGAGCGGAGACATTCGGAAGAAGCAATAAACAAAACGATTTTAGCAAGTTCTAAAAAAAAAGGCTTAGTTTTTGTATTCGAACTTTTATTAAAAACACTTCTAGAAATCCAACGCTGGCAACATTATGTGCATTACGAAGAAGACCCAGAACAAACTTATATAGAACGCGGAAAAGAATTAAAAGAAAAACTACAAAAACTTTTATATAATATTGCGTACCATTCTGTTCTTACAGAAGCTGGGGTATCCAACAGAAGAAGACTATTATTGGAGAATATCAAAACGAGATTTGATTTGGATCAACCATCCAATGTAGTGACAAACTGGAAAAAGTTGTATAGACGTGGTAGGGAGCACTTGTTGATTGACGATTTGGACGCTAAAATACGGGCCGTACGAGGATATGTCCTCGGTTCCAAGAACATATCTGGTCAGCGTGACCGACGAATGTTGCCGCACGTCATGAAGGCAATTGGAAAAAAGATCGAACAAATTAAACCGGTCCCCTCGACACATTCTTCAACTCCATTCCAGCACGGCAAACTTGAGGTAGACCTAGATTCAGACACGCCCGGTCCACTTGTAGGAATTGATGGATTTATACACGGCTCACGAAATCACCGAATACACGAGGGAGGAAGGCGCAAAAGAAAAACTATAAAGAAGAAAAGAAAACGCACTAGAAAAACACGCAAATCTAAACGTAAAAAAAGAAAAAAGAGAACAAAAAAGAGAACAAAAAAGAGAAGATAAATATTTTTTAAATAATTATAGTTAGAGATATATTTGATTATAATTATTTACCAGAAAAGCAATGTGATTAAGATTGATACTTAAATGGGGTATCCTTTAACGTGTCTGGAAGCATAACACTTATTTATATAATGTCCGTTTCTTCCACACTTACGGCATTTTAAGGATTTTTTCTTTGATTTTTTTGTTTTATACCATTCATCATCAGAGCTTTCATTACTGTCTTCGTCGTCACTATCTTCATATTGTTTTTTGACTTTACAATGAACATTTTCGTGAAATTGGGCACCTTTCTTTGTATCAAACCCCTTGTTACAATAAGAACAAGTCCAGCAACCTTCATCATCACTTTCCTCAAATTCCACTTCGTCGGCACTTTCATACCCTTTGGAGGCTTCCAAGAATTCTTTGTTTCGTTTTTGGTATTTTTTTTTTGGACAATTCCTAATAAAGTGTCCCTGTTTTCCGCAGAAATGACAACCGTCATTTGCACCACATATCATTCTTTCCACGCATTTTTTAGTTTCTCTATCTAAAGAGACTTGACAAAAGGAACCACCTCTTACATTTTCAATACCATATTTTTTCATGTATTTGATGGTGTATTTATCCTCATCAAATGTGTCACAGTCTGGGAACAATCCTATTATTTGAGTAGGTTTGTATTTTTTAGTCCAAGCACACCCACCGGTTTTAAAATGGGTATCAAGGCGAAACTTTGGATTTGCTGTTTTACCCACATAATACTTATTGTTTTGTTGTTTAAGGACATAGATGAATACCATTGTTTTATTAAAGAGTTAACATTGTTTTAAGTATTTAAATCATATTCAATTTATATGGGTTTCATTGCAAAATATAATTCAATATTTATTTTACCAGAAAAGCAATGTGATTAAGATTGATACTTAATTTTTTTATACATAAATTATAAATGAAAGCATGTGGTTTAGGTAGAATTAAATTAATAGCAAATCCGACTCCTGGAGCACAGGGGTTACAAGGAACACAAGGAACACAAGGAGCACAAGGAGGAATTGGTCCCACAGGGTCACAAGGTATTAAAGGGAATGATGGTGAAAGAGGCATACAGGGAATCGCTGGAACCGAAGGTCCAACAGGCCCACAAGGACTTCAAGGACCACAAGGAACTCAGGGACCCATCGGTTTAAAAGGTAGTACGGCGGATTTAATTATTGGCTATACCAATCTCTTTTCAGATACTTGGAAATATGAATATAGATTGAATGGGACTATGCGAGTAGCTTGGTTTACCAATTATACACCATCTTCAGGTAATTATACTGATAATAATCCAACCAATTCACCCGATGCTACTGGGGTAGATAGAAAAGGTACTTATCTAAAATTAACATTTACAGTACCAACCAGTCAAAAAATTTTAGTTCGATTTATGTTTCCATTACAACCATTGGGTTCAACTACAAGTGTATATAATTTTCAAACTACATTATCAACTTCTCCTGGCTCAGTAGTACCACTAAGGTCAAGTGGAATAGCTTCTGATTACTATGAGGCATGGACACACGCAGCTAAAGATACTCTTAATTTCTCACATAATGAAGTAGTTCAATTCTATATTGATGCTTCAAAACTAGATACGCCAAAGGCAGCTGGTTCTTCAATGACAGTATATTTCTGCGCTCAGGGTCAGTCACTCGGTAATTCACATAGAATGGATTTTGGAACCCAAAATGTTAACGGTAGTCATGGAGGAGTAACTAGTGCTGCTGTAATGGGAATAGCATATAGTTTAGATGATGTGAGTATTTACGACCCAGCTCTATAAAAAAAATAATTTGATTTATATAATATGTTTGCATGTAATTTAGATAAAACAATAAATGTAGATATAACAGCTCCAACGGGGCCTACCGGACCAACAGGATTACGAGGCTACGACGGTAACTCGTCTAGATGGGAAGCAAATACACCAGGTATTACCCCTTTGACCGGACAGTTTCATATTACTGCAGTGGGCAACGCTATTGTTATAAATCGATTTGATTCTAATACTAATGATATGTTAACATGGTTACAAGATACAAAGGTTGGTGATATTATAACTATAAGAGAAGTTGATAACCCAGCAATGGTTGGTTATTTTTCTTTGGTTTCTTTATTTTCATTTTTATTACCTAATGTGTGGCAGGCGACTATAAGCTATATAGGTGGTCCTATTACAGGAATAGTTCCAGCCACTGTCCCGCTATTTCATTATATAGGTTTTGTTCCAATAGGTCCAACAGGTCCAACAGGTCCAACAGGTCCAACAGGTCCAACAGGTCCAACAGGTCCAACAGGTCCAACAGGTCCAACTGGTCCAATAGGTATACAAGGTCCAACGGGTCCTATAGGTCCTACAGGACCAATAGGAACTACAGGTTCGACAGGTCCGGGTATAATTACATATGTGGGCTATACAGGTGGTGTTCCCGGTTATATTGGTCCCGATATTTGTGGAAATTATAATTTTAGTCAATATAATAATTGGAATTATGCTGTGGTAGATACAAGTAATACAACTGTACCAACTGGTGGTACATCAACATTACCTTTTGGCCCATTTTTACCTCCTTGGAACGAAACATCTACAGTATCTGTTATTAAAACTCCTGTATGGAACGCCCCAAATGATCCAAGAATATTTACAAATTTGCCAACTATAGTTTTACATGCAAGAGGTAGAATATTAAATCAATCAGGAATGACATCAAATACTGGTGAGCTTATTTATAATTGGTCTAGTTCTGCAGGTAGTTCAGTATCTTGTCAATTACCATATGAAATGGGAGGAACACCATCAGATACGCCCGACGCTCTTAGTAATCAAGGTAGATATTTTGCTCCTAGAAACGGATGGATAATTTCTGTTAGTGTTAAATTTTATGCATCAGCAACATTAACTCAAGGAGGAGGAGGAGGTTACATTAATTTATGGAATCAATTTGTAGGTTTCTATTTAGCTCCAGGAAATACGCCTGGTACACCATATCCTGCGCCTAGAGGTTTTCCAAGTAATCTTTATAAACCTGATCCGGTATATCGATATTTGGGATATTATCAGGTGGGTGTTCATGGCGGTCCTGTTGTACCCGATGGGACTACTACTACATTACCCGGGGCTATTACATGGAATTTACCAACGATGGATTGGGTATATGTACAAAAAGGAGATCCTTTACCATATATATCTATGACTTGTCCTTTAACTGCGGGTGCAGGTGCTGCCCCGGGAGGTCCTGGAAAAATACGATTTGTAAGTAACAATGCACAAAGCTCAGCAGAAATTATAAATGGAAGTGTTATATTTGCATACGAACCTTTAGAAGTGGGTGTAACTAGAGGAGATTTACGATGGGATACTTCGTTATTATAAAAATAAAGTACAATATATATATATATTATGGATTTTGATATGAAAAACATGACAACCTATTTAGGATGTATTGTATTAGCTTTATTTGTTGTTTATTTATGTACAAATATGCTTTCATTGAATAATAAAATAGTAGAAGGATTGACATCCGCACCTTCAACGCCTGACCAATTACTAGAATCTGTTAAGAACTTAAAATCAAAATATACAGACGACTTGCATATTGACAAATATAAAAAGGATTACCATGCAATATTATTAGATGTTGAAGATATATTACATTTACAAATGTTAGATAAAATCAAAAAATCCATTGAAAAGAACACACTTACTGATGAAAAAACTTTAGCTTCACTATCACAACTCGAGTCCACGAAATCTGCATTGAAAGATTTAGATGAATTTCTAACTCACTTTAAAACTAGTTAAATTATTTTCATATATTATAATATGGAAATAATTGCACCAAATGATTCTCTATCGGCTAAAGAATCGCCGTTAGCAGAAACAAAGTATAAAAAATATATAATTGAAGGTGTAGCATGGTTTGGAAGTGGATTAATTTTGACTGCTTATATTAGCTCTCTGGAGAGAACCACGGATTTCTTATTTAATACTCTAGGTGCAGCAGGAGTACTGGGTGTGTGTATTAAGAAACGAGCTTTTCAACCAATTGTATTGAATGCAGCGTGGATAATAGGTGGTTGCTATAAGTATTTTTTAACTGATTCATAAACCCAAAAATCTACTGCATTTACAATAAAAGCACGAGCAGCACATATGGGAAATCCTCTCCATAAATTACCCATAGTTAAAGCTTGTTTTATTGTTAAATTCTGAGCCATTTGTCTAGATTTAATCACATCGATAGGATAAGTAAGTGTCCAATTACATAAACCCGCAATTCCGCCTGAAAGCAAAGGATGCCAACCAAAGTCTCTACACATAAAATAAGATCCAAAATATACCGATGAAGCTAAAGTCTCGCGTGCAAAAGTTGAATAGCCCCCTTTAGCATTGAGAATGGTTCTAACATCTATAGGTTGTTTTGTTTGTTGTTTGATCTTACCTACATCAAAACAAAATACGATTGGAGTTATAATAATACCAGCTATACAACCTGATATAAAACTATTTTGCGTATATGGTTTTGTTCTCTCAACGGTTGGAAAAGTAACACTATTTAAAATAACTGCGGAACATAAAGGAAATCTCCAACCTCTATAATAATTTCTTAAAGGGAGACCAAACCATTTCCGGTTATTTTGCATTAGGATTTTTGTTGTATCAAATGGATGTCCTATTGAAACTTGTGCCACTCCAACACAGGCGGCGGCTATGAAATCAGACATATTCTATATTATAGTATATGTCTAAATATTATTTTAGTTGCCCTTGTTGTTTAAGTTGTCTATCAATTTGTGCGTCTTGTGTTTTAGCTCCCGCACTTGTAGGAGCATTGTTTTGTTGTTTTTTACCCGTCTGTTGTTGAGGTGGCGCAATGACTATGCCTTTAAATTGACTAAATTTGGCGTTTGGTCTGAAATCTTTATCATATTTACCCGACTGCACCATTCTCCGAGCAGACTCTGCGCCAGCCCAATTCATTTTCATGGCATCTGCGCTATTTCCTTTGTTATTTGTATAAAACACTTTGTCTAACGAGGTATATCTTCCAGTATTTTGATTTGTAGGATCGAAACCATGGTAATTATTTTGATTATATGGTGGATGGTCCATATTTGAATCATATAAAGGTACTTCAGTGGCCGTTAGTTGTTTATAACTGGGTAATCCAGCTTGTGGATCCAATGGGTCATTTAACATTCTAAACTTAGTATTTCCCTGGGCATCTTGCATTTCATTAAAATATAAAACAGGACAGTTGATGTCTTGACTGCGTTGCCATTTGACAAATTCTACATAATCTTCTAAATTATCGAAAAATATAGGATTAATGCCCGGTATTCTCGCTTTTCTATTATTCAGCAGCATTAATTTGTTTCCTTTCTTTACCAAAAGGTTTGGGCAATCAGATTCTTTATTTTGTGGAGGACGATTTCTATCATTAAACCCTTCCATTAAACTTTTATTCGTATATGTGGCGCAAAAAATTAATCCTGCAATAAATCCCAAAATGATTAATTGTTCTTTCATATATAATAACTAATTATAAAATTTATTTCTCTCCAAATTGTATATGAGAATCATAAAAATTCTAACTGACAAAGATGCAAAAGGTTTTAATAGAGCTGCCCCAAAGCATGAAATAGTTATGGCTGGGTTCTTTATGGTTAATTGTCCTGCGTGTGAAGCGTTCAAGCCTGAATGGAAAAAATTTGTCAACTCCTGTGAATCAGAAGGAGACCCAAATGTATTAATTGCAGAAATTGACAGTAATCAAGCGAGTCGAGTTAATTTTGATACTAGTACTTTAGAAGGATTCCCAACAGTCTATAGGGATGTTAAAGGCGAAGAAGGTGTCGTTGAATTTAAACATGAAAGAACTAAAAAAGCATTGCGTCGTTTTTTAAAAGAAGCAATGGCGGTTAAAGGAGGTAGGAGAAGAAAAAAACGAAAAACACGTAGAAAACGAAGAAGAACTAGAAAGAAAAGAAGAAAAAGAAGAACTAAGCGTAAAAGACATTAATTTTTAGGTAGTTTTGAAATAATTTCGTGATCTGGCGAACTAGTATATTCATCATCGTATTCTATTTTGTTCGTATATCCATTGTATTCAACAACACTATCTGTATTTATTAATGTTGGATATGATTTATCTGCCTTTCGCGGACTTTCTGCGCCAATCCAGTCTACAACTCCCGTTTTTCTATAATTATTAGTAACAGATGGTAGCTTACTATCGTGCAATTGTCTTTTTAAAGATAAAAAATTAAAGCGTTTGCCTACAATCCTAAAATTATTATAGTTCATTTAATTATAATAATAATTTATTTCTCTAAATCTTATCAATATGTTTTTTAATAACTGTTTCGAATAAACTCTCTGGTGTCCATTTTTCCCATCGAGTATATATATTGTTGGTACACTTACAAATAGCACATTGGCAGTTATTTTCACTGAATTCTTCTCCTTCAGTCATATCGATATCTTCCTCTTCGTCATCACTCTCATCCCCGTACAACATTTTCTTAATTTCTTCTGTCTTTTCGAGTAAATTGGATCTTTTTTTAAATAAGAACATTTCAAGCATCATTGCACGTTTTATATCTTCGGGTGTTATACCATTTCTTGTTTCATGATGCGAAACATATAATGCAGCGGTTCGTAATGCGTGTTCTGCATAAGTAACTATAATAGCCGCAGTATTTTTTTCAAACTCTTCATCATCGGGCTGCATAAGATCAAAACCGGTTTTCATAAATGTAAAATTTGACATTGTGTTTTATAATTATATATAATCTTTTTTATTATTCAATTTTTAATATGTCTGTAATTTATATAAATGAATAAATCTATCGTATATGGATTGGTCACTATATCTGCATTATTATCAACGACAATAACATTAACTAGAAAATATCAAATGAAGGCTATGTCCAATTATTCTATTTTATTTATAGATACAGTGATTACTGGATTAATTATGGCAAGTGCCGCTTTATACCTCGGAGGAATAGAACAATTTACGAAAGATTTTACGAAATTTAAAGGAACCGTATTATTATCATTTATAGGCGCTAGCATATGCACCCTTGGTGCTGCATTAATAGGATATAATTTAGTCCGATCACAAAAATTAAGTTATTTAATAATAGTTAGTACTGGTGTTGGAGTTATTGCAACAATGTTCGCTTCTCATATGTTCTTGGGTGATAAAATTACTAAAACAAAATTACTATCTATACCATTCCTACTTACAGGAGTATATTTGGCACGTTAACTTAATTCGAATTAAATAAAATTGAATTAAGACTAAAATGGTGGTTAATCTCATACAACTATGACAAATCCTACCTTTCGTTTATTAGATTTTCAAATCAAAAATGAAAAGGGCAAAGGAAAAAGGGGGCGAGACAACAAAAATTTTGTAATTCAAATGTTCGGAATGAACGAAGCTGGTGAAACTTGTTCTATCTTTGTAACTGATTTTACACCATTCTTTTATGTGAAGGTTGGTGATGATTGGGGTAAATCACAAAAGAAAGCATTTATTCGCCATTTAAAAGAGCGAATGCGCATAATGGCCTTAAAGGAAAAATATAAGAAATGGTCCAAGAGAGGCGACCAAGTATATCCACCACCAGAAAAAGACGAAGAAGAAAGCGAGTATATTGCACGAACAAAAGGCAAGTATGTTTCATATTATGAAAATTCAATATTAGATTCTATAATCTTAGAAAATAAGAAACTATATGGCTTTGATGATATGAAAAACCATCGCTTTATCTGTATAAAATTCAAGAATACCACAGCATTAAATAAAGTTAAAAATTTCTGGTACACATTTGAGTCAGATCCTACCAGTATATTCGGCAGAAAATATATACTTAAAACATTTCCGTTTCAAGGAATTCAAACAGAATTGTATGAAGCAAAATTACCACCATTGTTGCGCTATTTTCATATTCAAGAAATCAATCCTTCAGGCTGGATTGAATTGCCTATTGATAAAATTACCAAAGAAGATGAGACAAAAACCTATTGCAAATATGAATACACGATAAAATCAGAGGATATAGTGCCCTTACCATATAAGGAAGCACCAGTTTCTGCTATCGTTGCCTCTTGGGATATAGAAGCCAGTTCTTCACATGGAGATTTCCCTCTAGCTATTAAAACATATAGAAAACTAGTAGGAGATATTATTACTTATTGGAAAGTAAACAAATTTATCAGAACAATAGGTAAAGATGCACAAAAAACTTTAATTATAAAATTAATTAAATCGGCTTTTGGATATGGTGAACCAGTAGACAGCATTGCAAAAGTATTTCCAAAAAATCCGGTCATTGAGGCAAGGCTAATGGAAAATATATATACGATAATTAGCAAACCACTCAAATCGATCATTGATGTAAAGAGGCGCGAAGAAGAAAAGGAAAATCGCAAAAATTCATACAGAAATAGAGAGGATGACGATGATGATGAAATACATAAATCCGGACAAACATATATGAATTATGTAGGAGTCAAAAAAACATTTCTTGATTATTTGAATGATAGTAAATGTGACATAGGGAAAAAACTAGAAATCATTGATGAAGCAGTTACATATATATTTTCAGGATTAAAAAACAACAAGTCATTGGCATTGGAAGGTGATAAAGTCACATTTATCGGAACAACTTTTATGCGTGTAGGAGAAACAGAACCATATCTGAATTATATGGCTGTTCTAGGAGATTGTGATGAAATTGGTATTAAAAATTCAGAAACTATTGTCGAATGCTTTGACACTGAACGCGATATGTTAATGGGTTGGACTGAGATGATGCAAGAATATCATCCGGATATCTTAATTGGATATAATACTTTTGGTTTTGATTGGAAATTTATATGTCACAGAGCAGATGAGTTAAACTGTATGAGACCTAAATATAATGATTCTGGTGATAGCGATGAAGAAGTCTGGTTCTCCGAGTTATCACGAAATAGGGGCGAATGTTGCAAAAAAGTAGAAAAAGAAATCAGAATCGCAAGTGGGACTCATCAACTTGTTTATATGGATTTACCAGGGATCATTCAAATCGATTTGTATAATTATTTTCGCAGGGAAGTAAATTTGGGATCTTACAAGTTGAATGATGTTGCGTCGCATTTCATAGGGGATATGATAAAAAGTTGGGAAAAATTAGATGATACAACTGTTATTAAAAGTGGAAATCTAATGGGGTTACAAAGAGGAAACTTCGTTTGTTTTGAATTAATTGGACATTCGGTAGATTCATATAAAAATGGTAAAAAATTCAAGGTTATTCAATTAGACGAAGAAAATGGCGAATTCATTGTTGAAGGAAATATTGAGCCATGTGCCGATAGAAAGCTACGATGGGGATTGGGCAAAGACGATATCACGCCACACCAAATATTCGAACTAGCAAACGGGAGTTCCTCTGACAGAGCCATCATTGCGAAATATTGTTTTCAGGATTGTAATTTGGTGCATCACTTATTCAGAAAAAATGATATTCTTACAGGAATGTCAGAACAAGCTGCCATTTGTAGCGTACCTATTGATTTTGTAGTCATGAGAGGTCAAGGTATTAAACTTTTAAGTTTCATAGCGAAGAAATGTCGGCAAAAAGATACATTGATGCCCGTTGTGGAAAAACCCGAAGGCGGCGGAAGTTATGAAGGGGCTATATGTTTATTACCCAAAACCGGGTTATATACAGAAGACCCTGTTGCAGTAAATGATTATTCATCACTATATCCTAGTTGTATGATTAGTGAAAATATATCGCACGATAGTAAGGTTTGGACAAAAGAATATGATTTGGGTGGGGAGTTATTGTCCACTACGGGTGAAAGAAGCCCTGATGGAACTTTTAAATATGATGAATTGGATGGATATGAATATGTTGATGTTGAATATGACCGTTATGAGTGGATTGCCAAGCCTGACAGAAAGAAGGAAGAAAAAATCAAAGTGGGTACTAAAATTTGCAGATTTGCACAATTCCCTGATAACGAAAAAGCTATTATGCCGGCGATATTACAAGGCTTGTTAGCCGCAAGAAAAGCAACCAGGGCAAAAATTAAATTTAAAACAATTACGATGAA
>Ga0233415_10000753_pt1 | contig 14784 bp, 12 predicted proteins | sample Na_anoxic_12_MG_FD_188631 | JGI IMG/M metagenome (GOLD analysis project Ga0233415, IMG submission 188631) | Seawater microbial communities from Saanich Inlet, British Columbia, Canada - Na_anoxic_12_MG | ecosystem: Environmental > Aquatic > Marine > Inlet | place: Canada: British Columbia... | reverse complement strand
ACCAATAATGTTAGCATTGCCATGCGACCCCCAAGTTACCATAGCGGTACCACCATCAGCCGAAACGAAAGACACACCGAACGACTTAGTGCCAATCAAAGTTGCTAAGTCAGAGTAATATATGATGCCTGCGCCTGTTATTTCGCCTGCACCTACCCCGCCTGCATCTCCTTCATAAGTGTGAGATTTGCCGGAGGGATCTGTAAAGGTCACTGTAACGTGACTATAAAATAATACTGCTAAAATATCTATCATGCAAGGACATGTAGTCATTCCTGACTTTATCATATCATGGTGAAATTGCCAATGATCTTGATCGGTTGAAGCAATGTTATGATTAACAGTATCTTCCTCAGGCTTAACGCTCGGATCGATACCTTTTGCTTTAAAATATGCTTCAGCCTGAACTAATCTTGCTTCTTTTGACATAATACGCTCCTTTAAGTAAATGGTTAATATAATATATACTTTATTGCAGCAATATGATCAACACTAAACCTACTTGCTCTCTTGACCTGTCCAAATATCTTGATTATTACCCAACCTAGCTTGCATAATCTTAATTCTTTCAGCTTTGATAGATTCATCTAATTTTTTATTATTAGGCAAAGTGCTTTGCTTTATGGCTTTTTCTTTCTGCCTCAACCGTTTGATTTTCCCCATTTCGTAACAAGATACTTTAATATTCAACTGGCTTAAATATCTTATTACTCTCTTGGCTTTTACTTGAAAATTGTAATTGGAACTATTCCACATATCGGCTAGTTCTTGTGGTAGTTTGCCTTGCCAATTAGCTATTAAAAACTTTTCAAATTTTATTTTAATATGTTCAGGAAACCGCATGTACTTAGTGGATGAACGTTTTGCCAGCCCTAATCTACACATTTTCTGTTGTATAGAATTGATAGTGTATTTGGCGGGTAATAATCTTTCTTTATGGACATCTAAAGCAGACTTTCCTCGACCGCATAATTGACGTAGCTGCTGCTCGTCTTGCATTTTCCATCTAAATCTAGGTTCTCTTTTGTGGATTCCTAGTGCTATTCTTTTTCTCTCTACGGTTTGTTTAGATCGACCATGAATTGGTTTACCCTGTCTCAATAAAGATATTTCTTTTTGGGTCCAGAGTTCATATCTTCGGTCTTGTTTTAAACCAAGATCTCTGATCTTATTAGCCATGGCAATAGGTGTTCTATCTAAGACGATATTTCCTATACCTTGCGATATTAGTTTTAATTTTTTAATCTCTTCTGAGGTCCATCGCCTGCTCATCATCTTACCTAAAAAACATTGCCAAGAATCGAACCCACATGCTGGGTCGACTTTTTATTATATATTGCGGTTTATTGGTGGGCGTTGATGCTACTCTTTTTTCTAATTTATCGATAGCACAATTGACAGCTGTTGCATCCTTAGAGTTGCATTTGGTTGCTTCAAGTATTTGAAGTCTATGTTGTTGCCTGAGTGATATAACTAGCCGCTCAAATGAGTCTGCACGTATTTCACCTTCAACAACATTCATATTATCGTCAATAGCTCGGTATTGCCAAATTTGTTCGCTCATGGAAGGATCTTTTAATGCCAGAAGATGCAGTGCTAATAGACAGCCTTGCGGTTGTTAATCAAACTCAAAAAATTGAGGTCAGAATTGAAATAAAGTTGTTGTCTCATGACGCTAAAATACCTTTCAGAAGCCGCACGACGGATGCCGGTTATGACCTGTATTCAATCGAGGATGCGGTTTTACAACCGGGATTAGCTACCATCGTTAAAACTGGCTTGGCAATAGCTATTCCGCCTGGCTTTTACTACACAATCGAAGGAAGATCCAGTTTATGGATGAAAGGAATATTTCCAAACAGGGGAATTATAGATGCCACATATTGTGGAGAAGCATTTGTCTCTCTGGTAAATGTGTCAGGACATCCTTTTGAAATAGAAAAAGGTGATAGAATTGCTCAGCTAATTCTACATAGACAATATGACGCTAACTTTGTTCCTATAGATCAATTTAGCGATTTGTACAATCAGAGAGGAATAGACGGTTTTGGTAGCAGTGGTAAGTAATTACGGAGAATTATTTGATGTCAGCAACAAACGCAGCGTATGTAGTCGCATATGCCAAGATAGTAACAGATAAGCAAGGAATACATCTCTCTGGGGTATTTTTTGGGGGTATAGGGGATACTCCCCAGGAAGCCCATGAAATAGCAAGAAAATGTGTAAACACCATCAGAGGTGGAACAATACTTCCTAGAGTGATTCAAATTCAAGAGAAGTACAAAGTGTTAGATGCGTTATATGAAGCATCCGACAAGTTCGAGAGCACTACCTTACAAATGCAAGAAGCCAATAAAATAATCACAAGAACGCAAAAGTAAACCTTACGTGTTCTTGATGCTTTCCTTTGCCTCCCCGTAGGCTTGAGTGCCTCGCGCGGTCCACTTAGAGGGGTTGAGTGACGGCGCAAAGGAAAGGCAAAGGAAAGCTTTATCCCTTAAAGAAAGTCAGTTTTATTTCTGACCCTAACGGGGGACTAATTCTACTAATCCCTAAGTTATTCGTCTTGAACTTAACTGACTCTTTACCCCAAGACGCATCGAACTGACAGTCAGTTAACGGTTTGCCCTTATATTTGGCATCAATTATCAATTCGTATCCCATACAAGAATTGGGTGGAATTGGTTGTTTCATACCTTCAAATGTCTCAAGCCGCATGTTGGACTTAACTACTATTAAATAGTCACCAATACCATGTTCTTTATGATGATTAAGCGCACTATAATCGAACGTCAGGGTATGGTTCATCAGTTGACTTCCAGCTGACCATAAGTAAACTCACTAAACAACGTAGTTTGAGTTCTTATATCTACTCTTCGCAATTTAGCACCGGGCCACATTCTGATCCCATTTTTGCCGAACTGCTTATCTGGGTCGACAGTCAAAGGGAAATAAGGCGTGTTAATAGTAACGGGAGTCGGCAACCCAGCACTTAATGTGGTGCTTGGCGGTACCAATAACTGATTCCACCAAATCCACAATTGCCCATCCCTAACCATTACTTCTAACCTATTCCAGTATTCGTTTTGGGTGCCACCAATTTGAGCGCCTCCATCGTATACCACAAATCCTTCTGGAGAAGAAGTTGGTTGTGTGCCAACTCCTGTGAAGGTACCAGCTTGCGAATAGATAGCACTTACAGCATAGCCAGGCTGTAGTCCTCTTACAAAATCATCAACATCATCGCTTAAATCTTCTTCATATGGCAGGCTCATATCTAATGTGCCAACCTTAAATTGAATTTCAACCAGCCCAGTGGCTGGGTTAAACGAGTGTTCTACTCTGACTAAAGGACTTGTATACTCTTGATGTAATAACTCAAGTATTTCACCAGACCCGCCCGGAAACGGGTCATTATTTAAAGCATCGCCGGTAAGCATAATAGTATCGCAGTTTGATTCTTCAACTGGATAGCCGCCGGTTGGCTCTGTAGCAGCAGTTCCCTCTAACACCAAAGTTGGGAACATGAACTTACGGGAATAATTGTATACCTTATTATTGTTATCTCCAGGAGAAATCACTCTAACGCTTCCAAATGGAGGTAAATCGTGAAAATGTACTCCACAGATCCTCACATAATGTAAACCGTTAACTTCTCCAGTACCAAGCACCCTCATATACATGTTCTCATTCTCATCGATTGGCGCTCTAACAGCGATATCGAATGGAACAAACTCCGAACTATCTGGTCGACCCAGATCAATCCTCGTTAACGAGTTGCAGTAGTTTTTACGGTGCCATAACCATACAGGTCTCTCGCTGAAAGGATCAACCGCATCCTCATCAGTGGTTACTATCAAACCAGGCAGGTCTGTATCTATAACAGCTCTATGCTGTTTATTTAAATCGCCTGGGCCTGTGCCAGCGGTAGATGCAATATCATACCAAATAAGTGGGTCGTCGTATCCAGTTAACCCCCAAACACTTCTCTCAAAGTCTCTGATAGCTGAAACTTGAACAGCAGCGGTTTTATCTTCACTACCAGCTCCAGGTGGAACCTCTTCTCTAGCTACTTCCAAATCACCAAATTGTGTTTTAGCAGCCCACTGCCACATATGATTTGGGTTGAGACTTGGTTTTTGGCTGAAATAATATCTTAGGATTGGTTCGCCAGCAACTTCACCCACTTTAAAGGCCCACAAATCGATCAGTGTGCCAATAGGCAATAAATCAATAGTAGAATCTTGTATTATTGCTTGTGGATTACTACCAGCGACAGGATTTTCTGGGTTGGCGTATTGCCAAACATTCTTAGCAGTAAATCCGCTCCCTAACGCAGTTGCCGTGTCTGTATTCCACATTCGCACCGTATATTGGTTAGTGCTCAAAATAGTAGGAGTATAATCAGTAATAACTCCCATCTTTTTGGTTATCAAGTTGCCTTTATAAAGTAGTGCGCCCAACAATCCAGGTTCTGAATTTTGTTCTAACTCAAATCGTATCTGATTGCCATCATTGTCCTTACCCATGAACCAGACCATTTCAGGCACGCCGGTCGCCCCTGGCGTCATGGCCCAGCCAATTTCTGTAACTGTAGAATTTAAAGAGTCACGCTTTAAAATCATCTCGGCTTCAGCGGCACCCGGAACAATGGTGTCGTCATAACGCTTGAAGATGAAAGCTGGATATTGGTCTTTGTTATTGAGAGTTGGGCTGGAGTTATTTGGGTCTGCTATTACCGATTCTGGGAACAGATAGATTTTCATCTCACCATATGCGTTAACCCCCGGCAATTTACCGCCGCATAATGGTGGTCTTATAGCTGATACGTCGGTCTCATCTTGAACCCAAAATATCTGTTGGCACTCTTCACAGGAGCAATTTAATGGAACAGGGCTGTCTACGGTAAATCGGATTACATTACCGATTCTTTCTAAGCTAATAAATTCCGTCCCAGCGGCAAGAATTACATCCCCCTGCATCCAACCACCATCATCGGGGAATCCTGCTCCTTGAAAACCCAGCACTCCCAGCCTGGTTTGGAGCAAAGCATCAAGCTTGCACTTATCATCTGCAGCCATTAACCCTGGGGTGTCGCAGGTCGCGCTAGGCACAGGATCTTCCGCAATGTGCGTAGCCCCATGAAAGCTAGGGAAAAGTACCTGTGACTCCTTAAAGTACAACGCCTTTTGTTGTTCATCATACTGATAGCCAGTGGTCAGTCCATCTGGCCCTATGACCTGGATGAACTGTTCATCTTGCAAAGTTGATGTAGGAGGTATTTTCGATAGCGACATTTTATGCTCCTGAGCCGTCCCCAATTTTTCTTATTTTTGGGGAACAAGCTATTTCCGACGATCTAAAAGCTTACTATTTATATTTTACTTACCAAATAAATAAAAAATCAGGACTTTTTTGAAACCACTTGGTCTTTATTTTTAGTACTGATTCAGGATTATATTTAGATTGAAATTCATATCTATAGCCATGCGGGACAAATACTATCATCCTTTTTGCGTACTTAGCAAATTTCATCGCTAATTCCATGTCTGGTGTATCGAAATTATTATCATACACCATAGTATTAATTACCTGCCCCGCCCATTCTGAATAATTTAAGCCAGTGCTATTTACCAACCCTTTAGATAAAGCCTTTTTAAATCTATTATCCGCTACAGTATAATACTCTAAATCGTTAATAGCTGCGGCTAGGGCTCGATTTCCAAAACCAGGTTTAATATCAAGTATAGATCCTTTAATACCAAGCCTTTTAAATATAGAGGCGTAAGCTGCTGGATCAAATAATCTAAAACGTGGATAGGCGGCTGGCATATTTACAGCTCCACAGCTAAAAATTCTCAATAAATTATGAGTGTCAAATGTCAAATCATGCCTATCTATTAGCTCATTTATCATGCGCATCACTAAACGAGGGCTTTTAAACACGCTTGAATATTGACTTATATCAAAGTAGTGTTCGATTAATTTGCGGCCCGGCGCAGGGTTTTTACCGCCTTTAGCAAATACCGTAAAGTAGTCATCAATAATATACTTTGCATGCACGTAATCCTTCAAATCGGCCCACTCTCGATCAAGAATATATTGCGGATGCTCAGGCCATATCCAGCCTCGTTGTGTGACTAGTCTACAGAATTCATGGGCAGCTACTCTCTTCTCCATGAAGCTACATTGCTTTAAATCACATCTATTGATCATCAAGTGAGCAGCATCAGATAAGGATTTTGCATCTCCTAATTTTGTTTCATACTTTGGTACAATCTTAGGAATATTACACAGAAAAGCATCTTCCCTTTTGATAAAGTAGCTTAATGGGGGTCTTCTTTTTCCTTCGACTGGTTCTGTTAAATAATAAGTCTCCCAAAAGTAATCTTTATATCTTACATGCACATGATCAGATCTCAGGAACACTTTGTTAACTATATCCAATTTTTCCAAATCATTAATAAATTTACGCACCCACAATTTAGGCTTTATATGCTTTTTTTGTGTCTCCTTTGAAGACCTAACTGTTATATTAAACCGGTTCAGCCAATTAGCAAATGTTTGTTGGCTTATGCCAGCTTTTTCTGCACATTGCTTTTGATTGAGGCCCAGTTCAACGTAATGCTTATAACACCACGATTTATTGCAATTAAGATTACTTGATTTGTGTGTCTTACTATATTCTATATCGTATTTTCTAAACCTATTTAAAATAGTCTTTTTATCAACACCACACGCTTTGGCAATTTGCCGAGCAGAATATAACTTAGATGCCCTGCTAAGCCACTTTTCAGTATCCCAGTCTTCTGGTGGTGCAATAACAGTTGTGTTAATATTTAAGTGTCTAGGTATATTGGCAGGTTTTCTGCCTTTAATTCCAGCTTTATGCTTCAACGATCTAATATAAGAAGCTGATTTTCCGACTATCTGCGCGTGGTCGTTAGTAGTAAGATATGGATGTTCTTTAAACCATAATTTTAAAGAATCAGCGCTGTCTATGTCGACTAATTTAAATGCTAATTTTAATTCTCGGATATATTCATCTCGCATAAATTTATATACGAGATAGACCTAGAATCTGATCCCTAGAATCTGCTTTGAATCTCTTTACCGACCATAGGTATATCATCATCAGGTAGAGATTTACCAGAAGAATACTGGGTATTAGGTTGATTTTTCCAAACGTGGCTTACCATATCTGATATTTTGTCTAAATCCAGATCGGCTGGAAAACCGCGTTTAAAATTATCAGCAATATGTTTAACAGCTTTTTTAATCACGTTGGACAGATGATCGTTTTCGCCACTCCTCATCCTAGCTCCCAATTGATCCAGCAATTTTAAAATTCCCGGCTCAGACATCCCTAATTGATTCAATAACTGGTTGACTTCAAGATTACTTATCCTTCTATTCTCTTTTAAAATAGGTGTAAATTTGACGCTAGATTTTGGTTTATCTTCTTTTAATATTATTAAAGAAGCTAAGTATGCTGCAGTTTCCTTAACCAATGCGAAATCGCACTCGTCTAATTTACATAACTCTTCAAGCAGCGGTTCTCTTTGTACACTCTCGTCTAGATCAAACTTGTCTTTCTCAATATCTGCTAATATCCTGAATTTAATTTTAGCTGCTCTTAAAGCGTTAGACACTGAAGTTGGTGTTACCGCCTCGTAAACTTGCTCTCCTGTTCTTTTGTCAACCTTGGTTTTTACCTTACGTGCGGTTGGAATACCAAGTTTTTCAAATTCCATGACTTCTTTAGTCATCTCTTCTGCTATAGCATTCGTTGAAATGCCATACGAATCACCCTTGTCAGTTGCCATAGATGGATACCCTTTTCTACTCCACATAGATTTCCACATAGCATCGGAACCGGGGATTGGTTCAATTTCTGGGTCAGTGCCGGGCTGCCACCAACCAACAGCATCTCTCGGTTTTTTAGTATCTCTAACTGTGCCTTTACCAGGATAATCAGAAGCAATAGGGCCAAATGCTCGTATTAAATATCTAAATTGGTTGGCTGGCATACTGCCGCCAATCTTTCCGCCCTTGGCACCTAAGTCGAGTGCCATCTTGTTATACCTAGGTGATTTAAATTTCGCAGATCTGTCTCAATAGCTAAATTAAGCACATAATTTACAATTTCGGGAGTGATCTGGTCCTGTGTCTCTTGCTTTGGGGCTGCCAACGTGTCTCCAAATGTTCCCTTACCTTCTTCACCCGCAGGTAAATCAGTACTTGTAAGGTTAACAGAAGCCACATTACGATTTGGGGTTGACATTGCCTGTCCCACACCAGTCGTAGCGCCTAATAAATAATTTTGTTCTCCAATTTCGTCGGCTAAATCCATCAGTTGGCCAACTGCGGCGTCGAGCTGCTCTTCATCTCCGCTTTGTATAGCTGACAAATAGTTACCAACACTAGCATAAAACTGAGAGGTATAAGGTCCGTAGGGATTGCCCTCCACCTTATCCCAACTCTTCTCTGTCTTGTACTTACCATCAATAGGAGCCAAGTATGAACTTATTTCATTAACATCTTGTGTAGCCAGCACTCTTTTTATGTCAGCACCAGCAGTAATAACATCCCTCGTTTTACCGCTTAAACCGTTCTCAACAGCTCCTTCAATAGTGCGAGAGACATAAGATATGAATGGAGATTTTCCTTGATCATAACCTGGTTGCATCAACCTTGTTAATGCCACTAAACCATTTTGGTATATGTCAGATATAAAATGTTTGTCCGGTCTTTTGTATTTTCTTGCTATTTTATTAGCCACTCTATATAATGGAGAACCACCTCTACCTCCATATTCAGGGCTACGTGGATTTTCCCTCATAAACCTGCCTAGCATGTCCGGGTCACCAGCATATGCATATACCACTTCATTTTGTGTCCAAGTTGGCGCATCTCCACCAGGAACAAAATAAGGTGGAGCTTGTGAATACTTGGCATCCAACGATGTCCATTCTCTAGTCCATTTAGGATTATCAGTCAGTGGGCCAATAGTATGGAAAAGAGCATTTTCTGCTACTCTTCTGTCGTAATCTGAGCTGTTGGGATCTTTCCAGCTGGTGTCTGTAGACTCCGTGGAGTCGTCAGTTCCTCTGACTTCAGCTTGTTTTAAAGCATCAATTTTAGCAAAGATTGATTTGGCATTAGCAACTGCATTCTGTATTACAGCAGAGTCCTTCTTGTACCCTTTACTAATAAGAGATTGCACCTCTTTTTTAAGTTTAAGCACTTCATCTTGTAGTTTTTCTATTTCAGAGGTATTTTGCTCGTCTTCTAGAATTATACCAAGACGGCTACTTATTTTTTCAAACAACTTGGACATATTTTAACTCCCTGTTTAGTCTGATTTATATTTGAGTTATAATGGATTAGTTAATATGTCAAGATATCCTTCTACCGTATCCCAGTCGCCCTCTGCTGGCAACATGAAACCGCTGCAGTATCCAACCACGGTAAAGGTCTTCTTGATTCTATCTATCCTTAACTCACCAATCAGATTCTTGGACACATCATTGAATTTAATTACAATTACCCAATCCAAGTTATTTACAGTTAACACTGTACATCCATATTGTTGCAAAGCGTCATAGATACATTCCAATGCTGCATCATTTGCAGAGTATCTTATATCAAGCAATTCTTGTATGATATCATTAGGGATCATACTTTATAAAATACTTACGGATAAATTTGGGTAGCATACCCTCTTTTGACCTGATCTTTTATATCATTTAGTACATCAAATGATCTATATCTGGCTTTCTTCTTCCATTTATTATGGTATATAGCATCAGTATTATACATATATTTCTTGCCATCTATATAAACAGTTATATCGCCATAACTGTTAAAACTGGCAAATCGAATTCGTTTATTCTCAACTATGCTCAATGCGTTGTTAAGTCTACTCTCGAATGATGGAGCTACACCGCCAGCTGCCAATATTTTGCCAATTGGGCTTAATGATACAGCACCGGCGAGACTCTTTTTTAGAAAGCCTCGCCGGGACAAACCTGCTTCAATTATTGATAATCTCATATTCTAGCCAACTACGACTGAATGACCCCAATTGTGAGAAATAACCCTACATACTTTGCCTTCTGCTACCAATTGGTCAGCAAACTTCTCTGCAGTTCTTTTGAAGCGGAAAATATTAGCTCCCTCGCTCTGCACCACGCCTCTTGGCTTGATAGTAAACAGAGGAACTTCTTGCTGCAAGACAACCGATCCCTTGGTGTCTGTAAATGTCGCTTCTAAATCAACTTCCGATGCTTCATGCATTTGCAAAATCTCTTCTGCATCTGCTAATGCTTCGGTAAGGTTATATCTAACAGGTGTTCTGTTAAGGACACCATTCTCACTAACAACTACGTTGTAACGACTACTGTACCTGCCGCGCAAGCCGTTGCTGCTCTCTTTAAGAGCCTTGCTAACATAACGAGATAGGCGAGTTATGTTAGCTTTCATAATTCTAGACTGTTTGCTCTCTGACATTCCCTTGCCAGTGCCCTTCATAACAGGTGTCTTGTCATAAGGGCTAGCTTGCTTATGGCTGCTCTTGTAATGACCGTGGTCTTTTCCATCATCCGGGCCGGGCTGATCTGCCATTTTATCTGGTTTATGACCGCCGGTACCAAGCTCAGAACCATCAGGTGAATCCATTGCATCGTTAGATTCTTGCAATGCGCCATCTTTATCAACGTTTTCATTCCTTGGGTTGTAAACTCTTTCAAATCCATCATCAGACGGACCAGCTGCGAAAAGATAATTCTGAATCTTAAATTGAACGGCATCTTGGAGGTCGTAAGCGTGTTTATGCCAGTGTGCTGACCTGTCGTCAGTATCTTGACCTCTATATTCTGGATCGCCGCTAGCCATAGAACGGAAAGATTGAGCTGTAAGCCCTTTTTTAGATTTACTCCCTTCAATATGATCAGCAAACTCTAAAGCACACTGCTTAGGATCTTCTTTACATCTATCCATCCAATACTGAAATTCTTCGTTATGACCCTCTAAAATATTAAATGCTGGAAATGATTCCGACAAATTGTGGAGTGTTTGCTTTACTTTCTTTGATGCAGCTAGAGGGTTAACGCCCGAAGCATAATTATTCCACGAAGCCACCAGAGCAGCCCCCACTTCAGCTGGATCATAGTTACTACTATTCTCTAAAATTGACTTAGCACTTCCTAAGAAGTTTTTTAAGCTTTCTTCAAACCCCAAGCTTTCCATTGCATGGCCTGGGCGATAGTCATCGTCGTAAGGGTCCAAGTCATTTCTGATGTTGTGAGCAAAATCGTCATAGCCCATTTCATCTTTCATTGGCCACTCTTCGTACATTTCGTCCATATCATCGACTTCATCAAAACCTTCCTCTTCTTGGCCACCGTAAACGGCTTCACCCATGTCTCCCATCTCACATCCACAATTCATGCATTGTGGTCCATCACAATGCTCTCCGCATTCCGGACATCCACTTGCGCTACTGAACTTGCCAGGGCCGTGCATTGATTCTTTTTTCTTATATTCATCAAAGTCACCCATATCCGTTATATCGCCGCGCGGATCTCCTAAATCCGGTGTTGGTCGGAACTGAGCTTCTGAAATATTAGAGTGAGGGGTGGGTGTCCAATATGGGCCATTGGCATCATGGCCTTCATAGAAGATGAAATCGCTATTTGTCTTCATCAGATTAAGCATGGATTCCATGTTAAGGGTAACGCCCTTAGCATTTGCATTACAAATAGCCTGAAAATCTTCTAAACAGACGATGTTGTACTCTTTGGCATATTTGTCAAAGAGATTTTGAATACTACCATCTTCTCCTTCCATCAAGCTACCAATGGAAGATGGAGTCCACTGCTCAGCGACTCCCATCTTGGGACCACCTTTGGTTCTGCCAGCATCCATGCTAGTAGCTTCTGAACCTCTGACTCCGCCTTTACTATAAGACTGGCCTTGAACTGCTTCTGCCGCCCCACCACTCAACTTAGGCTGTGCTGGCCAATCGTGACCCAATTTGCTTTGATGCCCGTCAGTTGGATCTCCAACGCTAGACTCGTGAGAACCCTGAGGTTTATTTTCTACACCGTTCTCATCCACGTCGCACATAGCAGCCGTTTCGCTATGGCTAGCGCCGAAAGCGTCACCATGATTGCTCATATTAGTAGGAGCTTTACCCACAGAATCCTTCTTGGGTCTTTTATCGGCAACTCCCTCGCCTGATGGGGCTTCAACACCGCCTTCACCTGGGGAGTACTCCCCACCATTGAATGAAGGTTGCCATTCTTTTAAAATGTTTTCTATTGCACCAGAAAGATGTTGGCGGTTCATATCCGTCTCCGTTAGTTCGTTTGATTTTTTCTTACGTTTTTTCTTTTTGTTAGCTTTATCGCTAACAGTGTCGTAACCGCCAACGGGCGATATAGCAATTGCGCCGGTACCAGTGAAGGATTCCTCAATAACGCTTGCAATTTTACGTACTTGGTCTTCACTCATACCACTATAACCTATAATATTTTTGTCTGGAACGTTACTTTTATATTTAGCCCTTGACTGTTCCGGACCGTCAGAGGCTTGTTTAGTGGAATATGTCATGTTGGTAATTGTATCACCAGCCTCACGTTCCGCATCTCCATCGCTATTTACTAACTCTGGAGTGAATTTGTTTCTTCTTCTAGTGTACTCTATTTGTTCAGGGGAACCTGCTCCCCCGCCAGTAGACTTAGGCCCAGCAAAAGCAATTCCCTCTTCCACAGAGAGCGCTTCGTCGTCCACTTCAAAGTCGTCAATTGGCTCTAAACCTTTTACCATCCGAGCAAGACCAGCGAATGGGTTTTCATCTACGTCTTGAGATCTATCTTGTCTTTGTTTGGCTATTTTCTTTAACCCAGTACTATTTTCTAACAAACGGTCAAGATCATCAGATAACTCATTTAGTGTCTCTTCATCATCACCTTGAACTAACTCCTTATGTCCTTTAGGATTAATTCTAGTATAGGCGTCATATCTTTCAATACCATCTTCAGGCTCCACTTTTGGCATCTTTGGTGCCGATTTATCTGATTTCTTAGTCTCGCCTATAGCGCCCATGACAGTAAGATAATTAGGGCTTTCTATTTCGAAGGCATTACCGTCTATATCTATTTTAATATGTTGTTTGCCATTGCTTAAATAAACAAATGGACCATCATTGCCAGTGACCTCAAAGCCCCGCTTCCGGTATTGTTTTGTTTTAATAGATTGTAGGTTATTGTCCAAACCAGTTACGTCTTTAAGAGCTTGGTTCAGTTTACCCATAAATCTGATCGGCATTTTATGTCTCCCACATATTCCTATTATATTTGATTTTTTAACCTATACTGACTAATCAGCCATCCTGTTGGTGCTATCTTGTCTACAAGATGTTGATCTTCCTTATTCAAATATTCTATATATGCAGTATTATCGATAATAATATAATCTGACTTTATCTTACCTACCAAAAAACTGTTAACTTTTCTTTTTAAATGAAGATTATTACCAGATATAATTTTTCTTCTTGGGTATGTAAGCACGTTAGGGTTAAACCTGGGAAATACCTCTCCATCTTTAATTTTGGGACGAGTTACCTCACCCTTAATTACATTTGGAAAATTGGATTTTAGAAAAGAGACCAGCTCTATATATTTATTAGCTTCATGTAGCAGTTGCAATGTTTCTTCCATCACTTCCTTATTATCTGCACAACCTCTTGATATTTTCATATGTCGCTGATAAATACTATATATTTCTTTATCTATACTATATAGCCATGACTGGAAAGAAGGTGATGTAGCTAGACTGCAAAATTGGTTAAGTCTTAACTTCATTATAACTTAGGGAACAATACTATAGATAATTGATATGTTAAGTGTCTCGCTCCATTCGGATTGCCCTTCGCCTTTAAGTAGTATTTACGGTCTAATATATCTGCTACTTCATCGCAAAGTTCTTTATCATATACAAATTCAATCTGATTACTAGCAACAGGTGCAAAATTCTCTCCATCTAACGTAGGCCACGCTATTGCCGGTACATCACCTAGTTCATGTGTCACATCTTTAATAAATTTATCTTCTGTAGCGCCACCGCCACAACTTTTATTATCACCTATAGATCTTTTAATAATAATGTAATCTTGGCCACCTATATTAGCTACCATCCCACAGCAAATACCAGAATTCCAAGATTCGCTATACCAAGCAAGTTTACTTGCTGGCATCTTAAATCCACTTAACATCTCTTGCTCTTGCACCAGCTCTTGCATCGACTCAGCTAGTTTATGCGGCTCAGCTAATTTTTGATTCTTAACGATTTTGATTGAAGATTTTAGCGAAATGGAAACTACTGCATTGCCAGCCACATTTACCGAAGGAATCACAGGATAGTAAACCTTTACTTCGCCACCTTGATGCTCAAATCCTAAACTTAACCCCTCATATGCATTCCTTGCGTCCTTCAATATATCATATTGGCCCTTATTCATAAAAGAAATAGACCGACGACCATTATTAATATACTCAATTTTTATTGGTAAACCAAATTTGCCATCTTTTCTTGTTAACATCTCTGATATAATAGCAGTAAATTTACCTGCAGGTAGATCTAAAGTCGCTGCGGCGCTCGTATTTCCCATGTGAACTATGGGGTCAACATTGACTACCCATGTTCCGTCTTCGGCTCGTCCTGAAGCTGAAGCTGAAGCTGAACCACCTGCGCAAAGATCAGAACCATCTGGTAATCTTG
>Ga0233415_10000752_pt1 | contig 14824 bp, 17 predicted proteins | sample Na_anoxic_12_MG_FD_188631 | JGI IMG/M metagenome (GOLD analysis project Ga0233415, IMG submission 188631) | Seawater microbial communities from Saanich Inlet, British Columbia, Canada - Na_anoxic_12_MG | ecosystem: Environmental > Aquatic > Marine > Inlet | place: Canada: British Columbia... | reverse complement strand
TTAGAAATAATATTGTTAGCAAAATCTCGTATCGCTATAACATCCAAACTGCTCTTTGTTTTAGAAATGATATTGTTATTTAAAGCCCAAGTAACAATTGTATTCAAACTACTTTTAGTTTTAGAGGCCATCTCTAAAATTATAGTTTTAATTTTTTCTATTAAGATACTACTCTTTGTTTTTGTTTCGCTTTCTAATTCACAATCTAAATAAGAATCATAATCAACTTCCCAATAAGCTGTTGTTAATCTTATTTCTTCTCCTGCTTCTAAATTAGCCCCTCTAACAACAATAGCGTTTACAGTGCTTGCTCCTGAACCACCTATCTCTAAATCTTCAGGCTCCCAAGGATTTCCTGTATGGGGATTTGTTGTCCATGTTGTAGAATACCACGCATATGAATCAGTACAAGCACTTACATCTCCATTATAAATATCAATCCCTACTCTTAATCTGGGATAATAAACTAATGCTGTACTAGCTGAAGTTTTTCTAGGTCTTCCATATATTGTAAAACTGTTTATTGTTATTACATCACTTGCTGTTACTCCACTAAAACCAGAAAAACCAAATCTTTGACTAGCATTTGCATTTTGAGCATAAATATAAGTTGTATCTTCATCAGGCACAACTTCATCAACCATAGCCCACCTAGAAGTTCCAGAAGAAGGAGTCCAAACTGCTGTATCGTCTGACTCAGGTCTTGCAACACTAGTAACACTCATTTAAAATATCTTCCTCAACAAATAAAGATCCTATTATTTGCTCGTTTTCTTTCACCTCTGTTCTTCTTTGGGTTTTAAAATATTCTTTTAATAAAGAATCAAAATAATCTTTATTGTTTATTTTTGTCTCTTTATAATCGCCTATCAATAAATATAAATTTGTTTTTTCTTTTGTTTTATTACCCCATAATCTAAAAATTATTTTAGCTTTTAAAAATAATTCATTGCTTAAATAATTTTCTTCTTTAGCCGAAGTTGTTTCTTTTAAAAAAGACCCTTCTTCTAAAATTATTTCTTGAATTATAAAATTAAAGCCCTTTTCTATATCTATTGTGCTAGACATTATTACTCGTCTCCGACATATTCTGTTGTATCTATACCTGTAGGAGTCATTCCAAAAGCAAAAGAGTCTACATATTCTCCTAACATCTCTGCACTTCCACCAGCTCTGCCTTGATAATCTCTCGCTAAAGAAGCAAACATTTTAGAGATTTGTTTTTTATCTACTTCTAATGCAGTAGATATTTTAACATAATACGCTTTAGGAGCCGCCCCTGCAGCAAGAGAACGACAACCATCTGCCGCTGCCAACCATACACTATCACTATTGAGTTCTAAAAAAGAATCTATACTAGCATCAGAAAATACTTCATCAGCTTCTGTAAAATCATATATTAATAGACGTACTTTTCCTCGATCTGTCGCAGGATCATAAGTGAAAGCCATTTTTACTCCTTATTTTCAGTTTTCTCTTCTTTAATCTCAGATTTCTCTTCTTTATTTTTTTTAGTCACAGCCTTTTCTTTTTTAGGCCTTCCCTTCTTAGGTTTTTCTGTTTTGCCAGATAAAAGTATAGCTATCTCATTTAATTTATCTAATATTGCTAAATTAGATATAGCAGTAGCTTTCCACCACGCATCTTGTCTACTATTTGCCCTACTAGAAGAATCTTTACTAAAAAGATAACCATCTATATATTTGTCATCTAAAAGTTCTTTTAACGCCTTTTCATTATCGCTCATTATTTACTCTCCTCTATAACTTCTGCATTTTCAGGTATTTTTTGTTCTTCTTTTTTTGGCGCACTAACTTGACCTTTCGTTAAAAAGTTTTGATGTTCTTCAGGACTCATAAACTGTCCTAAATCAACATTATAAACCCAATTTGCTGGAACATTTAACTTTGCTTTTTCTTCATTTACAATCATTTGTTCTTCATTCTCTACGTTATTACTTTTGAATTGAAGGTTTTCTAATTGTAATTTAATGTTTTGTTTTGTTACTTCTAATGTCCTAACTTTCCATAAAACTTCTTGACTTACTTCTCTCATTGTTGTTGCTCTCCTTTGATCTAAAATTCTCGATTTAAAAGCTATATTATTTGGTTCATTAAGTAGTTCATGTGTTGGCTCAAACCCTTCAGGCAAAACTCTCAAAGAATTCTTTAAATAAAAAACAGCCGTATTATAAATATTAGGATCTATAACCCTTACATAAGCTGCATGAAATAAAGTAGACCATAAAGGACACATTCCATCATAATGAGATAACATTATAGCTGTGTGGACATTTGCCGCTTCTGGATTGTGCATAGCAGAAGCTGTTACCGCATAAGTTCTATATAGTGTATCGTGTGGAGCATAATCTAACGCTTTTGTTATATGCATTACTGCTTCATTTTGATCTTTAGCCGAACCATATTGTGCAAAATGATAAGAAGCTAATGTTCTTTTGCAAACGCAATTCCAAAAAAATGCACATATCAAACCTAAAACAAATAAAACTACACCTATACTAGAACTAAATACAACTATATGTGGACATGTGATACCAACTATAATAGCACATGTAACCCAGAAATTAATCGCTGACGAAGGTATCCTCAAAGAGAAAAGAAAGACAACATTAGCTAAAATACCTGTCAGATTCGTCAATAATAACAACATCAAAAAGAATGATACTCCGCTTTGTACTGCCAAATAAGCGAATCCTAATTTAAATATAGTTATTACTAGTAGACTAAAAATTGTAAAGCCTACTATACCAAATTCCACAAGATGTTCGAGATAATCATTGTGGCATTCTCTTGGTTGAGGAGTAATATATCTTGTTGGTCTTAAAAAATTAGGATTTTTCTCGTTTAATTTTGCTTGCGCTCCATAAACTTCCCTTCTATAAGACCACATTCCCCAACCAAATATTGGCTTTTGTTTTATTAATTCCCAAGCAGCAAGCCAATAACAGAACCTATATCTTAAAGTTGCAAACCAGACTTGTTCCCCTTGAGGGTCAATATCTGAATTCCAGAAAAAATCCCAGTTTTTATAAAGTAACCAAGCTGCTAATCCTATACCTATTATTGTTATAGATAAAAGAGTGTTGGCAACTATTAGCCCTGCAGGATAATATCCGAAAAAACCAGCAACTATTACGAAGAACATTAAAGAACTTACTATTCCTGTAAGTCCAGCTCTTGATTTTGTTAAATATAAGCCTATACCGCAAAATATTGGTAGGATCACCAAAAAAGGATGGATTGTAAGGCAAGTATATACCCCTAACCAAAAAGAACTTAATAAATAAGCCGATAAAAAGTTAGGATTGCCTACTGAACCAATAGCATTTGTAATTTTTCCTCCCTTCTTTATATTATTAGGGAAGAACCAATCTATCCCTTTTGTTTGTCCATAACTATATAAAGAACAAAGTGCCGAAGCTATTGCAATCGCTAAAGTGATAATACCAGCATTGCTTATATTTATATATGTACACCCTATCACAAAAAGAAAAATAAGAGAGGCTTGTAGGCCTAGTTCTTTAATTCCATTATGGATAGGTTGAGTCCATGTTAAAGTTAAAGTTATATATGTTAAAAAAAATATCGCTAAAATACTAGGGGCAGCCAACGAAACAAGCCCATTAACAACCCCTAGCACAACACCCAGGGAGGAGAGTATACCCAAGGCGAAGATCTGGGGCAGCGAAAACGCATTAAATACTACTCTCGGTAAAAATATTAAAGGGATTAACCCTATACAAAACAACAACCAAATCATAATAGCTCTCCTTCTTTTATGATGGTAAAATTTCTATTCGTTTTTATTTAATTCTATTATTAAACTTCTTGTTTCTCTAAACCCTTCGTTTACTTCTTTTCTCAAACTAGTAAATTCATCCTGAGTTAATTTTCTTTGTTCTATTTGTTCTATTTTTATACCAGACATTTGCTGCTGTAAAAGAACCTTGTCTTCTTGATATGTTTCAACATGAACAAATTTCTCAGGGTATTCAGCTCGTATGGTATCTACATGAAAAACCAACCAACTTATAAAACCTATGATTCCTAGCACTACCGCAGTTTTCAGATAAGGGTTTATGTTCAGCATCAAATTTTTCTCTTTCTTAGGCATAGCTCTCCTTATAAGTTTTTAAACACTTTCTAAATAATATGTTGAACCTACACTTAAAACTTTAGTAGCAGCAGCTTTATTTACAAGTCTTACAGTATAAGTTGTTCCTGCATCAAAAATAAATTCATCTCTATCACTAGTTGAATTACCTTCAGCTTGTTGTCTAACCCCTCCAGGTAAATATTCTGGTGGACCTATTGTTGTTCCTGAAGCAGTAACAACAGGATTATATAAAACTGAAACTCCGCTGGTTTTAGAGGAACCTCTCTTTTTATTATAACAAACTAAAGATGTTCCCCCACTTGCTGTTGGTCCTTCAAAAATATAAATGTAAGCATCGCCACCATGACCTACAAAAAAAGTAGCATGCATTTCTTTATCTGAGGGGACTTTAAACATAAGTTCTAATTTCCCATCATCTACAACACCTTCTTCTAAATGACCACAAATATATGCATCACCTTTATGTATTTCATTATGTAAGACATCTATTGCAGCAGAAGAGTTAGTTATACTATCAACAGTTTGTCGATTTCCATTTTTATCTATAATTATAGTTTTTGTTTTTTGATTCCAGCTCATTATTCATCAACCCCATCTTCAACTTCTTCTAACCAAAAAACTATATTGGGTGAAACTGCACTAGCTGTTGGGTTTTCAAACTCAAACATCAAAGCTTGGTTAGGACTTAATATTGTCCATTTAGATTCATAGGGAATACCCCATGTTCCTATTGTTTTATTTCTTATTATAGTACCTGCTGTAGAAAATGTTGGGTTGTCATATAATGTATATACTGCAGATCTTCCACCTAAATATTGAACGTGAGGATTTCTGCTACTTATAGACATCAAAGTCCCTGTTGTACCAGTAGGTTCTAAATAAACTTTATATTTTATCGTATCGTTTGTCTCAACAGAAACCTGAAACCATGTTTCTATAGTATTGCCAGAAGTTATTCCAATATAAGTTTTTGTTGCTCCTGCAGCTATCGTTAATCCAGAAGTTTCTGCTCGAAAAGATATTCCATTTTGAATTCTAGCATCATGAATATCAGAAACAACTAAAGAACCATCAAATTGAATATCTTGAAAGGTATTTTTTGTCCCCCCAACAATTTTTGTTTTTTGATTCCAGCTCATAAAACTCCTTATTCAAAAATTAAGGTCCAGTTAACTATAGCTGTAGAAGTGGTGGCAGATCCGTTATTTGGAGCCGCTATAATTCTTAGCCAAGGGAATATATCTGGGGTAAAAGTTGCAGAATCTATACCATTAGATTTAGGGCCGCTAACTGACGTTCCAGAAGTTCTTATGAAACTTGTGCCTGTTGGTGTAACCCAATAAGAGGTTCCTGAAGTAGTTATCCAATTACCTTCCCACGTAATACTTACGCCACCACCTGATCTTCCTGTATCTCCATAAATTCTCGTCCAAAGATTAAAATTACCTTCAGATGAAAATGAATTTACATCTATAGGATCAGAACTTATGTATCTAGTAGCTGTAACTCCTGTTAGGTCTATTTCGCCTCTTATTACTGTTTTCGCCATAATTTATCCTCCTTTCCTATTTTAAAAGAGGATTATTAAGCTGTACCGATAGCAGTATAATGAATTGAAACAGCAGATCCAGCAGCAGCACCTGTTAATGAATCAAACACATAAATATTTACACTTGTAGTTCCAGAAGATGGCCATTCAGCATCAGCAGCAGATACACAAGTAACATAACCAGTAGCATTAGACTTTTTCAAAGAAGTCTGCAGTAATACTTGATGTATTGTAGTAATACCTGTAAATTGCTGAGTTGTTGCGCTTGCGGTGATAGAAGTTGTCCCTGTGGCTATAACTCTATCATCAGTTACATAAGCCGCAGAATAACCGTTATCATTCTGAACGCCAGAAGATGTTAAGGTAGCTCCAGAAGTCCTTACTTGTGCAGCATAAACTTCTGTTTTATCTATTGTAGTTCCAGAAGCTAAAGTAGTATAGGTTGTCCCTGAAGTGATCCCACTATTTCTAGACCTTCTTGAACTTGTATTTCTATTTGGTCTTGGCATTTTCTCGTTTCCTCCTAATTATTTTGTTGTTTTAAAACCCTATCGAGAGAAAAATGTAACCGTCTTATAGGATTTGTTGGAGATCTTATAAACTTAGGGTGCTTTGAAACACCCTAAGCTATTGATTTTTAACTTGTTAATTTATAACTATGATTACTTGAAAGCGCACCAGCTTGTCCGTATAATCTGACCTTGTACCGAGCCTTTATGTCATTTGTAAAATTCATAACACCAGTAGTATCAGTAAAAGTTTGCAGAGGCCATACTTCTGACCAAACAAAATCTTCCTTAAAATCACCGATGTACCATGTAGATGAACTCTGAGCAGTCACATAAGGAGATGTTAATGGCAGGAATTTCTTCTTGTAAGTGTTCACTGCATTCTCATTACCTTCTGGGACCAAAGTAGAATTAACCATCTGCTCTGCCTGTGTCCAAAGATCAAAAGGGAAAAGCCCTATAAGCTGAGATAAGCTCAGAGACACATAGTTTCCATTTTCGTCTTTCTGGTTGTGTATAAGCTTCATTGCTTCGTTAAGAGAACTTTCACCAAAAGCGGAACCTGACTTAGAGTTTGTTCTATAAACACCTGAGTCTGAAGTCCTATAAAAAGCTTCTGCTACACCTGAAGGCCTGAAAACATCACTATTGATATCCTGGATAGCTTCAACTATAAGCTGTTCACGATACTGAGCTGCTTTCTTACCTATTCTAGAAGCCCTCATCAGAAGCTGACCTGTTTTGTCAAAATGGACTGCTTCCTCTGTTACAGAGATAAGCCTACCATACTTCTTGTGAGGAACCGTGGTGTAGTTCTCACCCATGTCGGAATCCTTGTAAGATGCGCCTTGAAGAACTTCTTCTGGCATCTCAACTTCGTCAAACCCAACAAAAGTCTCTATTTCCATGTTTGAAGGGACTGTGGTAGCAAGTCTGTCACCTATAGTCTCTACATTTTCATAACCATCTCTTATTTTCTTACTGATAAGTTCTCCAGAAATCTTAGGGAACATGTCAGAAGAAAGAGCCTCGTTAGCGGCCTTTGGAGTACCGTCTTCGTGCCTTTCTACTGCTTCCCATATCTCTTTAAGGGACATCTTATCTACATTTATCTTGCCAGCCTCTAACATATCATGAACTACAAGGTGTGTATTTTTACCTTGGCTTTCATAAAGATCTCTAAAAGCTGATTTTGTTTCATTTCTAAAACTCATATTGTCTTCCTCCTAATTAATATATTGTATTGTCGATAGGGCTTATTAACGTTCCTATGGTCATATTCACTGAAGATTTAAATGTACCATATTCTGCTACCATCCCTATCCTTTTTGTACTTGAACTTTCTATTGTAACTTTTTGACTATCTAATGTTACTCCTGATCCTGCCGGAGTAACAAAATACATAGGTTTTGCTGTTCTAGAATTTTTTATGGGGTAGTTGAAGACTCCGTTAGTATAAACCGCTATCCTTTCTGTTACCCCTGAATCAGAGTGCCATGCAGCAACTCCTAAAAAATTCTCTTGTGCTAATGTCTTATTACTTTCGAGAGTACCTGTTGATCCTGATATTTTACTAAAAGGATAACCGTAATTAGTTGCTGTTGAAGCTCCTTTAGTTCTAAGACCATTTACACGATCCATAAAAACCAAGTCGCCTTTTTCAATAACTATATTACCGTAAACATCGATTTCCGCAGTTGGAAAACTCTGTGTAGATCTTAATACTCTTCGATCAGTATCAGCCATTTTCTACTACACTATGTCGCCAGTAGTAGTACCGCTAAACCTAGTTATCAGTGTAAAGTCAACGTTTGTTGCGCCAGCTTCTGTCTTTATTACTTTACCTATTGTAGTACCAACTATCTTAGTAGCTGCTGTTTTAACAATAACTATTTGATCGTAAGCTGCTGTTGAACTAGATGTAGCACCAGAAACAATACCGCCAACCGTTACACCACCCTGATTTTCAAGAGGGAAACGGAAAACTCCTGCTGTACAAATAGGAATATCTTCTGTAGTTCCTGATATAGAGCCTTTGTCAGCTACACCAGCAAACTGTTCAGCATAAACACCCGCTGTAACATCTGCTAATGAAGTTGCAGGATAAGCATAATGATCTGCTGTAGCTACTCCTGTCATTGCCGCATCTGTTTTACTTATAAACATTAAATCGCCCTTCTCCACCACTACATTTCCATGTACAGGAGCAGCGATCTTTTTTGTATCACCATAAAGGTATCTTTGATTTGCACTCATTTTGTAACTTCCTCCTTATTTAAAAGTCCTTTCAAAAGTTTTCAGAACATCCTCTTCTTTTTTAGACTCTTTCTTGTCTTTGTCACTAGCATACTTAAATTCGTCACCAGAATTCTTTACTTCACCAGTTTCTTTTCCGGTCCAAACTTTTTTCCTGTCTTTTATAGCCGCTTCAATTCCCTTCTCATCCTTAGACATAAGATCTGTCCAAAAATACTCAGAGATAGCATCGTCAGGAAGTTCACTATCTTTAATTTTTTCAGTAATAAAAGCCTCTTTAGCCGCCTTCAGTTCCTTGGTCTTGTACTCATCATTTTCTTTCTTGAGTTCTTTGTTCTCATCTTCAAGATCAACAATCTTTGTGGTTGCTTTTTCATGAGCTTCTTTTGTATCCGCCAGCTCTTTATCAAGATCTTTATTCTGAGCCTCAAGCTTGGAAGTCCTGTCCTCATCTTTGACCGCATTTTCGATCTTCTCTACGATGTCAGGTCTGTCCTTTTTAAGTTGGTCTATAGTTAATCCTTCAAAATCCATTTGTTCCTCCTTGTTTATGTTATCCTTATTTTTATTGTCCTTATCTATATCATTCTTCTTTGCTTCTTCTTTTTTTGTTTTATCGGCATCTTCTTTCTTCTTTACTTTGCCGTTTAGAATTTTATTGATCTCTTTTTCAAGATCATCCAGAACACTTCCGATCTCATCTTTTTTAACCTTAAGAGTTTTATCTTTGTCTCTTAAAATCTCATCAACGATATCATTAGCATCCCATTGAAGTCTGTCAATAGCTCTTTGTTTTTCTCTTTCTTTCATTTTGTCAGAAAGAATCCCTTCATCTAAATCAAGTTCATCATAAATCGCTTTTATTTCATCTTCTTCTTTTTCTGAGGTATCACTCTCAAAAAAATTATCAGTAGTAGCAGCTTGGGATACTAGATCCACTGAATTAAGACGATCTATATCAACTATAGATTCTTGACCTGTTTCTGGGTCCTGAAAAACTTTAACTCTTGAATTAATGGAATTTCCAAAACCTTTCGGCTTTAAAATAGCCATATCATAGACTAAATCCCAACATTCTTGAGTATCCCTTACCTTAAGATCAGCAAAAACCTTTTCGCCTTCTTTTCTAGGATTGTAAAAAACCCCAATCCAATGATTAACATTTCTAACTCCATCTCTATCTTCATACTCTGTCTTAGAAGGATGATTCGCATAACAAGCTGCCCCTTCTGTAAGAACTGATAAAGTTTTCATAGCTCTTTCACTATAAGTATAGCCATTTTTGCTATGAGGAGTTCCCATTACACACATATTCTTGATTGTTTTGTTTTCAATATCGATATTATCTTCTTTTATTCCCTCGAAAATATCAATGTTTTCAGTTACTTCTCTGGTCAAAACTCTATGACCACTAAAACGTTTTTTATCCATATTGCCCTCTATCCTTGGTTTGACCAAACTACTTTTAGAGTTTCTTTTCTCTCCTGCTTCTTTTTTGCCTGTTTTTGCAGTTATCACAGCTCCCTGAATGTGAGCTTTTTGTTTGGCTTTGTTTCTTGATTCTTTATCACCACAAACGTAGTAATACTTTTTGCCACTTGACCCCCAACGGGCATAGCAGCCTTTTTTGTCTTTTGACGTTTTTACAGGCATATTTTAATAAATTAAAGGTTGACTTTTGACAAATTTAATGATATGATAGAAAATACAGCGTTAATAAATTTAATTATTATACTACTATTATAACATATTGACCCCCGTTTTGAAAAGGCTAAATTGAGCAAAATGGCAGGTAAATTGAGCAAAATGGATTTTTAGGCAAAGAAAAAGGCCAAATCCGAAGAAATGGCCTCAAAAATAAAATATGGTGGGTTTTATTTTACAAATAAATAGGTCTTACATCATGAATTGTTTGGTTTCTAATTTCTGCAATAGCAAATCCAAGTTCGACAGGGTTGTACTCACCTCGCTCGGCATATGAAGTTACTCCATTCTCAAAACTTTTAAGAAAAGAACCTGTATTAACATACCATCTATGATCAGGATGAATATAATCTTTATTGTAAAGGTTTTTTGTGTTTTTCTCTAATTCTTTCTGAGTTTTCTTATCGGCAAAATCTTTATCTAAGTATTGAGGTAAAGTATAAGCTTGAGTTACATCTTTACCATCATCAGTAATATAAAGTTCTGGCTCTGGACCAGAAACTATAAGCCTATGTGAATGTCCTTTAGCGGCCAAAGCAACGCTACCATCCATATCTCTTAAATGTCTTTTCAATATAAGTTGCATGTTAGTCTTTCTTCTCTTTGCATCATCACAATAAGAATTTATTACTTTGCGACCATGCGTATGGAAAGTCTTAAACATCAACCTCCCCTTTTTATCTGTAAAAATAAACTTAGCAACCCAAGTTCCATATTCTACTCCTAGTTCATCACAAATATATTTAGTGAGATTTCCAAAACGATGCAATTTGTGTGGATGATTTCCGTCCAACATGGTTAACATTTTATCACTTATTTTTTTATAATTGGAAATTACCATCTTTGCTTGTTCAAGAGGAATAGGTTCTGTGCAAGTAACCGGATCATATCTGGGATCATCCACACATATTGCCTCTAGACAATCGCCATGATGAATTATATAATTGTGTTTTGCCTTAACGCCCTTATACTTAGAATTAACCATATGCAAAAACTTATCAAAACCTTTTTCATAACGTAAAAGATTCCCAACATGGTCGTCACCCATCAAAAAAAGATTAAAGTCATCAGGCATTTTTCTAGTTATTAATTTCATATACTCTCCTTTTAAAAGTTATTATTATAATACCAACACTGAAAAGTTATCAAATTCCATAAACTCCAAGAATAGTCTTTCTTTTTGCTCATATGTTGATCAACCATTTGTTTCATAACACTATAATTAAAAAGACCTTGTGATTTTACTTTCGCTTCAGATAAATATTCTCCCAATAAAAACCTAAGATCTTTTCTTAACCAATCGGATATTGGAACTTCAAAACCAGATTTAGGCCTATTAATTATTGTATCAGGCAATATATCTTTAAAAGTTTCCTTTAAAATATATTTTTGATGATTTTTGTTAATTTTAAAACGAGAAGGCAACGTAAAAGCAAACTCAACCAGTTTATGGTTTAAAAAAGGAACTCTCACCTCTAAAGAATTATACATGCTTGCTCTGTCTACTTTAGTTAACATATCATTAGGCAATAAACCTTTCACATCTAAATATAAAGTTTTTGTTATGTTATCTCCTTGGCAAACCTTTCTATCTTGAGAAAAATATTTTGATCCTAATAAACAATCTATAGCTTCAGAATTTTTCCTCCAATTGTTATATCTTATTAATAAATCTTTATCAAACCCTTTTGTAAATTTAGAAATTCTGCGTAGTTTTTCTAAATACAGATCAGACCTATCTTCTGGCAATCGCTTTAAAACTTTATCAATAAGAATTCTTACAAAAGATGGGACTTTATTGTAATATTTCGCTAAATATTCTCCTCTGTGTATGCGATAACCTCCAAAAAGCTCATCTGCTCCATCTCCAGATAACATAACAGGCGCATGTTTTACTGCATATTTAGACAAAAGATAAAAAGGCAATATTGAAGAATCTGCAAAAGGCTCATCTAAATTAGATAAAACCTCTGGGACAATATCTATTATGTCTTTTTGAGTTAATATAAATTCATGATGATTAGTTCTGTGAAAACAAGAAACTTCTCTAGAATAATTTGTTTCATTATATAATTTATCTTTAAAGCCTATAGAAAAAGTATCAATAGAAGGAAAAGAATTTTTAGACATAAGACCTGCTACTATGCTTGAATCTAAACCTCCGCTTAAAAAACACCCTATAGGTCTATCCGCTACCATCCTATTACATACCGACTCATTTAAAAGACCGAAAAGTTTTTCTTTGCTTTCTTCAAAACTATCAGTAGATAAATAAGAAGGGATATCCCAATATGTTTGTGACCAACCTCTTTCCTTATTAAAAGATATATACTGAGCTGGTTGAACCTTATAAACATTTTCATAGATTGTTGCAGGAGCAGAAATATAATTATAAGACAAATATTCTTTTAAAGCTTCTTTGTTAATTATTTTGGCAATATGGTTACTTGCAAAGATCGATTTTATTTCAGACCCAAAAACAATTTTATTTTCATAGCAACAATAATATAAAGGTTTAATACCCAATCTATCTCTTGCAAGAAAAACTCTTTGTTCTTTATTATCCCAAATAGCAAAAGCAAACATTCCTTCTAAACAAGATAATAAAGAAACTCCTTGTTCTTCATATAAATGTATCAAAACTTCTGCATCTGTATTACTGGAAAATTTATGACCTTTTGATTCTAATTCATTTTTTAAACTTTTATAGTTGTATATTTCTCCATTAAAAACAAGAACTATAGATTTGTCTTTACTATATAAAGGCTGATTTCCTGCTTCAGAAGTATCAACAATACTAAGCCTTTTATGCCCTAAACCAACATTTTCCGAAAAATGAAAACCCTCATTGTCCGGTCCTCTATAAGCTATAGTCGAAACCATTTTTTTTACAATATGTTTTGGTATCTTGTTTTTAAAATCTACTATACCACAAATCCCACACATTTTACTCTCCTGTATAATATGGTAGTCCTTTGGGCCTATGAATATTTTGCCTGCAGTTACAACAAGTAGAATACCCATCTTTCAAATCTATATCTAATAAAGGTGTTGAACAAGTTAAACATTTATTTTCATCTTTATATTTTTGTTTTATCTTTGGCATTTTTTTAATGCTTCTTTCTCTATTTTTTTGAGAATGAACCTCACAATATATAGATGCTCCCAAAGCAGGTCTTGAGCAATCTACACAAAGATGTTTTTCTCTATGTTCTTTTTTATATTTTGCGTTACCCATAAAACCTCATTTGTGTCATATATAGACCATAAAGACCTTTAATGGTTCATATATGACCCATATGTGGATCATTTTTTATTTCTTCCCATTTTCCTTCCCTATAATCCCAAATACCGCTAAGTTTTTCAGTACCATCTTCTGTTATAACTTCTAAGACTAGTCCTAAAGGATGAAAAAATTGCTTATTTACTCTTTGCAAAAATCCATCTTCTCTAAATTTTTTAATATCTATTTTTTTGATTTTTTTCTTTATTTCTGGGAAAGACATAATAACAATATATTGTTTATATTGCTCGTTTGGAGCTTTATAAAGAACTTCTTTGATTGTTTTCTCATCGTGATCAAAAATTTTATCTCCTTCTTCTGGATAACCAAATTTTACTCTTTCGGGGTCTATCAATTCAAGAAATACTTGCCTACAAGTCTTTTTTTTATCATTGTGAACATAACAATCAATATATTCATCTTCATCAATATCAATATCTCTTATTATTAATTTTCTAGCCATTTTACTCTCCTTTATTATTTAAGTAAACTGATTTAAATTTACTCCAGGTCCTTTTGGTTTGTCGGAGTTTTTATCAGGTTCTTTTTGTTTTGGGTCTGGTTCTTTTTGTTTTGGGTCTGGTTCTTTTTGTTTTGGGTCTGCTCCAGGTTTGCCACCAGAATACTGATTTGCGGGTGAGATGGCGAGTTGGAACGGATCAACGAAAATTTCCATTTCACTTTCCTTCTTCATATTCTTCACTTCAGTTTCAAAATCTAAATTCTCTTTTTGCATCCAAGTTTTTCTAGATAAAGTTTTATTCCTAAACTGAATTTCCCTTGCTTCATTATTCTTTTTAATGTCTGCAGTAATAAGAGGAGGATATTCAACAATACAGTCTAATTCTCCACGGTCTATATAATCAGCCATAGATTCTTTTCCTGCGTTCTTTTTACTTTTCTCAGGCTTTGGTAAACTACCATACATCATTTTATTATAAATAACTCTAGCATAAGCTTCTTTATAAAGAGCATATTCGTAAAAATCTTGCCAATCTTCAATCTCTCTAACAAAGGGGTTCTGAGCTATCATTGAGCTAGAAAAATTTGAATTTGAAAAATCCGCTGTTAAAAACATTTCTGGTAAACCAACTCCTGCAGCCACAGCAACCAACATTGAACGGCCATCATCCTTAACATCTTGCGCCTGAATATTAGGAGAAAGCATATCATATTTTATACCTCTAGTTGCAGTTAAAACCGTTCCTTGCTCATAAGCTTGTACTTTATTGTCATTATTATCTTGATACTTACTTGCTGTTGCATCTCTTATAGAAGTAAGAGCATTTTTATCTCCTTCTATTGTTTTAATAAGAGCAATAGCTGACCTAACTTTATTAAGAGCAATTCTATCATCTAACCAAGAATTATATTTTTCAATCATAG
>Ga0233415_10000750_pt1 | contig 14833 bp, 31 predicted proteins | sample Na_anoxic_12_MG_FD_188631 | JGI IMG/M metagenome (GOLD analysis project Ga0233415, IMG submission 188631) | Seawater microbial communities from Saanich Inlet, British Columbia, Canada - Na_anoxic_12_MG | ecosystem: Environmental > Aquatic > Marine > Inlet | place: Canada: British Columbia... | reverse complement strand
GAATAAAGTCTGGACTTGATATTAAAGTAATTCATAATGGAGATGTTGTATCTTTCATAAGAAATAGAATGTTAAACTTGTTTCATCCTATGCCTACTGAACTTTTGGGTACAACTTCGCCAAGCAGAGAAAGTAATGCAGATTTGATAGCCAAGTATGGAGTAGATAATTGGTATGATTGGCACTGCAATTATTGGGGTACAAAATGGGACGTAGATGCAGAAGAAAATGACGACACTGACGAAGAGTGTATATCTTTGAGTTTTGAAAGTGCGTGGTCGCCTCCAAGTGAATGGGTGAAAAAAGTAGCACAAGATTATCCGAGTTTAAAATTCCTATTAGAATATGAAGAATGTGGTTGTGCTTTTAAGGGTACTTTAGAAATATGTGAAGATGAAGGTGTGTTTGAAGATAAGTGTTGGGATTGGAATGGAGATTGTGGAGAATGTGAAACTGACTATACCGAAGAAGGACATTGTAAATGTGAAGATGATAATGGAAAAAAGTTAGTTTGGGGAGAGGAAGTAGATTCAGAAGAAGAAGAAAATCCTTGTGCAGTTTAGTAAATAAATAAATAAAAAATATATGAACGAAGAACAAATAAAAGTAGGTATACATTTATACAAAGACGAAGCAACGGGAGAGATTTTTTATGACTTTGATGAAATGGTAGATGAGTTTGAAAGTAAACTAAAATCTTTAGACCCAACAATTCAATTAACTTATAGACATAGAGAATAAAAAGACCAAATGTAAGAGTAGCGTACTTGCACTGAAGCAATAGTAAGTCCCAAAAGAAGGCAGTGTGGAATGAAGCTGAGCAGTTAAGTCTGCATTAGGGAGAGGTTAATAGCCTCTCCTTTTTTTGTGTCCTAATTTTTCTAACGCAAAATAGATGTGCTGAAGTTACCATCGCAGCTCGAGTCGCTGCCGGGAGCTCATGGATATTGTGCATATGGTATACAATAATCTTTTACTATTTTCCGAAAGTTTGTTGATTATTTTTCGGAATATATTCTATTTTTATTGTATACCCCTCTCAATATATTTAACCCCCTTCCTGCTGTACCTGGCTGGTGACCAGTAACTTCGCTCTGGTAAACGTGTAAGTAACTAATAGTCAGCAAGTTAATTGGGAAGCTGTCGACAGTAACCAGGCTGCACAGTGCTGCGGCAGGAAGAAACATAGTAAAGCGAAAAATATATGCGATAGTTTTGATTATCTCTATATATTATTACTATATTATGATGTAACACAAACAAAAGAAAATGAGTGAGATAAAATTAAAATAAAAGTTATGAATGAATGTGAAAATTGCCACGAAACAGAGTTATATGGAGATGAAGTATGTCCTGATTGTGGGAGAGAAGGTTAAATACAGTGTAACACAAAACAAAGAAGATGAGTAATCCAAATAAAACATTAAGACAACTTATTAATAGGTTGAATCATATTGCAAAAGAAAACCCCAAAGCATTAGACTTGCCTTTGGTATATAGTAGAGATGATGAGGGTAATTCTTTTCATAAAGTTTACTTTGACGCTGGGTTGGGTAATTACGATGAAAACAAAAGAGAGTTTCTAAATAAAGAAGAGGCTGATGGTAAAGAAACAAATTGCGTTTGCATCAATTAAATTTTGATTGGTTTGAAAATTAATTACTATATTATATTGTAAACAAAAAAACAAATATAAATGAAAGTAAAAGAATTAATAGAAGAGTTAAACAAAATTGAGAACAAGGAAAGAGAAATTCAAATCTTGATAGGAGATGAAGACAACGATTCATTAGGTTGCGAAAAATTTGAACTGATGCACACAGACGACTGTGAACAATGTGTGGAGATATTCTGCATGATAGAAGACTGTTACACTGATGAGATGTTCCCAAGAACAAGAATTAATATTAAGGAAAGCATATTTTCTTAAAGTTAAATTTTGATTGGTTTGAAAATTAATTACTATATTATATTGTAAACAAAAAAACAAATATAAATGAATGATATTAAAATTTGCAAAGGGTATAAAAAGAGTGAGCACGATAGTATTTGTGTAAACTGTAATTCTAATAAAAGTTATTGTGATTATACAAGAACAATTAAAACAAAAAGATGAGTGATTTAAATATAACAATATACAAAATTGGTAAACTTTTATTAAAGATACAATACGTTATTCTTTATAGCCTAGACTTATTGGCTAGTTTAATCATCTTTATTATGTCTAACTTTTTGGTGTTTGCCTTTTATGTTTGCTTAGGTTTTTATTGTGCCTTTGAAATGATGGTAATGCTTGAAAGTGGTATGGGTGTTCTGGGAGTTTTGATTGGAGCATCAATAGTAATACCTATGGCGTTTTTGTTTTGGGGTGCAATATTGTACACAAATGAAATGATTAATGGTAAACTAAAGTCTATTATGGCAAGAAAAAGTAAAAACGAAAAAATAGAGTATGAGCAATTATAGAAAAAAAGAACAAATAAACTCATTTGGCTTAGGAATGTTTATAATGATATTATTTCAATGTGGTTGGGATTTATGTAACCTAGGAGGATGGACAATGTGGTTGGGAATACCTATGATAATATTTACTATAATATTTGTTTGGTCATACACTATGGAAAAACCAAAAAACCAAGAAGATGAAGTGTAGTATTTGTAAAGATAAAATTAAAGGACATGGAAACAATGCTCAACCCATTAACAATGGAAAGTGTTGCGATAAATGTAATATCACAAAAGTCATCCCAGAAAGAATAAAGAAACTTTTTGATTAGTCTCAAATATTATTACTATATTATACTGTAACAAAAAAATATATTATTATGAAAACAGAATTAACACTATGCGAAATGTTGGCTAACTACCGAAAAGAGTTGGAGGCTAAAAGTGATAATGAACTCCAAAAAGAGATTTCTCACGAGATGGGTATAGATGCAGATAATGTGGAAGACGAGAGAGATATCTACATAGACGAGTTAGTAAAAATTAATAAAGCGGCTTGGTCGTCAAGAATGTAGTATTATGGGATGTTTTAGCTTCAAATGTAAGAGGTCTGGAAAGACCGCAATGTCAGATAGTTTTAGTGGAGACAGAGTTCACTTATACTTATTGAAAGATAGTAAAGTGCTTGAAAGTATGCACGGTAACTATGATAGTTACGGTAGAGTGTTTGACAGTAAAGGTGAAAGTATGGAATGGAAGATGCCTTGGAATGATGTGTGCGAATTAATGTTTAACAATAGTGCTGGAGATGGTATTGCATTGGTGTTAGACAGTATCCACGATAGTGAATATCCCCCACTTACACAAAGTGAACAATGTGGCTCACAAGGTTGGGGTAGAATTACAGATGGGCACCCATACCCAAACCCTCATCATATTGTTTTTGATTAAACCCAGAAAAAATTACTATATTACATTATGAGACAAATAATCAAAGAAACAAAAGATATAATAATCGAAAAAAGAGGAGTTCGTATTAATATGACTTTATATGCTAAAGTGTTAGAGGCAAAGATATTAATGGACCAACCTATTTTGGTTCAAAATGTAAAATTCAACAAAGAACTATTTAAACTTTAAATTATGGCTACAAGAGGAACGGCATTTTTAGTGTCAGATAAATACATTTTAGAAACTTTAGAGTTTAACGGAGATATGTATAGAGATGGTTTAGGACAAGAAATGGTTAACATATTACATGACGTAAAAAATGTTAGAGACTTCAAAGATGGTATTGATAAATTTAACAAAGAAAATCACTCCTATAACGGTTTTGATTTAGAAACCATTAGAGTAAGGAGTAACTACATTACAGAAAACACTAGGGGAGAGGATATTATTAGATTTACTGATGAAAACTATTTTAAACTCTATTTTTCTGATTGGACTTTTTGGAAAAATATATCTTCTAAAGATATTACCTTTAAAACAAGAGAGGGCGCATCTATTTTACTAAAAAAGGGAGAGGTTGTTTCAATTTGTTTTGGAAAAAAAGCAGGATGCTACCATGGAAATGAACCAACCTTAGAAGAAACTCTTATGTCATTAATGCCTGATTGACACCATTAAACATTAACAATCAAAAAAGACTAACATTAATTTGTTGGTCTTTTTTTTTGCAATAAACTTTCTTTGGACCCCATCCTGGTTCAGGCACTGGAGGCGTCAGGCTCAACACTTTAAGAACTAGGGTATACAATAAAGTTTAATTATTTTCCGAAAAATGATTTTTATTTTATATATATAGTTGTTATATGGGAAAAATAAACGCATTAAGAATAGATATAGAAGATTATTATGGTATAGCAATAGATACCATAGAACTAGATAGCCCCTTAGAGATAGACGCGGAAGAATTCACCATAAGAGTCAATCATTTTACATATGCTGGTTGTGATGACTGTGAAGAGGATGCAACTATCAGACTTCAATACGAACATGAAGATGGTAGAGGTGCAGAAGAAGAAATAGATTTAGCCGCCACACAAATAGTGGAAGTAATATTAGATTACGCTGATAACATGATAAATGAAGGTGATTTATACGAAGATATTCACAGTGCACTAGAATTAGTTATGTAATATCTTTTATTTTTCGGAAAATATAAACCCATTATTGTATACCCCCCTATTATTTTTTACACCCCTTCCTGCTGTACCAGGGCTTCAACCAGTAACTTCGCTTCTGGTAAATTCATAACTAGCTAATATTCAGCAAGTTAAGTGAGAAGCTGCCCACAGGGAACCAGGCTGCACAGTGCTGCAGCAGGAAGCAGCATTTAAATAAAATAATTATTACATTTTTTGATTTGTTTAATATATTATTACTATATTATAGTATGGAAAAAACAATATACAAATTAGACAGTAAAGGAAAAGAGAGATTTTTAACTGTAAAAGCAGAAGTTGGAGACTTGGTTCAGATTTCTGGCTTAGTTGGTACAGATAGTCCAGTTGAACACAGAAAGACTTGTAAAGCAAAGAATGTGGGCAAATCAAATGAAACAACACCCCAAAGTCAAGCATTGTTAGAGGCAGAAGCAAAGTGGAAAACTAAAATAGACGAAGGTTACTTTGAAAGTTTGGAGGAAGCCAAAAACACTGTTGTTGTTTTACCTATGTTAGCAAAGTCCTTTGACAAGGAAGCAAAAAAGATTGATTGGAAAGGAGACGTTTATGTTCAACCAAAGTTAGATGGTATGAGAGCATTAAACATAAAAGGAAATCTTATATCCAGAAAAGGAAAGTTGATAGAGAATATGGAACACATTACTAAAGAACTTAAAGAGAAGTTTGAGGGGTGGACTATTGACGGAGAGTTGTATGCTCACGGAAAAACATTTCAAGAGAATATGAAACTTATTAAGAAGTATAGACCTAACCAAAGTGAAGAGGTTAAGTTTCATATATACGATATTGTTAGTACGGAGGGTTACAAAAAAAGAAATCACATTATTACTGACCTAACAAAGTTTTGTGAACAAGTTGTGCTTGTACCTACATACAAAATATCAAGTAAAGAAGAATTAGATACATACCACGCTCAATTTATATCAGAGGGTTATGAGGGTAGTATAGTTAGGCACGGAAATTCTCCCTATAAAGTGAATGGTCGTTCTTCTGACTTATTAAAGTACAAAGACTTTAAGGATATTGCAGTGAAAGTTGTTGATGTTGTTCCTGCCGAACAAAGGGGAGAGTGGGGTGTACCTGTTTTAGAGTTGGAAGATGGTAGAACTTTTAGGTCTGGGGTAAGATTGTCTCACGATGAAAGGAAAGATTTACTAACCAACAAACAAAACTATATTGGTCAAATAGCAGAGATTAGATATTTTGAGGAAACTGACGATGGTCTCCCCCGATTTCCTGTTATGGTTGGTTTTCGCTTAGACCGATGATTCTTGATTAGTTTGAAAAATAATTACTATATTATATTGTAATGCAAAACAAAATGATAAGTTGGATAAAAAAAATATTTCATAAATGTAAAATGGAAACTATTGATATACCACATTCAAATAAAAAAGGTGAGATTTGGATGCAAGAATGTGGTTGTGGCAAAAAAAGAAAAGTTACATTATTAAAAGTTAAGGGAGAGTATGTACCTAGTGTTATTATTAATCAAATAAATTAAAAATGAATAAAAAAGAAAAAAGAGAAAGAATTGTAGGATTACTACAAGCGGTTAGACATTCTGATAATGACATTCAGAAAGTGGCAGACCAAATAATCGCAATAAAGAAAAGAAAGAGCAACAAGTTTAAAAACAATCTTTTGCTTAGTTGGAAAGAGATAAGGATTAGGGGTTGGTTTGCGGTGTTACTTAATCTTTACTGGGTTACTGGCATTGTTACCTATATAGTTTTTTATTTTATATATAATCATTAAAATTATGAAAGATAAAAAAATGGAAGATTGTCTTGTTCAAAAACGAGAAGACAAAGAAGAGTTAATGAGCATGAGAGTTAACATGCTAAGAATAATGAAGCGTTTAAAGAATCAGGGGTATACAAAAGAAGAAACTATAGAGTTTTTCAATGTAGAACGTAATAACAAAATTAAATCAACATTTTTTGATTAAAACGAAACTTTAATCCTATATTATAGCATAACATGAAGAAACTTAAAGATATAATACGATTTGACAATGAATGGAGTGAGGATGTCAAGAATAGTAATTTAGAAAAACTAACTGGCTCTATATATATGAGTCTAGGTGAAGATGCTGAGTTTGACTTTAATTGGGGAGGTGAGTTTTTCTTTGACTGTGGCCCTGAAGTAAAAGTACATGCATTATCTGACTGTATAGACATTGATTCTTATTTAAAAGAAATATGTGAAAATTTAAACATATACATTTGTACTGGCAGGGGTGAGAACTGTCACTCTCTTGAAGTTGATACACTTGAAGAGGGTAAACAACAATATGAATTAATTAAAAAGCAAATAAAACTTGACGGGTTTAATGTTTTTGATAACAATGAGTAGAATATTTTGATTAGTTTGAAAACTTATTACTATATTATGGTGTAACGAAAAACAAATAAAATGTCAAAGATTAAAAAAAATACTTTAGTACACGTTAAAACACAAGGTGCTATGGGAGAAATTAAATTCTTTCTCCTTAAAGTGGATGACACATATGACGTTAGACCTACTTTAGATGATATGGAGTATAGCGATTGGAAGATACTTGATTTGAAACTAATTAAGGCTGATGTTTCTAATTGTATATCTTATCCATTTTCACTTCAACCTTTTGAGGATAATCATTAAAACAAATTTTGATTAGTTTGAAAACTTATTACTATATTATAGCATAACCAATAAAAAAAATACATTATGAAACTTATTAAATTAATTGACGAATCACTAAAGAGCCTTTTTGGGGTAAATAGGAAAAAAGAAGAAACTGCTTTACAAATTGTACAAGAAGAAACCAAAAACAAGGGTGGTGGTATGCAGGATTTAAGTGGAAAGAATATTGGAGAACAACCTTTAAGTGTTGTTCTACCTCATCTAAAAGTAGTTGCAGATACATACAACCTTAAATTAAGTAATGCTTCTGACTTTAAACTTGCAAGAATTATATTAACAAGTTGGTTATCTAGACAGAACATATATTCTTATGCGACATTATAATTTATTAGGGCAAGAAATAGAAGTGGGAGACTTAGTTTTTCAAGTTGACACAGCACACACATCTTTTTTGATTGCTGGGAAGGTTAGTAGATTTACTGAATCAAATGTTTATTTTAATATGGCTTCTTACGATGCTCAAGGAAACCATATGGTCAACGAAAGAAAGTGTAAACTAAAATATATATTCAAAACCAACTTAGAAGGTTTGTTAGAGTTTATAAATGCTCCAAACACAAACGAGTATAGAAAAGAAGAAGTAAAAAGATTAATTGAACATCTTATTGATTAGTTTTAATTATTATTACTATATTAAAGTATAAATAAAAAATATGCCACATCATAATCTATTAGGACAAGAAATAAAAGTAGGAGATTTAATATTTGAAATCTATCCCTCAACCCCAAATGGTTGGGTTAGTGAGGGTGTAGTTACAAGGTTTACTGAAAAAAGTGTATTCTACAAATTTTATGACAAAGTTGGTGGAGAACTTATCGAAAGAGAAAGGCATTGCAAACCAAAATATATAAATATAGTTAATGAAGAATTGTTGTTCAACTTTGTCAACTCTACCCACACAAACGAATGGACCAGAAACAGAGCAAAAAACTTATTAGAACATCTTAATTTATTACAACATGATTAATGACACATTGACAAAAGTAAGAACGAATGTGGTAGTGTCTGCTGAAAAAAGTAGAGAACTATCAAAAAAAATAATGAGAGCAAAAAATCAATTTCAAATAGCATTTAGAAATGAAAATAAGTTACTCATAGATATATATGCCACTGAAATAGAGTGTTTAGTAGATTCTTATGAAAAAAATGGCAAAATACTACAAGAGTCAGTTTCTCAATTAGATGGTGACGATTTGCACAGGTGGAATTAAATAGAAAAGTATTCTATTATTAGGGCGTTCAGAAATGGACGCCTTTTTTGTGTCCAAACTTTCCTGGTCCCCACTGCCTCCCTGAGCCCGGTTCACCTGTTGACCAAAAAATTACATATATGGTATACAATAATGATTTATTATTTTCCGATTTTTAATTAAAAAAATGTAATATTTTTTCGGAATATACGTTGTTGTTATTGTATATCTTATAGATAAAAATACAAGTAAGGATTTGTTAACCAGGTAACCAGGTAATCCAGGTGTTTGGAAAATAATTTTTGATTTATTTGGATTTTTGTTACTATATTATTGTTGTAAGCAAATTTTTAATTAAATTTGTTTTTTAAATTAAAAATCATGGAAGATAAAACTATTGAAGTAACGCGATATAATGAGAATTTATATGAAGGCAGGGAACTAGTTTCTTTAGGCTCTTTAACGGCGTATGACCACTTATATAATATGTGTAAACATGTTAGAAACAAAAGTCATTCTGGCTCTGGTTATATCAATCCCATTACCCCCAGACTTGAATATATTATGCAATCTTTAGGTGCTATGGGCATTGATTGGAATATCCGTTTTTTGGATGCTCACAATAACGCACTTACATCTAGCGGCAAGAAACTTGCTAATATTATTGTTGAATTTAAGTCTGACATGAATTATGCTAGCACTATTGTTTTTTCTGCACATCATGATATTGCAAATCCTAGTTCTGAAAACTGTCAAGATAATACGGCTTCTGTTTGTAATCTTATTGAACTATGTTCTTTAGTGCAAAACACTCCTTCTGAAGATTTGACACACAACGTTGTAATTGCGTTTACAGATTGTGAAGAAGTTGGAGGCAAAGGAATGAATAAGTTAGTCGAAGAAATAAAAGATGATGTTTATGGAGATGTTGAACTTATGTATGCTTTAGAACTTACTGCTTGTGGAGATAAATATTGGATACAAGGTGCAGAAGATGATACTGAATTGTTTAAACTATTAGAAGACAAGATTGAAGGTGGAGAATTGACTAAAGTTAATACACCCTATAATGAAAGTGTTAATGCTAGACGAAATATGTTGGATGCTTGTTGTATTGGAATACTAACAGAAGACGAATTAGAATCAGTTAATAGTAGAGGCTATTGTGGTACTTGGGGATTATGTCACTCTAAAGAAGATACGTTTGAAAAAAGTGCTAACATGAATGACATGAAACACTTTAATGAAACATTATTAAGAATGGTAACTAATAAAAACTCATAACATGTTTACACAAGAAAAGGAATTGTATAAGAAAGTTAGAAAGGTAGAAATGTCTAAATTGCTTCCTAAATTTGTTTCACCTGCTGGATTTGACCATGCTATTATAGATGAAAACAAAAACATACTGAACTTCTGCTCCAGTAGATATAATCTTGTCACTAACGAATCTATATTTAAACCTATAGAATCTTACATGAAAGATAACAATATTAAATATAGTCGTTCTGTAAGAATTATAAATGATTCAAAGTTCTATGTTGACTACATCATAGGAGAGAGAAAAGATACTGGGTTAGTGAATGGAATATTTCCTAAAGTTAGTATATGGAACTCTTATGATGGAGGGTCCACTATGAGACATGAAATGGGATATCACAGATTAATTTGCTCCAATGGCTTGACAAGACCTGATGGTGAAATTATTAAAACAACATTTAAACATGCAGCACCCTCAAAAATAGAAGACCTATCTTTAGACAATTATGATAAAGTTATACACCTATTGCAAGAGGTTCAAGAATTTATTAACCATTCTGATGAAGATATGAAATTCTTTGATAAGATGTCTAATGTAAAAGTTACTAAAGCAAAGATTGAATCAATAGGTAAAAAAGTAAAATTATCTAAAAAGATAATTCAAACATCAAAAGAAAGATTTGATTTAGAGGTGGCTTCTGAATTAGAATACATGAATGAATATGGAGAGACTGTAAAAAGCAAAACATGTGATAGAAATTTATTCACCCTGTACAACGCTCTCAATTATGGAATATACAACACAAACCTAAAAGAACTTCCTGAAAAGAAAGTTGAAAAAGACAAGTTGTTGATGAAGCACGTTATGTCTTTGATATAATTATTGCAACCTAAACTACACTAAGGGCTACCTATTAAGGGTAGCCTTTTTTGTTTTATTGATTATACAAATACAATACATTTTTTTAAATAAACAAATAAACTTTCCTGGTTACCTGGCTTCCTGCTCCTGGTTCACCTGTTGACCAAAAATATACAGACATGGTATACAATAATGATTTGTTATTTTCCGAAATATTTGTAATTAATTTTCGGAATATATTACTTTTTTATTGTATACCTTATTAACAAAATAAGCCACTGGGATACACCGTCCAGCGGCGTCCGCCAGTAACTTCAACACTGGTAACTTCATAATAAGTTAATAATCAACGTTTTATGTTGTATTTGTAAAAAGTTATATTATTTTACAGTGTTTTTTGATTAGATTGATATATTCTTACTATAATATAACGTAACAAAAAAATAAAAAGATATTATGTTAAAATTCAGTAAAGGAAATTCAAAGTTAGGAAGTCATATATTTACTTTCAGTTTATTGTCAGGGTGGAGTTGTCCATTTGCAAAAGACTGTTTATCTAAGGCTCATATTAATGAAGAAACGGGAAAGAAGTTTTTAAAAGACGGGAAAGATACAAAGTTTCGTTGTTTTTCAGCTTCACAAGAAGTGTTATATAAAAATACATATAATGCAAGGAAACACAATTTTGACTTAGTTAAAAAGGAAAGTACAGAAAACATAGTTAAACTAATAAAAGAAGGTTTACCTAAAAAGGCTACAACAATTCGTATTCATGTAGGTGGAGACTTTTTTAATCAAAAATACTTTGATGCTTGGTTACAGGTGGCAAAAGATATTCCTAACGTATTGTTTTACGCATATACAAAGGCTTTACCGTTCTGGATTAGTAGAATGAATGAAATCCCTTCAAACTTTAAGTTAAATGCCTCTAAAGGCGGGAAACGTGATGATTTGATTAAGGAACATAACTTAAAGGAGGCAGTTGTTGTTTATTCTGAAAGACAAGCAGAAGAGTTAGGTTTGGAAATAGACCATGATGATACTCACGCATACAAGGGAGACGTTTCATTTGCTCTATTGATACATGGCTCTCAACCAAAAGGAAGTGAAGCAAGTAACGCACTGCAAGACCTTAAAAAAGAAGGGTGGACTGGTTACACTAAAAAAGGGAGAAGTAAAGAAGAGGTTTTTAAAAAAAACAATAATAATTCATTAGGCGCATAGTTATGGGAAGTATAAAAAAGATAATAGACCATTACGTTGATACAATATGTACTGAAGTAGACACAAAAAGTGAAGACTCGGGATATGTAGACCTAATGATGGATAACCATAAGTGTATAGAGTGGGGAGGGAGAGAGTATTATATACCTGAAGATTATACCGCTGCGGACGAAGACGAAGAGTTTGTTTATGAATACTTAACTAACGTAAAGAGAATAATATAAGATGGCGAAATTAATAAAAGATATGGTTAGAAGAGAGTACTGTCATGATTGTGGTACCAGTGTTGGATTTGAACATGAAGATGGATGCGATAATGAAGCTTGCACTGATTGCGGGCTTCAAAAGATATCGTGCGGATGTGAAGATGTTAACTCGAGGGAGAGATGGACAGGTATTCCAAGGTTGAGAATGCTACAAATATGTGAGGAGCAAGATTTGTACACTACGTGGTCTGATGGCGGATGGGTACCTGCGCAAAAAGATGACCCCAATTCGATGCATGATTTAAATCGCGCAGCTGCAGTGTTAATGAGAGAAAAGAATAATGTATAAAACTGTAAAAAATATAGATGACCTGCCCAAGGGATACTTTAGAATTCATTGGCCACAAAGCCAGGTGCTTATGGATTATCCTGATTACGATGGAGATGTAATTTACTGTATCGATGATGCGGCCAAATTTCACACTCCTATTCATGATGAGATTGATTTGCCTACAGTGGCTCTCCCCATTAGATGGATGGATGTTGTAAGGAAAGAGTTGGGACAAAAAACAAAATCATATATACAATTCATAAATCAAAAATCTAAATTAAATTGATTAGTTAGATTTTTTATTACTATAATACAAAAGAGATGAAAGATAGAGAAGGTATTGGAGATAGATTTGGGCTACTGGGGTTGACTGCAATAAGCGGGATTAACTTTAAGAAGGCGGCTGAGCTACACGTAAAACTAAACGTTTGTAGCATAGGTGATTTATATGACGCTTGCAAGGAGGGGAGAGTAAAACAACTTAAGGGCTGGAGTTTGTCCACTGAGAATCGTATAAAGTCAGAAATAGAATTAAATACTATATGGTTAGCAGGACAGTGTAACGTTATTAGGAAGGGGGGCTCACCTGCCAAGAGTAAAGAGAATAAGGAATTCCTGCTAAACCTAGTGCACGAACAAGCGAAAAAAAACTTAGAAACAATTGATTAATTTAAAACTTAATTACTATACTATATCATGAGTGAACAATATTATTTAGATGAAGACGCAAAAGCATATGAAAACTTTCCACCTGCAGTTAAAGCAGTAGTAGATAGTTGGGATGATAATAAAAATCTATATGCAGAATGTGCAAGAATAAAGTATCAATTAGAGGAAATTGGCTGGACCTGTGATTATGGTTTGTCAGGTGAAGTTTATGATGTCAGAGAAAAGAAAAAGAGAAGTTAATTTTGATTAGTCTAAAAAATAGTTACTATATTATAACATGAAACGATTTAAGATATATAGAAACCTGCACAAGCAAACCTTTTCAATACAAGGGTTTGTCCCAGAGAAAAAGGGATACAGAGTGACTGAAAGAGCGAACACAATGCTTTTGAATGATGTTAAATTCAAGGTTATGGAAACTGGGAGGCAAAAGGTTTTGCAGGAAAAGAGAAAAAACGTTCATGCTTTTATTACGCCCCTAACATATAACGTACTACAGAATGGTAAAACGTTAGATGAGATGAAGGGGTTAATGAAATTCAAAACAGCAAGAGAGATTTATTATAATCCCTATAAGTTTAATTCATTTGTGTACAAAGACACTGAAGAAAGTTTAGATGGCAAATCTTTAAAAGAGGTTTTAATGATAAATAATAAGGTGTATGAAATAAACTAATTAAATATTTTTTGATTAAAACGAAACTTTATTACTACATTAACGTATAATACAAATATGATGAAAACAGAATATGACATAGCGACAAAGAAAGGATTTTCTAAACAAGATTTAGAGGACATTAAGAACATAGATAATTTCAAATCAGGAGACATTGGTGCTTATGGTATAATATATCAAAAGTACTATAAGTTTGTCCTATTTGAATTAGTTAAATTGTACAATGGTAATATTCAAAAAGCAGAAGATTTGACTTCCGAAGTTATGCTTAAAGTTATGAATACAATAGGTAAATATAGTGTTGAAAATGGAAGTGGATATTTTAGAGGTTGGATTAAAAAGGTAGCAAGAAATACTTTTATAGATAACACAAGAACTTCTAAACACAAGTTTAACAAAAAAGTAGTTAGTATTGACAAAAGAGTTGATTTAGGAGAGAGTGAAGTAAACTTAATACAGATTCCTGAAACAAATTACAATGCAGAAGAAAATTTAATTTCAAAAGAATTGAAAGTTGAAATGAATAAAAAATTACAAAATACAATTGATAAATTAAGTGATGAGGAAAAAGAAGTTTTGTATTTAAGGGTAGATTGTGGATTGTCTTTCAATGAGATATCAAAAGAGATGAACAAACCTTTAAATAGGTGCTTGAGTAAATTTCATAGAATTAAAAATAAATTGAAAAAAAGTATATAAACGACAACATCAAACTGCACTGGAGGCTACCTATTAAGGGTAGCCTTTTTTGTTTTATTGATTATACAAATACAACACTTTTTTTAAACAAACAAATAAACTTTCCTGGTTACCTGGCTTCCTGCTCCTGGTTCACCTGTTGAGCAAAAATATATAGACATGGTATACAATAATGTTTTATTATTTTCCGAAATATTTGTAATTAATTTTCGGAATATACGTTGTTATTATGGTATACCTTATTAGTTAAAAGCAACCCCAGCAGCCTCCTGGGATTTTGATTAGTCCCAGAAATTATTACTATACTATAAAGATGATAATTAATTTATAACATTTTTGATTAGTTCCAGATATTATTACTAATATATAACGTAACACAAACAAAAAGAATAT
>Ga0233415_10000749_pt1 | contig 14847 bp, 9 predicted proteins | sample Na_anoxic_12_MG_FD_188631 | JGI IMG/M metagenome (GOLD analysis project Ga0233415, IMG submission 188631) | Seawater microbial communities from Saanich Inlet, British Columbia, Canada - Na_anoxic_12_MG | ecosystem: Environmental > Aquatic > Marine > Inlet | place: Canada: British Columbia... | reverse complement strand
ATAATAATTTTATAATAAAAAAAGATATGGAAACAATAATAATAAGGCTTCTTGAAGGAGATTTTCCGGAATATGCTGATATAATAAAAAAAGGAGCATCTCATGCGTTACATATAGATAAAAATATGTTTTTAATGATGTTGAAAAGAATGTCTATTTTATCTTCTGATAATTATAAAGGAGTTATTTTTAACTTTAAAGATGACAAACTTTTTATAACAACCACAAATCCGGATATCGGTGAATCAAAAGAAGATATGGATATAGATTTTAAGGGTGAATCTATTGAAGTTGCGTTTAATCCAAGGTACTTTATAGATACACTCAGTGTTATTGATTCCGAAAAGGTTATTATAAATATAATTGATGAAGAAAAACCGTGTTTAATAGAAGGGGAAAACGACAATACATATATAAGTGTAATGATGCCGATGAGAATATGAATCAAGAAGAACACATATATAACGCAGATGATATAAAAGTTCTCGAGGGCCTTGAAGCGGTGAGAAAAAGGCCTGCTATGTATATTGGAAATACCAATATTGAAGGGCTTCACCATCTTGTATATGAAGTTGTAGATAACAGTATTGATGAAGCTATGGCAGGATATTGTAATAAGATTAACGTTACAATTCATACCGATAACAGCGTTAGTGTTGAAGATAATGGAAGGGGAATACCTGTAGGAATTCAAAAAACAGAAAATATGCCTGCCGTTGAAGTTGTAATGACAAAACTTCATTCGGGAGGTAAATTTGATGATCATTCATATAAAGTTTCCGGAGGACTCCACGGCGTTGGGGTCTCAGTGGTCAACGCACTTTCAAAATTAATGGAAGTAGAGATTTATGCTGACGGAAATATTTATTATCAAACCTATAAAAAAGGTAAAAAAACAAAAGAATTAAGTGTTATAGGTAAAACAAAAAAGCGAGGCACAAAAATACATTTTATTCCTGATACACAGATTTTAGAGACAGACAATTTTAGTTATGAAATATTGATTCGCAGGTTAAGGGAACTTGCTTTTTTAAATAAAGGGGTAAAATTAATAATAGAAGATGAACGTGCGGATAAAAAGGACGAATTTTTTTATAAAGGTGGTATTATTTCGTTTGTTGAGTATCTTAACAAAAGAAATTTGGTGCTTCACAAACCTATTTTTATAGAGGGTATAAAAAATGAGGTTCAGATAGAAGTTGCAATACAGTATAATGACACATTTACGGAAAAACTATTTTCATTTGCTAATAATATCAATACAATAGAAGGAGGATCTCATCTTATAGGTTTTAAAGCGGCATTAACGCGTACAATAAATCAATACGCAAGTAATGGAAATCTTCCGAAAAATCTTCAGGCAAAGATTAACGGTGAAGACATAAGAGAAGGTCTGACATCAATTATAAGTATTAGAATAAAAAATCCACAGTTTGAAGGTCAAACAAAAACAAAACTTGGAAACAGCGAGGTTAAAGGTTTTGTTGAATCTTTGATAAACGAAAAATTAAATATATTTCTGGAAGAAAATCCAGCAGTTGCCAGAAAAATTATTACCAAAGCTGTTGATGCTTCCAGAGCAAGGGATGCAGCAAAACGTGCTCGAGATCTGGCCAGAAAACAGGGTGCTTTGATAGATTCAACACTTCCGGGTAAACTTGCTGAATGTCAGATTTCAGAACCTTTCGAAAGAGAACTTTTCCTTGTGGAGGGAGATTCTGCAGGGGGAAGCGCTAAACAGGGCAGGGATAGAAAATTTCAAGCGATTTTACCGTTAAAAGGTAAAATAATAAATGTTGAAAAATCTCGTTTTGATAAAGTACTACGTAGTGAGGAAATCAAAAATATAATAACAGTACTGGGCACCGGTGTGGGTAAGGAAGAATACGATATTGATAAAATCAGGTATTACAAAACCATTATAATGACAGATGCCGATGTTGACGGGTCTCATATAAGAACGCTTCTGTTAACGTTTTTTTACAGACATATGCAAGAGATGATTAATAAAGGCTATCTGTACATCGCGCAACCCCCTTTATTTAAAGTGGGCAAAGGAAAAAAAGCGGTTTATCTAAAAAATGAAAAGGCATTCAATGATTATGTTTTAAAGAGGGTTTGTAATAAAAAAGATATTAAGATCGGAAAACATGCAACCATGCTTTCAGAACACAAATTATATCTTTTTATATCGGAGCTTGCGGAATATTATTTAATTTTGTCGAGAATGGAAAAACGTGGTTTTAAGAATGATCTTATAGAATTGCTCATTAAACAAGGGGTTGAAAATAAAGATTTTCTTCAAAACCAAGAAAAAATGTCGAATTTAAGGATGATGTTAAGTGAAAAAGATTATGATGTCAGTGAGTTAAACTGGAATTATGAACGAAACATTTATGAATTGACTGTTACGCCACTCTTTAACGGAAACCGAAAACAATTTTCGATAGATTCGACCGGCAAAGATGTCACACCTGTAAAGATAGGCCGGAGTCTTATTTATTCAAGCGATTTTCAAAAAAGTGTTATCCTTGGTAAAAATATTTTTAAATATGACAAGCCGCCATTTCTTATTTTTAATAAAGATAATAAAACAGATTCGGTTTGTATACAGGATAAAGAAAGCCTTTTATTTTTTATGATAACAGAAGGAAAAAAAGGACTCGGCATTCAACGATACAAAGGTTTGGGCGAAATGAATCCCGATCAGTTATGGGAAACAACAATGAATCCCGAAAAAAGAACCCTTTTACAGGTTAACATTGATGATGCGGTTGAATCAGATGAAATTTTTACAATACTCATGGGAGACCAAGTGGAACCCAGAAGAGAATTTATAAATAATAATGCCCTTGAGGTAGGCATGCTGGATATTTAAAAATGTATATTCATAAGATTCAAGCAAGAGATTTGCCGGACCTCTGGTTTCAAGCAGTTCATGATATTCTTGATCATGGACGACGGTTTAAAATAGATCGAGGCAGTTACGCCGGCCAGACAAGACTGGAATATGATTATTTTTTCTGTCATGTCATGCATCCATCTTCAGAGCCACTTTTGCCGGACATCCCCCCGGCCTGCGGGATTCCCAATCCGGTAGAAAGGGAATACATCTATGGTGGCGACGGGTATGAAAGATCGTACATTGAATATTTAATGACCGGCCAAAAAGAACCCGGAGAATCGTATACATACGGCGAACGTCTTACAAGAGCACCCCTTACAGGTGATAAACTTGCATGGTGGGAGCAGGGTAACTCCGAAATAATAGATAAAAGAAAGATTGACGGCCAAGCCGTTTTTGAAGAAAGCGGGAAACTATATCTTAATCAGATAGAGTGGGTTATTCAGACATATAAAGAGTACGGGAGCAGGAACAATCAAATGGTATTACAGGTTGCACACCCGTCTGATCTCACGCTTTTAGACCCGCCTTGCCTGCGATCCATTGATACACGAATTCAGGATGGATCGCTTCATTTTATTATATATTTTCGATCATGGGATCTATGGGGAGGACTTCCGGCAAATCTGGCCGGAATTCAGAATCTTAAAAATTATATGGCCGGGGAGATAGGTGTAAAAGACGGTGAAATGATTGTTGAAAGTAAGGGACTGCACCTATACGGTTATGCCGAAGATCTTGCAAAATTAAGGTGTATGAAAACCTAACCCGGACAAGCCGGAACCAAAAATTTTTACCACAAAAACCACAAAATTTACAACTAAAGAACTCAAAACACCCCGGGACAACTGCTAAAACCCGCCCAGTTAAAATGCAATACTGTTCGGTGTTCTTGGAAAGGGAATAACATCCCTGATATTGGATATTCCGGTTATAAACATAAGCAGTCGTTCGAATCCCAGACCAAAACCACTATGCTCCACACTTCCAAACCGGCGAGAGTCAAGATACCACCAGTAAGTGTCTTTTGACATTTCCGTCTCATCCATTCGTTTTTCAAGTATGTCTATTCGTTCTTCGCGCTGGCTTCCGCCTATGATTTCTCCAATTTTTGGTACCAGAACATCCATAGCAGCAACGGTCTTGTTGTCATGGTTTAAACGCATGTAAAACGGTTTTATGGTTTTAGGGTAATCAAAGATAATCAGAGGTTTTTTAAAGTGATGTTCTGTAAGGTAACGTTCGTGCTCAGTCTGGAGATCCATTCCGAATGTAATATCATATTCAAATTTTCTACCCGATTTATTTAAAATTTCAACAGCCAAATTGTATGGAAGTCGCTCAAAATTTGATAATGCAACGTTTTCCAGAGTCGACAAAAGGCTTTTGTCCACAAATTTCGCAAATAGTTCAAGATCATCAATACATTCATCGAGGATAAAGGCGGTGAGATATTTAATCATCTCTTCGGCCAAATTCATATTTTCTTCTAGGTTGCAGAACGCCATTTCCGGTTCCACCATCCAGAACTCAGCAACATGCCGGCTGGTGTGAGAATTCTCAGCCCTGAATGTGGGACCAAAGGTGTAAACATCACTCAAAGCCAGAGCAAACATCTCGGCGGACAACTGACCGGAAACCGTTAAATTAGCCTCGGCGCCAAAAAAATCATGCGTATAGTCGGCCATTCCGTTTTTTTTTGACAAATTTTCCAGAGCCAGGGTGGTTACCCGGAACAATTCACCTGCGCCTTCACAGTCGGAACCGGTTATGATGGGAGAATGAATATATTTAAAACCTCTATCCCTAAAAAATTTATGGATGGCATATGAAAGCTCAGATCTTATCCTAAATACTGCGCCATACTTATTGGTCCTGGGTCTTAAATGGGCAATTGTTCTTAAAAACTCATCAGTATGACGTTTTTTCTGCAAAGGATATGAATCGGGAGCAAGACTGACAATCTCAACCCTATCCGCCAGAACCTCCCATTTTTGTCCGGCGCCCATCGATTCCACAAGCTTACCACTGATAATTAACGCTGATCCTGTTGAAAGTCTGGCGATATCCATGTAATTATTTAAGGAGCTATCAGCAACGATCTGTATATTCTTGAGGCATGAGCCGTCGTTGACTTCAATAAATGAAAAACCTTTTGAATCACGACGGGTTCGAACCCATCCCTTTATAAGAACGTTATTTATGGGAACTTCTGATTTTAATAGCCGCACTATTTTGATACGTTTCATAAGTATCTCCACCTATAATTTTACGGTAATATTATAGAGTTTATCTCCTCGCTGCAAAACTATTACAAGCGATTTTTTTTGGCGGTATTTTATGATGGCCTGCTTAAAGTCTTTAATGTTTATAATTGTTATGTCGTTTATTTGTCGTATAATATCTCCTGGTCTTGTGCCGATACGGGCCAGGAAAGATTGACGATTAATATCTGAAATAAGCACTCCCTGTTTTGCGGAAGTTTTATAGGTGTAACGGTTTTTAGTCGAAAGATTTACAACAGAGATCCCCAGCAGATTGTAAGAAAGATCCAGAGCCAGTTCTTTCGGAAATACCGATGTCTTTACTGAAACAGTTTTGGTTTTACCGTCTCGCCAGACAGTTACAATGATTTTTTCTCCGGCTGCAATACTGCTCATTACTCTATGGAAATCTTTTTCAGAAAGAATGTTCCCTGTTTTAATCGAAAGAATAATATCTCCCTCACGAATGCCGGATTTTCGGGCAGGGCCGATCTTTTCAGCTTTTTTGATCAGGACCCCTTTAATAGCTGATGCTTTTAGATACCGTGCAAGGTCTGCATCAATATCCTGTACGGTGATACCGATCCATGCCGGAATAACCTCTCCGAATCTTATAAGATCAGAAACAATTCGTTTTGCTGTATTAATCGGTATGGCAAAGCCTATGCCCTGAGCTTTGGCATATATGGCAGTATTTATACCGATAAGTTCTCCGTTTATGTTAAGCAGCGGCCCACCGCTATTGCCTGGATTGATTGAGGTATCGGTCTGTATAAAATTATGGTAGACCATGTTTTCAGTCCTTACGCTTCTGTTTGTAGCGCTGATAACACCGGTTGTTACGGTGTTCGAAAGACCGAAAGGGTTGCCGATGGCGATTACCGTTTCGCCGATCATCAGATTAGTGGAATCACCCATTGTAATGTCAGGTAGGGCTTTTGGGGAAGAAATACGCAGCACCGCCAGGTCAGAATCGGGATCTGCTCCCACAATCTGTGCCTTGAATTCTCGCCTGTCTTTAAGACCGACAGTGATGGTTTTGCTTTTGACAATGACATGTTCATTGGTTAGGATAAAACCACGCTTACCGTCAATAATAACTCCGGAGCCGAGACTGGTTCGCTTATATCGCTGTTCCAATCCAGGATCGAAAAAGTCATTAAAAAAATTTTCGAAAAAAGGATCAATACCAAATCCGGAAAAAGGATTGGCCTGCTTGCGAACTTCAAACTCCGAGCTTATGTTAACAACAACAGGACTGACTTTTCTAACAGCTATCACAACGGCGCTTTCCCGCAGGTTTTCAGCGCCAAGATTGTCAGGGGGTTTAAAAAGAAGCATAATAGAAACAATAAAAAAGGCAATCACTGAAATTAAAAGGTTTTGTGTTTTTATCTTTGGCATTTTAGACTCCGTTGTAATAATATTGAAATTTGCGTAACACATTAGCTTTTTTAAAATATTATCGCTCCTTTGAAATCGATTTGTTTCAAAGAAATAAAATATTACAAACTTTGACGGTCTCGTAAAAAGTCAAATTTTTACGAAGCCATCAAACTTGCACCAAAAAAGTATATATCATGAGCATAACAACCATTCAAGATATCTTACCGCTGGTAGAGCAACCCAGCCATTATTTAGGCTCGGAAATAAACACGATTAAAAAAGACCACAGCAAAACCAACCTATGTTTTGCGCTTGCGTTTCCGGACCTCTATGAAATAGGCACATCGCATTTTGGCCTTCAGATTCTTTATCATATCCTGAACCGTCATCCTGAGATAGCTGCTGAACGGGTTTTTGCTCCCGGGGTCGATATGGAACTTCACCTCAGATCATCCGGCATACCGATTATGTCCATGGAATCTCATCAACCCCTTAACCGGTTTGATATCATCGGTTTTAGTCTGCTTTATGAACTTAACTATACAAACATACTTACCATGCTAGAGTTAGCACGTATCCCCTTTTTTGCAAGACAAAGAGACGATTCACATCCCTTTGTTATTGCCGGCGGTCCCTGTACCTGTAATCCAGAGCCGGTTGCAGACTTTTTTGATGCTATTGTGGTGGGAGACGGGGAAAAAGTAATCATGGAGATGTCCCGCGCCTGGCTTAAATGGAAAGCGAGGGGCAAGAGCGATAAGAAAACTCTTTTGAGAAACTGGTCCCATATTGAAGGTGTCTATATTCCATCGTTTTTTAAACCCAAATATGATGAAAAAGGTTTTCAGTCCCTTGTGCCCGAATTCTCAGAATATAAGACGGCAAAAAGAACGATTATTGATGATCTTGACCATGCGCCTTTTCCGGATGCACCCATAATTCCTTACGGCAAACCGGTGCATGATCGTCTTCGGATCGAATTAGCTAGAGGATGCACCAGGGGTTGCCGATTCTGTCAGGCCGGAATGATATATCGTCCAGTCCGTGAACGATCCTTAGAAACCCTGTTGTCTCTTTCTGATGCGTGTATCGCGTCAACCGGTTATGAGGACATGTCTCTTTTATCATTAAGCACTGGGGATTATAAATGTATATTTCCCCTCATGGAACATCTGATGGATCGTTATACGTCCCGCCGTATTGCGGTTTCATTACCTTCACTGCGTGTCGGCACATTAACACCGGAACTTATGCAGCTTGTTAAAAAGGTTAGAAAGACAGGTTTTACCATAGCACCGGAAGCCGGCAGCCAGCGGCTCCGGGATGTTATTAATAAAAATATTACGCAAGAAGAGATTGAAAATACAGTCAAAAATGCATTCAGCCTTGGCTGGCAGGTGATAAAGCTCTATTTTATGATCGGTCTTCCCACTGAAACCAATGATGATTTGCAGGTGATTGTTGATCTTGTAAAAAAACTGCGTAAGATCAAAGGACCTAACGGACGAAGGGGTAAGCTCAATGTAAGTGTGGCAACATTTATTCCAAAACCCCACACTCCTTTTCAGTGGGCTTCTCAGATTTCTTTGGCCGATTCCAAGCAGAAGATACGATGGTTAAAAAGCAACCTTAAAATGCCCGGGGTTCAATTTAAATGGCAAAATCCTGAAGTCAGCATACTTGAAGGTCTTTGGGCTCGTGGTGACAGGCGCCTTAGCCGATTGCTGGTGAATGCATACAAAAAAGGGTGTAAATTCGACGGCTGGAGCGATAAGTTTCAGTATCAATTATGGAAAGAAGCTTTATGCGATGAGGATGTGGATATAGATTTTTATACAACACGTGTAAGGGATACGGAAGAACCGTTGCCATGGGATTATATTGATACAAAGATTACAAAAGATTTTTTAAAGAGCGAATTAAAAAAAGCCGAGCAGGGCGAACATACTGTTGATTGTCGCAGTGGTGATTGTAACAGCTGCGGAGTTTGTGACTTTAAAATTATTGAGACCAAGGTATTTGACAACTGTGAAGAAGGGGCCTTAAAAAAATTTTCGGCAGACGATATTAAAGAAACGTTTCATAAAAAACTGAAGATATCATTTTCAAAACAGGGCCAGGCAAAGTATTTTGGGCATCTTGAACTGGTAAAAATTTTTTTGCGTGCCATCAGTCGCGCAGGAATACCGATTAAATATTCAGAAGGTTTTCATCCAAAGCCGAAAATTTCATTTGAAGATCCCCTTCCTGTTGGTTTGGAAAGCCTGAACGAATTTTTTTATTTATCATTGCGCGGAGATGTTAAACCACAAAGTATTGTAGATCCATTAAACAAACATCTTCCCAAAGGTCTTTCTGTTTTTAACTGTCAGATTGCCCCGGCAAAGGCTGTCTCTAAGGTGTTGTCATCAGCAACCTATGTGGTTACAAAAAAAGATGGTTTTTTTGATGAACAAGAATTAAAATGTTTTGTAGACAGCCGAGATTTTGTTGTTATGCGAACCAGACCAAAAGGGAAAACAAAAAAGATAGATTTAAAAGAAATGGTTTTAAAAATAGAGTTGTCTGCTCCGAATAGACTAAAGATGACACTAAGATCAGAACCGGGCAGAACTGTGCGACCTTTTGAGGTTATGGAAAAAATATTCTGTATGCCCATGGAAGAAATAAAACAGGCTGCTATTGTCAAATTGTTTTAGAGTATCAAAGCTTGGCCAATGTTGACCGATAGGAAATAAAAGCGATGTATAAAAAGATAATCATAAATGTAGCAGAACATGAAACACGGGTTGCTCTTCTTGAGGATGGGAACATAGCGGAACTCTTTATCGAGCGTGGAGATGTTTCAGATATTGCCGGCAATATTTACAAAGGGAAGGTGCAGCGGGTTCTACCGGGCATGCAGGCCGCTTTTGTGGACATTGGGCTTAAGCAGGCCGCTTTTATATATGTAAGTGATATAAATGACGGAAGATATAGTGAAGTTGAGAACCTCCTGATGGAAAGGAATGAGGATGAAGACGATTCCTTTAACATCAATAGCCCCGGCCTTTCTCCGTCCTGGATTAACCACGAATATCATATAGAGGAAATGATTACAGAAGGTCAGGATATAATGGTTCAGGCCGCCAAAGCTCCTTTAGGTTCTAAAGGAGCTCGTGTAACAACGCATATATCTCTTCCAGGCCGCTTTATCGTGCTAATGCCAACATCTGATCATATAGGAATATCACGTAAAATAGAGGAAGAAACTGAACGGAATCGGCTAAAGGAAATCGTTGAATCTTTACGTAGAGACAATTTCGGTTATATCGTAAGAACCGCTTCGGAAGATATCCAAAAAGAAAAAATCGCATATGAAATGGGGTTTTTAAAAAATTTGTGGGAAAACATACAAAAAAAACACCAGACAGCTCCGGCGCCGTCTCTTTTACATAAAGAAGTTACAATTAGCCTTCGTGCCGTACGGGATTTGCTGATGCACGAAGCTGAAAAACTTATCATCGATTCCCGTTCCGGTTATGAATCTGTTCTTTTGTTTCTCGACTCGTTTGTTCCCAGTCTAAAAGATTCTGTGGAGTTTTATGAGGGTCTGGAACCGATTTTTGATGCCTACAATTTAGAGGGTGACATTTCTCGTGCTTTAAAAAAGAAGGTATGGCTAAAATCAGGTGGTTACATCGTAATAGAACATACAGAGGCGCTTGTGGCAATCGATGTAAATACCGGACGCTTTGTAGGCAAGTATAACCTGGAAGAAACAATTTTGAAGACCAACCTAGAGGCCGTAAAGGAGATCGCCTATCAAATCCGCCTCCGGGATATTGGGGGTATTATAATTATCGATTTTATCGATATGGAAAAAAAGTCTAATCAGGAGAAAGTTTTTAATGCACTAAAGGAGGCCCTTAGGAAGGATAAGAGCAAAACCCATATTCTTCCTATATCAGAGATGGGCCTGATACAGATGACCCGTAAGCGGATCAGGAAGCCCCTTACACGGATGTTATGTGAGCCGTGCTTTTATTGCGACGGGGAAGGGTATCTCATATCAAGACAGACAATATGTTATAATATATACAGGGATATACTCCGTGAATCACGCGACATGATGGGAGTCAAGGTGAGCTTGAGAGTAAATCCCGAAATTGCCGAACTGCTTCATGGCGAGGAGAACCATCTTATCGTCTCCCTTGAACGAATTATTGGAAAACAGATTATAATATATCCCAATTCACAACTTCATATGGAAGAATTTGATGTTTTAGAAATTCTAAAAGATTAACAGTGCTTTAATTATTTTGATTTTCCATGTTTTTTGGGTATTGACAATACAAAAAGGCTGTGCTTTCATAATAAGGTTTAAGTTAATAAGTCTCGGCCTGTTCGACCTGCCGGAAAAGAGTTTGTTTCTTTTTGGGCAAATTATCCAGGCTGGACATTATAGTTAAGGATGTTACATTATGAAAAGAACCTATCAACCAAGTAGAATAAAACGTGCACGAACACACGGGTTTTTAAAAAGGATGTCAACCAAGCAGGGGAGAAAGATTATTAACAGGAGAAGGTCTAAAGGGAGAACCCGTTTGTCGGTATAATAAGCATCGTTTTTAATCTAAATGATATAATAAATGTATAAATAGCAATAGGTTGCAGAGGACAACACCTTTTGCGCTTTTTATTTACCAAGGCAGACAGAATTCTGAAACGATCCGAGTTTCTTCAATTATCAAAGTTCGGCAAGAAAACTCAAAACAGATATTTTGTGGCTATATTTTCTCCGGGTCGATTTCAAAGAACACGCCTTGGTGTGACAGTGGCGAGAAAAGTTGGAAACGCAACAATACGAAACAGGATTAAACGGTTTTCTCGCGAATATTTTCGGCTGAACAGGCACATTATTACAGGTTACTGGGATATAAATATCATAGCAAAGAAAAAGGCCGCAGACATATCATCGCAACAAGCTTTTTTATCCCTGCAAAACATTTTTAACAGCATATCAAGGAGTCGTGGTCATTAATAGAATATTCCTGATGATTCCCTTATTTTTGATAAGGGCATATCAATTAATATTGTCTCCGATTTTGGCTCCTGTATGTCGTTTTTATCCAACCTGTTCTGAATATGCCTATCAGGCTATTTTGCGTTATGGACTACTTAAAGGATTTTTCCTTGCCTTAAAGAGAATTTTAAAGTGTCATCCCTTTAATCAAGGAGGAATCGATTCTGTTCCTTAAAGCGCAACATCCTACAACCTTGATAGAACAGAGACCTTTGAAAAATGTTCATTTTTGTTCGAGGCCAAGGAAGGCGATAATTTTAACCACAGGAATACATTGAGTATTTTGAGGATTAAAATTTGAGCCTGACGCCGGGGTTGGGCAAAAAGGGGCGTTTTGTAAAGGTCTCGGAACAGTATTGGTATACATGATGCCGGTCAAGACGGGAACATATATGCCAGCCTTCTATCAATCCCACAAAGATATTTACTCCTCTGCACCTAAAGGATAGAAATCATTTATTTTTGTCTGACCGGAAATTATTTCTGGCCATTACTGAATATTGGAGAAGATAATGGAACAAGCTCGACTATTTATTGCCATAGCACTTTCCCTAATTGTTTTTATATTGTGGAATTTTTTCTTTGTTGACAAGAAAGTGGATCAACTACCCAAACAAGCTCAGCAAAAGGAGCAGAAAACAGATAAAAAGCTGGAGATATTAAAAAAAGAGCAAGTTGTGACCGAAACATTGCCTTCATCCGACAAGGTCTATGCTCAGCCGACAAAACCATCAAGAACAATCACGGTCAAAACGCCCTTATATGTGGTGAAGATTTCAGAAAAAGGGGCTGTGTTTAAAAGTTTTGTTCTTAATAATTACCGGAAAACCATAGACGCTGATTCACCGTTACTTGAAATGATATCTCCGGACATATCCGGAGGAACAATCCGATTGGGATTTGCAGGTAATAGTCTTATTGGTCTCGATGATGCGGTTTTTTCAGCAGACCTTGGCGATGATTCTGTTGATATCTACAACAAATCTAAAGAGATCTCTTTTGTCTGGACATCTCCTCAGGGCGTGGTTGTTGAAAAGCAATATTTATTTTCACCAGAAAACTATATGATCGATCTTAGTGTTACTATCAAAAACTTTTCCAGCGAGACCCTTCAGGACAGTCTCATCCTTTCCTTAGTGCGACCGGCAGAAGCAGAAAAGAGCCGGTACGGCTTTGCGGGTCCGAGCGCACTGATAAATAATAAACTCAAACAGATTAAGACAAAGAAAATAAAGGATGAAAACATATATACAGGAAAAGTGAAATGGGTGGCGGTTCAAAACCGTTATTTTATGTCCGCCATCATACCGGATGAACCGGTAGACGCAGGCATGCATCTTTACATCGATAACAATATACTGCAAAACCAGTATGTGCAGCCTGAAAGCGTGATTGATTCCGGTGTTAAGCATGTTTTTAAATACAAACTGTTTTTTGGACCAAAGAGCATGAAGGTTTTGAAAAGTCTGGATTATGACCTGGTCAAAGCCGTTAATTTCGGTATGTTTGATATAATCGCCAAACCATGTGTCTGGATAATGAACTTTATATATGATAATTTTATTCCTAATTATGGTGTTGCCATTATCCTTTTAACATTATTTACCAAGGTTATTTTGTGGCCGCTTGGGAATAAGAGTTATAAATCAATGGCTGAAATGAAAAAAATTCAGCCGCTTATGGCGGAGATCAAGGAAAAATATAAAGATGACAAGAAAAGAATGAATCAAGAGGTTATGGGGTTGTACAAAACATACAAAGTAAATCCAATGGGTGGATGTCTTCCCATGGTTGCACAGATTCCTATCTTCTTTGCCCTATATCGGATGTTGTACGAAGCCATAGAATTGAGGCACGCCCCATTTTTCTGGTGGATTAATGATCTGTCCGCTCCGGATCGTCTTTTCAGGTTTGATGTTTCCATTCCCTTTATGCAGGCGCCGTACGGCATCCCGGTTTTAACTATAATCATGGGTGCCTCCATGTTTATACAGCAGAAAATGTCGCCACCCATGGGTGATGCCACTCAAGCCAAAATGATGATGATGATGCCGATAGTTTTTACTGTCATGTTTATCAATTTTTCTTCGGGACTAGTTTTATACTGGCTTGTAAATAATATAGTATCGATGGCCCAACAGTACTATATTCAAAAGAAAAAAGCTTAATCACGGAGGTTATATAATGTCGCATTTTGTGGAATTTGAAGATAAAAATGTCGAAATGGCTGTCAAGAAAGCCTGTGAAGAACTAAACATACCCCGGGAAAAACTTAAACATGATGTTATTTCTTATGGTTCCACCGGCATTTTTGGACTGGTTGGGACCAAGAAAGCACGAATTCGGGTTACATTGCCAGAGCCGTCTCCTAAAGTTGTTTTTGAAACGTCGGATGAAGAGAAGCAAAATGCAAGGTCGTATGAACAGACTGTAGAAGGTGTGGATCCGAAGATAGAAATATCACATGATGTGGGTGTGGATCACAGTGTCACTGATGATCCACAGGAACTTGGCCGGGAAGCTTTGCAAAAGATGATCGATTTAATAACCACTGACGCAACAATATCGATTGAAGAGCATTCTAATAGAATTGTTTTCAATGTGCGAGGCGGAAACTCCGCTGTTCTTATCGGGAAACGCGGGCAAACCCTTGAAGCAATGCAATATCTCGTAGAGAAAATTGTCAACAAGAGCAGAAAAGGACGGGTCAGTATTCATATAGATGTGGAAGGCTATCTCGAAAAGAGGAGAATTAGCCTTCAAAGTCTGGCTGTGAGGATGGCGGAAAAGGTGAAAACCACCGGAAAACCTTCAGCAATAGGTCAAATGAATGCTCATGATCGAAGAATCGTGCATATCGCCTTGCAGGATGACAACAAGGTTAGAACTCAGAGCAAGGGAGAAGGTTTTTTAAAGAAACTTGTAATATTTCCCAGAAAAAATTCATCCCGCAAGCAGAGATCTAACTAGTGCCATCCATAAATACATTTGAGCACCAGGTAGTTTCCAATTTATAAATGAGGGATTTTTTCGATGAGCAAGGCCGCACAAGGGTTTTCGCCCGAGGCGTACTTGAAGTACGTCGAGGGCGGAAACCCGAGGAGAACGCCGCTCATCGGAAAAATAGCCATTTATGGATGGAAACTAACTAAATAACACGAGCGCCTTTATAGACATTCTTTAAGGTTTCGTCAAGACCTTCCCGATCAATCTTCATAGCAAGTGGT
>Ga0233415_10000747_pt1 | contig 14875 bp, 12 predicted proteins | sample Na_anoxic_12_MG_FD_188631 | JGI IMG/M metagenome (GOLD analysis project Ga0233415, IMG submission 188631) | Seawater microbial communities from Saanich Inlet, British Columbia, Canada - Na_anoxic_12_MG | ecosystem: Environmental > Aquatic > Marine > Inlet | place: Canada: British Columbia... | reverse complement strand
ATTTCCCCTCCCCTGGTGGGAGGGGATTAAGGGGAGGGGGACGTAAGTGCGTGAAATAACGCTGTATTCACCCTCACCCCAGCCCTCTCCCATGAAGGGAGAGGGAGTATTTTTGACTTTTTACGAGAGCATCAATATTCCTTTTGCACAATATATATAATGCCCTAACAGCGATATAATGGCTAGCTGGAAGGTGTTTTAAATTCGGGGTATCACAGCCTACATTACAGAAAGCTGTTTATACGCTAAATAAATGAAGTAATTGAAAAATGTCTAATGATCTTATTGACATTTTAATATATAGCTTTAAATTTAATAATTAACCTTAACGGGAATATCCGAATGAGCTTATATGATGATATTATTATTGATTTAAAAAATGCGCTTAAAGAGCAAGATAAGCAAAAACTTTCTGTATTAAGGGGGCTAAAGTCTGCGATCAAAAATAAGCAGGTGGCATTACGTCAGGAACTTACCGATGAACAGATTATGGGGGTAATATCATCAGAGATAAAAAAAGGTAAGGAGGCGATAGAGAAATTTGGCCAGGGTTCACGCCAAGATCTCGTAGAGAAAGAGGAGGCGGAGATGAAAATATTATCCGAATATTTGCCGCCCCAGTTATCAACTGAAGATATTAGAGAGATAGTAACTCAGGTGATTGAGGAAATTTCGGCCAGTGGCCCAAAAGATTTAGGAAGTGTTATGAAATCAGCTATGGCAAAAATGGCTAGCAGAGCTGATGGCCGTGAAGTTAACAGGATAGATCGAGATTTATTGAGTTAGAGAAACAAGATTTAGTCCTTTTAATAAGCCAAGGCTTATAAAACCCCCATGACAGAAAACTCACTTAGGGTACTCGAATATTACCGGTTGCTCAATATCGTATCACATTATGCTGCTTCTCCATTAGGTTGTTCAAACTGTCTTTCACTTAAGCCATTACAAGAACTGGAATCTATTGAGTCTGAGCAAAGGCTTGTCTCAGAGATGAAAGAGCTCGTGTGTACTAAAGGATTTGTTCCTTTATCGAGTCTGTTTGATCTCAGGCCAATGTTACGAAAGGCTTCTAAAAAGGGGACTTTTCTTGAAGGAAAAGAACTTTTATCTATTCATAATCTTATAAAGATATCTCATCAGGTAAAAAATCGGATACGTGAGGCAAGGGAGTTATACCCTTCCTTAGGGGATGTAGTTAAGGATATTCCAACATGTGACATCCTCGAAAAGGAGATTGGTAAATCCGTAACTGAAGATGGAGGAATATCAGATCGTGCAAGCCCATTACTTTCTTCTCTAAGATCCCAGAGGGTAACCCAAAGAAGGGTAATAGAGAAAAGGCTTAATGATATTTTAAGCAGCCTTGAGTCTAGCGATGATAACATTATTTCTGTGAGAGATGGTCGCTATGTTATTTCTATTAGAACTGAAAAGAAAGGTTTTATTAAGGGAATTGTCCACGGTTATTCCAGCACCCACTCTACATGCTTTATAGAGCCACTGGCAGTGGTGGAGGAAAATAACTATTTAGTTGAATTAACAGATAGGGAAAAGGAGGAGGAAAAGAAGGTTCTAAAAAGGCTTACAGGTTTTGTGTCTGATTTTTCATCTGAACTTGTGAGTTGTTTAGAGATTATGGGAAGGGTTGATGGGCTTTTTGCCAGGGCAGAATTTAGTAAGGCTATAAAAGGAATACGCCCTATTCTTAGCACAGATAAAATTATCTATTTTTCAGATGCCTTGAACCCTATACTACTTTCTCTTTATCTTGAATCCAGTAAAGGGAATAAAGAAGAAAGTTTAGAGCCTGTAGTACCTATTGATATTAAGATAAATTCCCAGAAAAATATTCTTATCATTTCAGGCCCTAACAGGGGTGGCAAGACTGTGGCATTAAAGACGATGGGTCTTCTAAGCCTTATGACTCAGTCAGGGATGCATATTCCCGCTAAGGAGGGTAGTACTGTGAGTATTTTTAATAATATAATGGCTGAGATTGGAGATGATCAGGATATATCAGCAGGGTTAAGCACATTTTCTGCCCGCTTGGAGCATTTAAAAGAGATTATAGATCAGGCTGGCGAAAATTCTCTGGTAATTTTGGATGAGTTGGGAACAGGTACAGATCCGGACGAGGGTACATCACTTGCTATGGCCATTCTGGATTATTTTTCGCAAAAGGGTTCCCTGAGTGTAATCTCTACTCACTATCAAAGATTAAAAAGATATGGCCTGGTTAACAAAAAGGCCCAAAATGCATCTGTGGAATTTGATTACGAAAAGGGGCAGCCTACCTTTAGGTTACTAACCGGCATGCCAGGTGTAAGCCATGCCATCGAGATAGCACAAAATTTAGGGATCCGGGGTGAAATAATTGATAAGGCTACCATGTATCTGGGCAAAGAAAAAGGAAGGCCTGATTTAGTAATGGAAGATCTTGCCAGGATGATGGAAGAAGTGAAATCAGATAAAGAGGACCTTATATTAGCAAAGCAAAAATATGAGCTATCAAAAAATAGGTTAGAGAAAGAAAGAGAAAAATTAGTTCTGCAGTTAAATGAGATGCTCGTTGAAAAGGAGCATAAGGCAGAGAGCCTATTAACAGAGGCAAAAAGAAATTTTGGTGAGGCTATAGAACACCTAAAGAAAAAAGGGGCAGAAGGTCAGTTTGAGGCAACCCAACAATACACACATGCAAAACATGATCTAATGAATGCAATATCTGAAATAACATACCAGAATAACTCAACTAATCATGTTCCAATTACTATTGGTCAGAGAGTTTTTCATAAGAAATCTGGAAAGAGAGGCTGGGTTGTTGGTATTGGTGAAGGCTCATCAAGAACCCAGATTATGATAGGCAATGTAAAGCTCACGGCTGATTCATCTGAGTTAATTCCAGAATCAGATGCGCCTGCTAAAAAGGAGGGAGATATAATACGTGAAAAACAATGGTCTGTGTCCAGTCCAATTATGACTAAAAAGGAACTGAACCTTATTGGCTATACTATTGCTGACGCCCTTCCCCTTGTTGACAGAATCATAGATCAGGCACTGGTTCATGGATATACTAAAGTAAAGATTATCCATGGCATGGGTTCAGGGGCCTTAAAGAAGGCTGTTAGAGAACATTTAAAGGGAAATTGTTATGTGAAAGATTTTATCCCTGGAGGGAGAGACGGGGGAAATGATAGCATAACTGTGGTTGAACTGTAAGTGAACTAAAGTGAACTAAAGTTATGGATAGGATTGCAGATGATTTATCCCAAATACAAGGCCCTCGGAAAATGGCGAACAAAGGAATTGATAGATTGAAATGAAGCTAAAGGGTTTATTTAGACTAAATAAAAAAAGTTAAACATTTAAACTTTAGGCACTTATAACCCTGGCCCAGACCTGGCTTTGATTGCTTGCGAAACTTGTTCATCAAATTGATCTGTTTTGTTACGTTACTATATTTTATGGGCAACTCGCGCCAGGGCGGGCTTTAGGCACTTAACTTATGGACTCATCAGATGCAAAAGAAGAGGTAAAGAAGGCGGCAGATATTGTTGAGGTGATCGGGCAGTATGTGGAGCTTAAAAAGAGGGGGCAGAATTATATTGGCCTTTGTCCATTTCATTCTGAAAGATCACCTTCATTTACGGTTAACCAGAGTAAACAGATATATCATTGTTTTGGGTGTGGCAGGGGAGGTGATGTTTTTACCTTTTGGATGGAGTATCACAACCTTGATTTTCCCCAGTCTCTAAAAGATCTGGCTGAGCGTTATAATATTCCCTTACCACAAAAAAGGGATTTATACGCCGATAGAAAAAAGGCTGAATTAAAGGAGCAATTATTTGAGATAAATGACCTGGCAGGAAGGTATTTTCATGATATTCTTGTAAAGTCTGCTAATGGAAAACCAGGAAGGGATTACTTTTCCAGGCGCAATATATCTCAAGAAACGATCTCACAGTTTAGACTCGGATATGCAGTGAAAAGATGGGACGGACTGCTCAATTACCTAAGATCGAAAAATTGTTCCCTGGATAGAGCCGCAAAGGCCGGGCTTCTTGTTCCTAAAAACAATGAAGAATATTATGATCGTTTCAGGGGCAGGATAATGTTTTCTATCTTTGATCTTAATCATCATAGTATTGGTTTTGGCGGCAGAATTTTAGATGATTCCCTGCCTAAGTATATTAATACACCTGAGACACCGATATACCATAAAGGATATTATTTATATGGTCTTGATTCTGCATTTGAGGATATCAGGAAAAGGGATCTGGCAATAATTGTAGAAGGGTATATGGATATGCTGGTTCTTAGACAGCATGGCATTTCAAATGTAGTTGCTTCATTAGGAACTGCGCTTACAAGCGATCAGATACGAAGATTAAAAGGATATACAAAAAATGTTGTTGTTTTGTTTGACCCTGATGATGCGGGAAGAGAAGCTGCCTTAAAAAGTTTCCCCTTATTTTTAAATGAAGGAATTTCCGCAAAGGTTGTTGTCCTCCCTGAAGGTGAAGATCCGGATAGCTTTGTAAATAAACATGGTTCAGATGCCTTTAAAAAACTTTTAAAGAGAGCAGCACCTATTTTTGATTTTTATCTGGACCAGACATTGGCAAATATGGGTCACGGGGTTGATGAACAGATTAAGGCATTGAGTGAGGTTTTGCCTGTATTTATGGACTTAGGACAGGGAGCTACCAGGTTTTTATATGTGCATAGGTTTGCAGAAAAGTCAGGTATAAATGAGGCTATTGTCTGGGAGGAATTAAGGCATCATTCCAACGCCTCTCAGCTTAAAAGCAGATTTTCTGAGACTCAAGATCCAAGAAAATACGGCTCTGATTTACAATTTTTCAACCTTTTACTCCATTACCCAGAAAAGATTGATACCTTCAGGGATCAGAAATGGGAATTGATTGTGTCTGATCCAGAGATCATTGCAATTATCAAGGTGATAATGGAAAAATTTCCCTCCGAAGGAAACCTGGATAGGATTGAGGAATTTCTTGATAGCCCTGTAGCAAAAGAACAGCTTAGAGTAAGTTTAATGTCTCAACCTTTTTATTCTGAGGGATCAGTTAGCCAGGCAGTGAGTGAATTTGAAAAAAAGATAGCGAAAGTCAGGCTTTCTCAATCTATCAAAAGGGCATCAGCTGAAGGTGATATGGAAATGGTAAACCGTCTGATCAGAAAAAAACAAGATCTTAATTCAGATAATAAAGGCGTAATGAACTCAAAGCACAATGACAAACTTCTCAGTAACTAAATGTGGAAAAGTGTCTTTTATGAATAATTCTGAAGCGCCATTAGGCCTTGAGTCGTTCGACCTGGAGGCCTTTCGGCTCCGAGCCGCTCTGAACCCTGCGATCGCAGCCGAAGGGCTCACGGCCGAGGGGCGACACGACTTGAGCTCGTCGACAAGTCTCTCGATAGCCTCATGGCCGAGAGGCAGAGTCGGAGTTAGATGCTGACAATTTTTTTCAGCGAATAGTATCAGGAGGTTTTATATGGCAAAAAATGATGATGGTATCAATTTAAGAAGATTGATAAACATCGGCAAGGATAAGGGTTATATTACCTATAAAGAACTGAATGAGGATCTATCTGATGACATAATATCATCAGAAGAGATTGATGATCTATTACAGATGTTTGAAGATTTGAATATTAAGGTAGTAAATGAACCTGTCGGTGGACAGATTGAAAAGGTTAAAAAGACAGGGGAGGCAGACGAAGGAGACAAAAAAGGGAAGCATTCTTTAAACGAGGTTGAGGAGGATTTTACTGCAAAAACCTATGATCCTGTCAAGATGTATTTACGGGAGATGGGCCTTATCTCATTGTTGAGCAGAGAAGGGGAGGTAGAGATAGCAAAGAGGATAGAAACAGGGGAGAATCAAGTATTGAATGCCTTTATTAGATGTAGGATTGGCATAGAATATCTCACAGAGTTAGGTGGGGATTTAGAGGCCGGAGAAATAAAAGTGAGGGATGTTGTTAATGATATAGAGGATGAATATAATTTGCATCAAATCGGTCAAAGGAGGGATTTCTTACTTGATATCATCAAAAAGGTGAATGCCTTGGATAAGGAAACTTTAACCGCGTGGAATAAGCTAAAAGATTACTGTGATACAGCTCAGAGAAAAAGATTAAAAGCCACTGTTAAAAAAACGCAACAGGCCATATTCGATATGATGAGATCATTTAAGCTTGAACAAGGCCATATCCAGAAGATGGTGCAGATATACAAGGAAATCCTTAAACGTTTAGAGGAATTAGAAAAAACGCTAACCGATTCTTTTCTAAAGGTAGGTGGGAAATCATTTTCTTATTTAGACAAATGTCTGGAGGAATTTTCAGAAAGTGAAAAGGGTGGTAAGAAGGTTAAAGCCTTGAATTTACCAAAAGAAGAGCTCTTGTTTCTTATAGCAAAAATGACAGAAACCAAGGATTGTATTGATGCAATAGAGAACAAGACGACTCTGTCCCTTAAGGAAATGAAAAGAATGTTTAAGGAGATAAATGATAATTTAAGAAAGTCAGAGGCCGCTAAGAATGAACTTATAAAGGCTAATCTTAGATTAGTGGTAAGTATAGCAAAAAAATATACTAATAGAGGTCTTCAATTTCTTGATCTTATCCAGGAAGGGAATATAGGGTTGATGAAAGCGGTAGATAAGTTTGAATATCAAAGGGGATATAAATTTAGCACATATGCTACCTGGTGGATCAGGCAGGCTATAACAAGGGCTATTGCTGACCAGGCAAGGACGATAAGGATACCAGTTCATATGATAGAGACGATTAACAAGCTTATTAAGATCTCCAGAACCCTTGTTCAAGAGCAGGGCAGGGAGCCAAACCCTGAGGAGATTGCAGAGAAGATGGGATTCCCCCTGGAAAAGGTACGGAAGGTTTTAAAGATAGCAAAAGAGCCCATTTCTTTAGAAACACCCATAGGTGAAGAAGAGGATAGCCATTTAGGAGATTTTATAGAAGATAAGAAGATAATGTCTCCATCTGAGGCAGTTACAAAATTTGACTTAAGTGAGCAGACAAGGAAGATTATGACTACCCTGACTCCTAGAGAAGAGAAGGTATTAAGAAAAAGGTTCGGTGTAGGTGAAAAGGCCGATCATACCCTGGAGGAGGTAGGCAAAGAGTTTAATGTTACACGAGAACGGATACGGCAGATAGAGGCCAAGGCATTGAGGAAACTCAGACACCCGAGGAGAAGGAAAGTGTTGGAGAGCTTTACTGAATTTTAATTAAGGCCTCTAAAGTTTTTATTTTCCTTGACATACAAATTTTAATTCAGTTACCATAACGCAACAAAAGGGCCCATAGCTCAGCTGGCAGAGCCACCGGCTCATAACCGGTAGGTCCCTGGTTCGAGACCAGGTGGGCCCATCAGACAGTAAAAGATGCTTGAGTATTGTTGGGTGTCTTATAATACGTTTGTCTTAAGGAAACGAGGGTGCCTTTTAAAAATAAGACACCCTCTCATTTTTTTGGCTACATACTAAAAAAGGTGTTAAATTGGATAAAGAACTTGAGGCGCTCTTGATGATGCAGTCGATTGATATTAGATTTGATGAGATAAAAAAAGAGAAAGAGGAATCCCCTAAAGAGATTGAAAAATTAAAAGAGAACCTTGATCTTTTAAGCAATGCCATGGAACAAGATTTATCTACCATTGAGGAGCTTAAAAAAGAGAGGAGGACAGTTGAGAGGGAACTGGAAGAGATAGAGCATAAATTTCAAAAAAGCAAGTCAAGACTCAGTGATGTCAAGACAAATAAGGAATATCAAGCAGTCTTGAAAGAGGTTGAAGAGCTTAAAAATCTTATTTTTGAAAAAGAAGAGGCAGTGATAAAATATATGGAGGATATTGAAATTCAAGAAGAGGAGTGCGCTGATAATAATGGTAGATGGAGGGAATCTCAAAAAGAATATAAAAAAAAACAAGAGGAATTTTCGCAGAGAATGAGAGATCTTGACAAAGAGGTGCAATCTCTTAATGGAAAAAGGGCTAAATTGTGCCAAAATGTTGATAAGAATTTATTGGAAAGGTATAATAGATTAAGGAAAAATTTGAGTGGCAGGGTAGTAACTCAGGTAATAAACACCATTTGTCAAGGGTGTAACTTAGGGATTCCACCCCAGCAATACAACGAATTAATTAAGGGAGGCTCTATAAAAAGTTGCCCGAATTGCAATAGGATTATTTATTGGGAAGAAGATAGAGAGATTTAAGGATTTTTAATTTTTGATTTTGGATTTTTCATTTTCAATTCCGAAATCCACAATCCGCAATTGAAAGTGGATTGGTGTTAGAGCAGGGCAAATGGTCGCTGTTCGAAAGGAATTAGGCTAAAACCTGGCTCCAACGAAGGGAGGAAAGTCCGGGCTCCACAGGGTAGGGTGCTCCGTAACACGGAGTCCCGGTGACGGGAAGGAAAGTGCCACAGAAAATATACCGCCCCGCATCCAGTTCTCATTTTCGAGGGCTGCATTTAATATCCACCAAGAGGGCTGAGAACTGGGTGCGGGGTAAGGGTGAAAAGGTGAGGTAAGAGCTCACCGCTCTGGTGGTGACATCGGAGGCTTGGTAAACCCCACCCGGAGCAAGACCAAATAGAGGGACGTTTGAGGGCTACCCGTCCGAGTCCCTGGGTAGGTTGCTTTATCCCATTAGCAATAGTGGGAATAGATGAATGACCATTGTCCCGTAAAGGGTAACTAATACGGGAAACAGAACCCGGCTTATGACCTGCTCTAGCACCTTTACCCTATAATGTGGTTTTTTTAATCTCTACGGGTCTAATTCCCCGCCCCTTGGGGCGTTCGATGCTTTTTTGATGATACCCCGCTGCTTGCGGCGGGGTAGTTCATTGCCTTTTTTTACTACTAGCGTATATTTCTTTGGTAAAACAAAGATATTGCTGAGAACTCAATAAGTTACGTAACATGGTTCATTTATTCGGAGACAAAAGATGTTTGTTGTAGCTAATTTTCTCATAGCCGTAGCAAAGATATTGAATATAGGTTTGACTATATATATGTGGATTATCATTGGCAGGGCCATAATATCCTGGGTAAACCCTGATCCATACAATACTATTGTGAGATTCTTATATACTGTAACTGAACCTGTGCTCTATACCATTAGAAGGAGGTTGCCGATAAATTTTGCTGGTTTCGATTTTTCACCCATTCTTGTTATTTTGGCAATTATTTTTGTTCAAACCTTTGTAGTTGACAGCTTACTCCAGTTCGCAGTGCAACTTGGTGCGAGATAATGGGTGATCCTGTTGTTTCTGTTAAAGTGTTACCCCGTTCTTCGATAAATCAGATAGTTGGTTTTGAAGGGGATATCTTGAAGGTGAAGGTGAAATCAGCCCCTGTTGATGGATTAGCAAATAGGGATTTGATACTCTTGCTATCCAAGTGCGTAAAGGTTGCGAAAGAAAAAGTCGAGATTATATCCGGCCATAGATCAAGGCTTAAAAAAATAAGATTTTATGGCATTAAAAAAGATGATCTCTTTCTTCTCTTAAACAGATAATCTAACCATTATATCCTGCATGCGATAATTGAGCTAATGCTCTTCATTTTGCTACCTGAAAGTGAGCCTTATCTCTTAAAATTACCTTAGAAGAAACATACATCTTTAGTTTTTTGTTGCCAAAAAATATATTTTCCCGTTAAATAGACGTAGTGTCTATGTGAGTGTCAAAATGTTGATGTAAAATCAATGTATTCAGCCACCAAGCCTGCCCTGGTGGGACAAGATTGATTGATCTTATGAAACATGTAAACCATATATGTAACATGGGGTAAAACTACTAAGCTTATAAACCAGGCCTGCCCGCCATCCGGCAGGCGGGTCTGGGCCAGGGGCACAAAGACCCAAAGCGAAAATGAATATAAATTGAATAACGGAGTTTTTTCATTAATGAGCCCCAGGCTCATTAATTTCGATCCCCATTTATCGGCATTAAAAAGGCTATTATAAAGAATAATTTTATAATCTTAGTGCCCGCCCTGGCGCGATATGATTGCAATAAGCTATTAATGCTTTAATATTAAAGAAGCGGTGCAATAAAGCTCAGTCATTGCATGCCAGGTCTGGGCCAGGGTCTTGGTGCCTTTGTGGCAAGATACCTGAGCAGTTACAAATCAATTTATTATAAGCAGAAGAAATTTTTTCCATGTCCAATATAAATGGTAAAAAAATAGTCCTTGGTATAACTGGAAGTATAGCAGTTTATAAATCTGCTGAGTTGGTAAGGCATTTAAAAAAAGCCGGTGCAATAGTTCACGTGGCAATGACCGAAAATGCCACATGGTTTGTAACCCCTCTCACATTTGAAACACTCTCTGGAAATAGGGTAATAGAGGATATGTTTTCACAGCCTGGAACATCAATTGATCATGTATCGTTAGGGCAGGAGAGCGATTGTATAGTAATTGCACCAGCCACGGCAAATTTTATAGGAAAGATTGCTCATGGAATCGGAGATGATTTCCTTTCCACCCTCATACTGGCTGCTACCGCTAAGATACTTATCTGTCCTACTATGAATAAAGAAATGTTTGCAAATAGCATAGTCCAGTCCAATATCCTGAGCTTGAAAGAAAGGGATTTTATAGTAATGGAACCAGAAGAGGGTATGTTAGCCACCGGTGCTGTTGGATTGGGCAGGTTTCCTGATCCATTGGCTATTGTGGAAGAGATAAAATGTTTGCTTGCCGATCAGGATTTGCAGGGATTAAAGGTGCTTATTACTGCGGGCCCAACAATTGAATTTATTGATCCGGTGCGGATGATAACCAATAGATCTACAGGCAAGATGGGCTATGCTATAGCAAGGGCTGCACGAAGGAGAGGAGCAGAGGTTACACTGGTAACTGGACCAACACATCTTGACCCCCCTAAGGGGATACACATGATTAATGTTGAGACAGCTGAAGAGATGAGAGAGGCGGTCATGGATCATTATAGGGGCAAGGATGTGGTTATCAAGGCGGCAGCTGTAAGTGATTACAGACCTCTGAACAAGGCCAAAGAAAAACAGAAAAAGAAAGCAGGTCAAACAATAGTAAAGATGATACCTACACCAGATATTCTGGCAGATCTCGGTAAGGATAAGGGAGATAGTATATTGGTTGGTTTTGCTGCAGAAACTACTGATCATGTAGCAAATGCACTGGATAAGATAAAAAAGAAAAACCTGGATTTGATTGTCCTTAACGATGTCTCAAAAGATGATAGGGGATTTGCAGTGGAGACGAACGAGGTCAGAATGATTGACAGCAAAGGAAACGAGGAAGTAGTTCCCTTAACATCAAAGGATGAGGTAGCAGATAAAATACTTGACAGGATAAAGTACCTACAAACGGAATGGATGCAAGAGAAGAGTTAATAGATCTGCTCGGTCAGGTAAAAAGGCAGTTACTATACAGTCAGGAGATTGGATTTGATGCCCCAACCTTGTCTACTCATAGTCTACAGTATCTTAGAAAGGGCCTTCAATTGGATATGGAATCCTTAAAAGAGAGCTTTTCATGCAATAGCCTTGAAGAATTAGAGAATTTTATTAGTAATTGTGATAAGTGCAAACTGAGTAAAGCAAGAAAAAACATCGTCTTTGGTGAGGGACCGCCACATGCCAGACTTGTCTTTGTTGGTGAGGCCCCTGGAATGGACGAAGATTTAACAGGCAAACCCTTTGTAGGCCAGGCAGGGAAGCTACTTACCGATATTATAAAGGCTATGGGTTTGACACGAGAAGAGGTCTATATCTGTAATATAGTTAAATGTCATCCCCCACATAATAGGGATCCAGAGCGAGACGAGATAGAAATGTGTCTTCCTTTTTTAGAGGCCCAGCTTTCTTTAATTCAACCAGAGATCATCTGTGCTATTGGCAGAATATCTGGTCAGAGCCTTATACGTGAAGATTTTAAGATAACAAGGGAGAGGGGTCAGTGGCAGTCATTTCGGGGTGTTCCTTTAATGCCTACCTATCACCCAGCGTACCTATTAAGGTATCCTCAAGCTAAAAAGGCTGTTTGGGAGGATATGCAACAGATCATGAAAAGGTTAGGGTTAAAAGACCCTAGGGAGTTAAGAGATTAAAAAAAAATGAAAAAAAATTTTCTTATCATCATTATTGTTGTCTTTACAATGCCGCTCTTTATCCATAATGTTCAGGCCGAGAAAAATAGCGCCATGGTGATTGAACTTGAGGGCACTATTAATCCTGGCACTGCCCAATTTGTAATAAAGGGCCTGAAGCGCGCTGAAGTCAGTAAACACAAGTTAGTCATTATTAGACTTGATACTCCAGGTGGGCTTGCTTCCTCTATGAGGAGCATTGTGAAGGCTATATTGAATTCTTCTGTCCCGGTTGTAGTGTATGTGGCACCAAGGGGCGCACGAGCTGCCTCAGCAGGGGTTATGATTACAGTAGCGGCCCATATTGCAGCTATGGCCCCTCAAACAAACATAGGTGCGGCCCATCCTGTCAGTGCCGATGGTAAAGAGATTAATAAGACCATGTCTGAGAAGGTGGTCAATGATATGGTTGCATATGTCAGGAGTATTGCGAAAGACAGAGGAAGGAATCAGGACTGGGTTGAGAAGGCTATCAGGGAAAGTGTTAGCATAACAGCAGATGTAGCGGTTAAAGAAAAGGTAGTTGATCTGGTGGCAAGGGATATGGATGATCTTTTAGCCCTTTTAGATGGCAGGGAGATAGCATTGAATAAAGGCAAGGTAACATTAGAGACCAAGGGACTGAAATTGGTCTATGTTACTCCGGGATGGAGAGATAGGGTGCTCAATACTATCAGCAATCCAAATATAGCCTATATCCTTATGATGATTGGAATGGCAGGCCTTTATTTTGAACTGTCACATCCTGGTGCAATACTTCCAGGCGTTATAGGATCTATTTCACTCATATTGGCCTTCTTTGCCTTTCAGACATTACCGGTAAATTATGCAGGGCTTCTTCTCATCGCCCTTGCTATTATATTCTTTATAGCAGAAATAAAGGTTTCAAGTTATGGCCTCTTATCTGTGGCCGGCCTCATTTCTCTAACACTTGGTTCGGTGATGCTTTTTGAAAACTTTAGGGTGTCCTTAAACCTCATTATGCCTACTGTTGTTTTGATAGGTGGTTTTTTTATTGTAATTGCATTTTTGGCATTTAGGGCCTACGGGAGGAAACCAACAAGCGGGATGGAAGGATTGATTGGTGAGACGGGTGTTGTAGAGAAAAAAATTGATCCTGCTGGCTTAATCTTTGCTCACGGGGAATATTGGAAGGCTACCAGTAAAGAGATTGCTGAGCAGGGCGAGAAGGTACGGGTTATAGGCGCAAAGGGGCTTGAGTTGATAGTTGAGAAGGAAAAAGAAAGTAGGCAATAGGCAGTAAGCAGTAAGAAGTAGTTGTTTTAGGAGTAAGTAGCGATTTGCAATAGAAGATATGCGATTCAATTAGTTGAGTAGTCAAATTGTTGATTGGTTGAGTGTTTAACGATTTTTAACTACTTAACTATTTAACTACTTAACCAAGGAAAAGGAGGTTATTATGTTTTATATTCTGGCAATAATATTGATTATACTCTTTTTAAGCGCCGCAGTTAAAATCTTGAGAGAGTATGAAAGAGGTGTTGTTTTTAGGTTAGGAAGGGTGTTAAAAAGCACAAAGGGCCCGGGGCTTGTTATCATTATCCCGGTTATTGATAAGTTGATCAGGGTTAGCCTTCGCCTTGTGGCCATGGATGTCCCTCCCCAGGATGTGATCACAAAGGATAATGTTTCCCTCAAGGTGAATGCGGTTATCTATTTCAGGGTCATGGATCCAAACAATGCCATTATTGAGGTGGAAAATTACCTTTTTGCAACATCCCAGCTTGCCCAGACAACCCTGAGAAGTGTGTGCGGACAGGTGGAATTAGACGAGCTTCTAACAGAGAGGGATAAGATAAATACCAGGTTGCAATCCATACTGGATAAACACACCGATCCCTGGGGGATCAAGGTCTCTAATGTAGAGGTAAAACATATTGATCTTCCCCAGGAGATGCAGAGGTCTATGGCCAAGCAGGCAGAGGCTGAAAGAGAGAGAAGGGCCAAGGTGATTAATGCCGAAGGCGAAAATCAGGCTGCTGCCAAATTGGCAGAGGCTGCTAAGACTATTCAGGATTTTCCCTATGCTCTACAGTTACGATATCTTCAAACCTTGAGGGAGGTCGCGGCTGAGGGCAATTCAACTACACTATTTCCAATTCCAATTGATCTATTTAAACCATTTTTTAAGAAAGATAAATCAGAGTAACCGCTGAGTGGATCTTCTTGCTCAGGCAAACTTGCCATCTCCGCTTCTTCATGTTTGTGGCTTACCCTTTGATTCCCCTCTAGTTTAACTTGACGAAATACTCCAATTTTGCCAAAGATATTTGGCCTCAATCAGTAATGAAACAACAACAATACACTGATATCATTAAAAGTTATAGTGCATCAAATATTTTGTACCTGCGCGTTATATGTATGACCTAACAATAAAACGGAATACAATCCAAATATAGCTTGACAGAAAAGTATTTTTAAGCCATAGTTGTATGACCTAACGATATATGAAGGGGGATACATTATGGCAAGCATCACCAAAAAAAAGATTAAGGGAAATATTTACTACTATGTACGTGAGAGCAAAAGGATCGACGGCAAACCCAAAATAGTCTGGCAAAAATACCTTGGCACGATTGAAAACATAATAAATGCGGTGGAAAATAAAAATACTCCCACGATTCCGGATGAGGTTACAATCTCCCGGTTTGCTGCAGTGGC
>Ga0233415_10000746_pt1 | contig 14886 bp, 23 predicted proteins | sample Na_anoxic_12_MG_FD_188631 | JGI IMG/M metagenome (GOLD analysis project Ga0233415, IMG submission 188631) | Seawater microbial communities from Saanich Inlet, British Columbia, Canada - Na_anoxic_12_MG | ecosystem: Environmental > Aquatic > Marine > Inlet | place: Canada: British Columbia... | reverse complement strand
AGTATCCATATATATATATATATTATTATTAAATATATATATATATTATTATATTATTTAATATATTATTATTAAATTAATTAACTCGGTAATAATTAATTTATTATAATATATTTAATAATAATATATGTCTTCTCCATGTTTAAATTGTAAAGTAATTCAACAAAATACTAGAAAAGTACCATTATGGTCTATAAATGAAGGTAATAAATCATTATTACCTGAAGTAATTAGAGAAAAAAAATACAATCCAAAAGATAGTAAATTAATTGCTGAATCGCCAAAATTAACTAAATTAAATGTAAATGTACCAATTAAAACAGATAAACCCGATACATGGGTATTTTATTGGGCTGCTCATGGATCAACTAATCCAGAAAAAATAATGCAGGAAAAAGAAGCATATGGTAATAATAGTAATCATGGAATAGTTAAAACAGATGATGATGGAAATGCTATATTAAAATTAAATTGTCCTCAACCATATAAAGAACATGAAAAAGGTTTAACTTATCCAAGACATGTTCATTATACTTTTTTAATGAAAGACAATTTATGGAATGAAAATATTAATTCATTGGTTGTTATGTGTAATATTGATTTTAAACAAATGCAAAAAGCATTAGATAAAAAAACACATATTATTCTAAATGCTTTACCAAATGATGAATATGAAAAAATACATATACCGAATAGTTATAACATGTATTATAAATTTTTAGAAGAAATGCCTGAAAAAGATAGAGCAAAATATATTGAATCTTTATTAAAAGAATATATAGAAAACTATCCAAAACTATCTAAATTATTAAAAAAAAATAAGTTATCTTTATTTGATATACCAATAATAACATATTGTGATAATATAAAATGCAAAGCATCAGAAAAATTAACTGAATATTTAATTGAAGCCAATTATGTAAATGTATTAGAATATCCCGGTGGTATGAAAGATTGGCATGAAAATACCAAAATATCTGAAGATGATACTATTCCTAGTAATATAGAATTAGATGATGATGAAGAAATTATAAATTATAAAGGTGGTGAATATCTTCATCATAAAGATACAAATGATGTTACTGATATTGAAGATTTTTCTCTATTGGGAACTTGGGATCCAAAATTAAAAAAAATATCATGGTTAAATACAAATGATATTGATATGGATGATGAAGAATTAAAAGAAAATAAAGAAGATATTATAGATATAGTTGCTAGTAAATATAAACATAAAATAACCGTAGTTAAAAAAGAACCAGATATAGTTCCAGATTTGATAGATGAAGATATTTTTGGTGGTGGATCTAATTCAGAAGAAGAAGAAATAAATGAATCTTCATCTGAAGAAATAGAAGATGAAGAAATAGAAGATGAAACAAGTGATGAAGAAAAAGATGAAACAAGTGATGAAACAAGTGATGAAGAAGAATATGAAGATGAAACAGATGAAACAAGTGATGAAGAAGAAGAAGATGTTAAAGTTGATCAGGTAGAAATTGAAAATATGAAAGGTGGTGATTTAGTTAAAAAGAAAACAATTTTATCTGATTATCATTCAAGAGGATTTAATTTTTTTTAAAATTTGAATAATTAAATTAATGTTATTTAATAAAATTAGTTTATTATAATTAAAAAAATGAGTAACAAAATTAGATGTGATTATCCGGGATGCAACAAAAAATTAAAATTACATGAACAACTTAAATGTAAATGTGATAAAATGTTTTGTTATAAACATAAATCTTATTCTAATCACAATTGTTTATTTAAAATTGATCACAAAAAAATAATTAAAGAAAATAATCCCGAAGTAAAATTTAAAAAAATAGAAAAAATTTAATTTATTTATTTTATTTTATATTTAAGATATTTAATTCACGTATTAAATATTATTTATTTTAATTACTATAATTATTATGTATTTTTTTAATTGAGTTTTGAACCCTACTATTAGATATTTCACAATCATCTACTAAATATTTAATTAATTCAGGTATATTTTTTTCTTTTTGCACAAAATTTAATTTAGATGGATCCAACTTATCATAATATTGTGTAAATAATTTTTTAGCTGAATTAAATTTTTCTATATAATTTTCAGGTATTTTATATGTATGTTTGCTATTAATAAAATCTTCAATTGTATTATAATTTTTAATAATTTGTAATGCTTTAACTTGACCTATTTTTGGAATATTTGAACAATAATCACAACCACATAATATACATAAATCGATAAATTTATCATGAGTTATTTTTAAATTTTTAGTAATTTGTTCTAGATTAATAACACTAATAAAATCATTGCGTTTAATACTTTTATCTAGACATGATCTAATTAATTTTGGACATCCAAAAGCCATTGTATCCATATCTTCTGTTACAACATAATCTACATAATTAATACGACATAATTCACTCGCAATTGCTTCAGCTTCACCATCCATATGTAAATATTTTACACCCATCAAATCTAATAATTTTTTGATATCATCAATATGTTCTTTTGTTATACGAATACTTTGTTTTTCATATTTTAATTTATCTTTTTCATTATCTACAGATTTCAATTCAGTTTTTGCTTTATTTGCTTTATTTTTTCTATCTTTTATTAATTCACTTTTTTCTTCAGGTGGTTTTCCATCAAATATATATATAGGTGTTATATTCAAAGATAAATATAATATTGTTTTGTAAAAAATCCCTGAAATATGACTAGTACATTTCATGTTTTTTGTTTTAAGATTTTTCCCATTATATCTAACATTCATTAAATATTTATATAGAAATAAACTAGTATCAATTGCCACTGTTTTGCCTGATAGTTTATATAATTGTTCCGTATTAATTGCATCAGGTGATTCCTTGTTAATAATTTTTGTTAATCCTTTTATTCCCATATTTGTATTATATAATAATAATATTATAACTATGTTATATATTCTTAAATATTTTCAAATTAATTATATATATATGGATTTAAATATAATTATTACAAAATTATTAAACAATATTTCAATTGAATTAAAAAAAGAAAAAAATATGGATATAATTAAAAATGATATAATTGAACCAATTATAAATAATACAATATATCAATTATATCCATATTTTTTAATTTTTATAATTTCTATGATTATATTATTTATTAGTATATTTGCTATATTATTTTTGAATATTAAATTATGTTATAAATAAATTTGATTCTTTTATATTATTAATAAGTATTGAAAAAATAATTATTTTATGAATAATAACATTAATATATTTATACAAAATGGTGGTTATATACCCGGATGGTCTTCTGAAAAATTAAAAAAATATAATTTAAATTATAATATTCCATTAAATATTTTAGTTACAATTAATAAATTTGTTTGTAAAATGAACAATAATGAAGATGATGATAAAGAAGAAATATATTTATCTACAGGAATAATCGATGGTGATTGGAAATCTAGTAAGGTTCGTTAAATAATTTGATATATTTAATAATTTATTTATTAAACTATATAAAATGTCTAATGAAAAAATCATTAAAGGTATTTTAGATAATATAATTATAGAAATAGTTAAAGATAAAAAAAAAGTTAAATTTATTAATCCATTAATAAGTAAAGAAATTAAGTATGAAATAAATCCATGTATAAAATTAAAAAAAGTTAAAAAAAAAGAAAAAAAAGTTAAAAAAGTAAATGGATTGGTAAGACAAAAATCAATAAATATTAAACAATTGAAATATAAAGAAAAAATTAAAAATAAATTAGAAATAATCAATTCAATATATTAAATAAAAAAATATTTATAAAGTTAAATGACTAAATACACAAAAAAAGATATGTATAATATTTGTAAATTATTTTTTATAGTAATAATGATAATTGTTACTATATGTATAATTAAAAAATTATTTAATAATGTTGAAGGAATGAACAATAATGAATTTGTAGCATATAAATTAGGTAAAGGTAGAGAAGTATCAAAAAAAGATTTTAGAAATGGAAAATGGCCATGGAATAATAATCGTAATAATAATAATAATAATGTATCTGGTACGTGTCCTAAATCTGATCCCGATTTCATTGAAAATATAACAGCTGCTACTAATAGATGGATTGATTTAGTTACAAACGATAATTTAATTGGAGAGGATATGTCTGATGAAAATAGAATTAAAATGATCGGTAATTTATTTTGTTTAAATAAATTAAATGGTGAAAGTTGTTCAACTGGTGGAATAGATGATTTTTGTGCTAGTTTATTTGGCACAGTTTCAAATCAATTAAGAAGAGGTAGAGAAAATATAGAAAATTATTTTGAATATTTTGCAAATGTACCTGGTTTAAGTGCTAGATCGATAAATGATCCAATTTTCAATATTCAAAAATTATCAAATGATGTTTATTTAAATTCAGCATTAATTACATGGACATGGGATGATGGCCCTGGAAGTGATGGAATGGATCCATTAATTGCTAGAATGTCATTTATATATAAATATCAAGAAACACCTTTAGAATTAAATGAAATAAATTATTGTATTGTTCAGTTACATTCTTCCGCTATGCCTGATAGAGCTGATGGTATTCCACCATATTTAGAAAACATTGATTCAAGTGAAGAATATTGGATGGGAGAAACTCAAATGTATGATGATTTAATGTCAGATTATTTTTCTTGAATTTATTTAATTAAACAATTACATTGAGGATATTTTTCGTATAATTTTTGAATACTAAGTTCTTTCATTTTTGCTTCAATCATAATATCAATTTCATATCCATATAATTCTGGTATTTCTAATAAATATTCTGGTATAATTTCAATATAATCACTATGTTTACCTATTTTCCCAATACCTTGTTCTGATACATGGAATTTTGGTTTAATTTTTTTTTTATCCCACGTTTTTAATATTTCTTCAATGTAATTCTCAGCATCTTCAATTTCTTCATCTGGATGTAAAAGTTTATAGCATTCATGATGATGAGTGTCAAATACAATTGGAACACCACACATCTTATTCATTTCTAAGCAATCTATAATTGAATAACTTTTTTCACAATTTTCTAAAACAACCCGATTTCTTACTTTATCTTCCAGTTTCAAATAATTTTCACACCATCTTTTTTTTGTTCCTTCTTTATCTTTATATACACCTCCACCATGTATAACCATAACTGAATCTACACCTAAATCCATTAGATCTAAAACTTCTGCATGATAAGTCAAATCTTTTATTGTTTGAGTATATGCTTTTTTAGTTAAAGAAGATAATACATTATACTGTCCTGGATGAAATGTTAATCTTTGATTATATTTCTTTGATTTTTCACCTATTTGTTTTAATAAGTCTAAAGCAAAATCGTAATCATAATCGGGTACTTTTGGATTAGTTTTATGTAGAAATAATTCACTTGACATACGAAAAACTTTTATACCATTTTCTTCATTCCAGTCCATCATTATTAACATATCTTGTAAATTTTTAATTATTCTTGATTTTAATTCTTCTATTCCGCGTTCATCTATTATTCTTACAATTATTCTTCTAGAAGCATATACTGGTGGTTTTAATTTTTTTAAAGTTGTATTCATACAACATAATCCTAGTTGTACTGGGTTGGTTTCTGTTTTTATCATAATTATTAAAAATTATATATTTGTATAAGGATATTTATATAAATATCAAATTAATAAAAGACTATTTTTTTTTTTAAATATACATAATAATATAAAATGAAAATTAAAGGTGGAGGATGTGCTTGTAATTGTAGAGGTTTTGATCCTAATGAAAGTAAATGTGATTGTTATGGTAGACAAAAGCCTATCTGTAATGTTGGTGGTAGAAGAGCATGTGGAAACGGTAAATTTGTATCTTCTTGTTATAGTGAGTTTGAACAAAATAGTAGTATAAGAGTGTGTGAAGCTACTGAATTCCCTTATTGCAATCCACCTGTTGGTGGTCAGTGTGGTGCATACAAGAGATTTAATAGTGTCACGGGTGAGAAGATTTGTTCCAATGTTCCAGCCACGCAAAATGAGTCATATATATACTACATCTGTAAAGAGGATGATAATGGGGTCATATGTGATTTAGTCTCTACAAAATCTTGTCCGGAGGTTAATGGATGTACACCCGTGTTCAATCTAAAGACTTCAGAAATGCCCAACTAGGTTTGGAACAGAATAATAATTCATCAAATCGTGATGATATTTTGATAATGAGTCCTGTTTCTATTGGTGATGGGAATAAGGGGACATGGAGCTTTATCAGATAGTTTCTAGGGTGAAACATGTGATTGTATAAATATTAAATTAATAAAAAATTATTTTTTTAAATACTCTTTAAAAAAAATATACATAATAATATAAAATGAAAATTAAAGGAGGTGGATGTGCTTGTAATTGTAGAGGTTTTGATCCAAATGAAAGTAAATGTGATTGTTATGGTAGACAAAAGCCTATCTGTAATATTGGTGGTAGAAGGGCATGTGGAAACGGAAAATTTGTAGCTTCTTGTTATAATGCTGAACGAAGCTCGGCGGGAGACCTATTATCGTCTGGGAGCCGAGAGTGCCATGTATGCTCCAACAACACCGGCGACGAGGCCCCGAATAAGGAAGGCGCTATTGAGAAATAATTCACTAGACATACGAAAAACTAATAATATTTTTTTATAATAATTTAAAAAATACTTTTTTAAATACTCTTTAAAAAAAATATACATAATAATATAAAATGAAAATTAAAGGACGAGGATGTGCATGTGATTGTAGAGGATTTGACCCGAATGAAAGTAAATGTGATTGTTATGGTAGACAAAAACCCATCTGTAATGTTGGTGGTAGAAGAGCCTGTGGAAGAGGTAGATTTGTAGCTTCTTGTTACAATGACTGCAGTGATTACCATGATGACTGTTGCCACCATGATTGCCACGATTGCCACGATTGTCATGATTGTCACGATTGCCATGATTGCCATGATTGCCATGATTGCCATGATTGCCACGATTGCCATGATTGCGATGATGATTGTCATGATTGCCATCTACAGCCAAGTAAATGTCATCCATGCAGACATGGAGGGGAAAAAATTAATATAGTTCTAAGAGATAGTGAAGATTTAAGTATTCTTAAAAAATTAATTAAATTTAGTGGAATCAGAGATACTCTTAAAACAAGTAACTATACTTTATTTGCACCAGTTAATAGCGCATGGAATAAAAATTTAGTTGTCGGATTAGGTGTAGATGCTTTAATAGAGGTAGATAAAATTATCAAAGAGGCGCGAGGCTTTTTAGAAAAATTCGACGAATTTGAAGAATTTTTTGATGATACTGTAATCACAGAAATCATAGATATCGTCGATGGAGCCAGTTCTTCAATGGATGCTATTAAAAGGTCTTATGAAGAAGTACTTTTTCAGCATGTAATTTTGGATAAAGTAATTTATGATTGTGATTTAACAAATTTCCAGGTGGCATCGACACCGGGTGATACTAATAAAGAACTTCAATTTTTCGTCAATAATACAGAAATTTTTGTTAGGGTAAAAAGCAAAGGACTACAAAGAGTTGCCAAAGTAGAAGATGGAAAAGATAGAAATATATGTGTTAAAGATGACAAAAAAGCTACTGTACATAAAATTAAAGCTGTTTTGGGGACACTTGAGGATTTTACCAAAAATATAGATAAAAATATTAAAACTATCTATGATATATGGTGTATTCTAAAAAAAAATTACCCAAAATTATTTAAAGGATTATTTAAGCATCTTCCAGATAGTAAATGTACAGATTAATTTTAATCAATAATAATAAGAAATCGCTATTGACTTACTTAAGAGCTCATTGGTCTATATGGATTGGGGCTATGAGAAATAATATTAAAATTTAAAATTAATATAATAATAATATAATATGGATTTAGTTAAAAGAGCACAAAAAAATCGTTTAACTAGAATAAAAAAACAAAATAAAAAAGAATTACATGGGTGGTTATTAATAACAAATATACAACATAATAATAATAAAATATATAGTAGCTATAATAATAATTCATATGTAGAAGTATCTTGTGTAACAGAAAAAAAAATTAATCCATATGTTGATGGATTAGAAGTTGAATATAAAGGATTAGTTAATGAATATTTAGGAAATATGCCTAAAAAACATAATATACTACAAAATTTATTAAATAAAATATATGACGATACATATCCTAGTAGATATATTTTATAATTTATCTTTTAATATAATTTTCAATATTTTGTATATGAGATTTTATATATTTAATATCATTTTTTAATAATGTAACATCATTGTGTATTTCACACATTTTTTTATTATTATATTCTTCTCTTTTTTCTTGAGCATATACTTTAAATGAAATAATATCTAATTGTTGAGATTGTTGTCCCATTTTAAATATTAACCCACTAACTGATATAGTAGTTGCAATAAATGGAAATAAATGATTACTTATATTTAACATTATGTTAATATATATTAAATACTTAGATTATTAATTATCGCAATAAAATTTGATTTAATTTATCGTTTTTTAAACAAAAAAGTCATTATGAACTTTACCGATTTCCCTTTTGAAATTATCTTTATTATATTTGAAAAATTATTAGAATTTGAAGATTACGATGATGTATCAAATCATGATGAAATTGAATATCATAAAGAATGTGTAAATAATCAAAGTTACCCTGAATTTAACTATAGAGTATATGATTTTGATAATTATAATGCTTATCAATTATGTGCATTATCTTTATTAAATAAAAATCATTATAATACATTTAATAATGATATATACTGGAAACAAATATTACAATATAGAAAAATAAATTTATCAAAAAAAAATTACAAAAAAAAATATATTCAATCTATAATTCGACCTTATTTTAAAAAAATAGACAAATATTATAAAAACTTGTTATTGGAAGAAAAGACATCTTTAAAAATTCAAGAAAAAAATATTGAATATATTGATGAATTGTTTAAAGATTCAGATAAAAATATTTATGGACAATATATCATAAATATGAATGGATATTGGGCTCCTACTTTAAAAAATAAAATACCTAAAAAATCAAATAATTGGATGACAATGTGTTTTGAAACTAGAGGTTATCCACAAAAAAAAGCATATAATTGGGAAAGAGAAATATGTTTTAGATTAAAATATAAGTGTAGTAAAAATATTAAATATTATTTAGATGAACTTGAATTATCAAAAAAACGACTCGAATCATGTAACTTATGTTTATCTGCGTCTTCCGCCTCCACGACCACCGCCACGACCACCGCCACGACCACCGCCCAGCCCACCGCCACCACGCATACTACCACGACCACCGCCACCGCGCATACTACAACCAACACGACCACCTGCTCTTCTACTCATACTTCTGCCACCCATAACTCTTGATCCACTTCCACCATCACCAATTCTACCAGCATTTCCATGCATACTTGATCCACTTGGTAGCCATCCACTTCTACCAGAATTACCTTCACCCCCACCTCTTCCACTAAGACCAACACTTACATCAATTCCCCCTTTTTTATCAAATCCAGCTAAACTATCTCCACTTTCATGTTCGACGCGAGTAGATATTTCTCCTTTTCTATGACCACGATTTCCTCTACCTCTACCTCTACCTCTACCTCTACCTCTACCTCTACCTCCTCTACTTCTACCACCACAATTTCCACGAGGACAATTACAATCACCTCCTCCTGGGCATCTCCAATGACTGGGAACTCCCCAATCAACTGGATATCTATTATTCCAGAAAAACCATCTATCTAAAAATGTTGTATTTAATGGTAATACTTCGCTATCACTAACTTCATTTAAATTAATATTATTTGATTTATGTATGTAAAATACATAATACAAAATTAATAATAATAATATTGTAATTAATAATAATGTAATTAATTCTCTATCCATATATATATATTAATACTTATATATTAATTAAAAAAAAAATATAAGTATTAATATAAATATTATGTCAAAATCAAAATCTAAAAGAAATTCATCAATGAAAACAAGTGTTACTAATAACTGGATTAAAGATTTAATAAATGATACTTTTGAAGATAAATGTAATTATGATTCAAAAGGAAACAGAGTAAGAGGACCAGGATTATTGTGTGGAACATGGATTGTATTATTAGTTGCTGGAACTATATTAAATATTATATGGTCTTGGGAACTAGTTGATAATGTAAATGTAACATGGTCTTCTATTATTGTACAAAATATTATAGATATTATAATTACAGCAATTGTAGTTTCTATAGCATATAATATGTGTTTTATTTGTAGAGGATTTATTGGATTCCTAGTTGTATGGTTACTATTAACTATTTTTAGTGCTATCAGATGGTATTTTTTTTCTTCATATAGAAATGCTATTATCCAAAATGGTGGTGGAACTGGTCCTAATCGTATAAGATAAATTATTCAGTTTTATTTTTTAACCATGGATCTACATCATTTAAACTACTCTTAAGTGAATCATCTAAATTATTAGTTTTCTTATCATCATCATCTTCATCATCGTCTTCATTATCCGATCCATATATAACTGGATCACCTGTAAGTAATACATCTCGTAATTCTTCTTTAGTTAAATCAGTTTTAAATTTCGGTTCTTGTTCCGGTTCTTGTTCTTGTTCCGGTTCTTGTTCCGGTTCTTGTTCCGGTTCTTGTTCTTGTTCCGGTTCTTGTTCAAGTTCTGGATCATTTTCATTATCTAATTCAGTAACTTCACCGACTAAATTATTTAATGTTTTCTGAATATTATCTTCTTGATCTATTTTCCATTGTTTAATTTCTTCTTTCTTTTTTTCTTCATTATTCATTTGTTCTTTATGAACTCTTACTTCTTCTTCTGCAGCTTCTATTTTTCTTCTTTTTTCTTCTTCATACAATTCATCACGACCATCGCGATTTTCTTTATATTTTTTCATTAAATCATTTAATCCTTGATCAATGAATTTTTCATCTGAAATTTTATCTGCACATGGATTCCATGGTAACCAATATCCAACTTGTCCAACAAATACATGAAAATTTTTATCTTTTAAATGTAATTTTTTAGCTCTGTGTTCTGCTTCGTCTTTTGTACTATAAACACCTCTAACCTTAACACCCCTTATATTTGTTAAACTACCAACTTCTTTATCAAAATCTTTTTGTATATCATCTTGATATTTATATTGAAAATTTTGATATTCATCATAAAAATCATCGAATTTTTTATCAGATTCTTTTGCTACAGATTGTAAAAATTTAGCAACTTTAAATGCTTCTTTATCTTTAATTACATCATTTGGAGATATAAATGATAAACAAACATAAGATTGTCCATTTACAGGGTCATCTACTTCCAAATAATCGCGCGTTTTACTCATATTATGTATTTAATATAAATATTTTTTAAGTAATTTAAACATATTTAAAATATTATAATAATTAAAATGTATCTAAATAAAAATAATATAATTAAATATTTAATACAATTAATTATTGTATCCATAAGTGCTTATTCTTTGTCACCATGTAATATAGAAATATCTTTATCAATATTAATCGGATTAATTTCTGCTTCTATATTTGCTATACTTGATATATATTATCCAATTATTATATATAAATCATAATAAATTTAAATATACTATAAATTAATATGAATGATTATATTACTAGAAAAATAAAATCTAAAAATAAAGAAAAATATAATTATGAATATTTTGATAAAAGAAAAAATAAATTAAATAAAAAAAGTATAAATAAATATTTAAAAGATGTATATATACCACCTGCATATAATAATGTAAAAATAAATAAAAATAAATCTGCAAAAATTTTGGCAATTGGTGTAGATGAAAAAGGTAGATCACAATATACTTATAATAAAAAAACAATAAAAAAAAACAGTAAATCAAAATTTAAAAAATTAATAGATTTTGGTAAGAATCATAGTAAGTTAATAAAAAAAATTAATTCAGATTTAAATGGTCCTTTTAATAAAGATAAATTAATATCTTTAATTTTAAAATTAATAATTAATTGTAATTTTCGAGTTGGTAATGAAAAATATACATGTGATAATAAATCATATGGTGTATCAACATTAGAAAAAAAACATTTGAAATTTATTAAAGATAAGTTAATTATTAATTTTATTGGTAAAAAAGGTGTAAAAAATATATGTAATGTAAATGATAAAAAAATAATTAATTATTTAAAAATATTATATAAAAATAGTAAATCCAATAAAATATTTACATATACTGAAGATGGTAAAACTAAAAATATTAAGTCTAGTGATGTTAATAATTATTTAAAAAATTTAGGTAATTATACTACAAAAAATTTCAGAACATGGAATGCAAATATAGAATTAATTAAGAATATTAATAAATGTAAATCTAATGATAATATATTAAAAAAATGTATTGAAAATGTTGCTAAAAAATTACATCATACAGCATCAGTATGCAAAAAAAATTATATTGATCCAAAATTAATTAAATTATTTGAAACAAATAGTAAATTATTTTATAAACAATTTAAAAATGGAAATGTAAATAAAAATTATACTGAATTCTTAATTAAAAATTATTAATTAAAATCAATACTATATTTTGAATTTTTTTTTGTTCTAATACCGATAGATTCACCCGGATCACCATTATCATCAATACTATAAACATATTGTGGTTCTTGATCTACTATAATATAGTATTTTACTTTTTTATATGTTATTCGTTTATATGTAATTTCTTCCTCATCTTCAGATGATGTATAATTTTTATTTATATTTGATTCGTCTAATAATTCATCTTGTTTCTCTCCTTTAACTTCTTGTTCATCTTCTTTAACTTCTTCTTCTTTTTCGTTCTCTTCTTTATCTATTTCTTCAGATTTAAAAACATTATTAGATTTATCTTTAGATATTGGAGACTCGGTAATACCAATATTTTTACTTTTGATAAGTCTAATTTTATTTTCTAATTGATCTATATACCTATCTTTATTTTCCAATTCATTTGCTTGAGATACAACAATAGAAACTTTATTATTTGTTTTTTTCTCTTCTTCGATTGATACCATTTGTTCTTGATAATTATTAATAACTTGTTCATAATCATAACATTTTTTATTAAAGTTACTTATAATTTTATCTTTATCATCGATTTCTTTTTTTTGTATATTAATTTGTTCAGTCAAATCTTTAATCATATTTTTATCAATAATACTTTGATTATTTGTAATATCAATAGTATCATTATAAGAATTTAAAATATCATTTATAAGTAAATTAAGTTTTTCACGACTTTCTGAAATATTCATTGTATATATATAAATAATAGTAAATAATTTTTAAATAAGTTAATATATATATTTATGCATATTAAAGAACATTGTTCGCCTAATGAATCAGATAATAAATATTCTTGTTTAGATGATGATATTATTATAGATATTGCTAAAATATTAAATAATAATAATCAAAAAATAAATATAAATATTAAAGATAGTCCCGAAAAAATACATAAAGAAATATCAAAAATATTAAAAAATTTTAATATAAATAAAGAAATATCTATTAAAAATATTAAACAAATTAAAGATAACTTGTCAAAAGAAAAATTAAAAAGATTTAATGAAAGTTTTAGACCATCTATGCCAGAAGAATGGTATAATAATATAAATACATGGTTATGTACTACTGATATAACTAATGTATTAAACCAATATAAAGAAAAAAATAAAGATTTTTATTTATATGGACCAACACCCATAGATTTCGATTTAAAAGAAAATAACGTATGTTTAGTTGATTCTTTATGTAAATTAAATTTATCAGATCATATTAATAAAGGAGAAAAAAAAATAGGAATTATATTTAATACAGATCCACATACTAAAGGCGGAGAGCATTGGATAAGTATGTATATTGATATAAATGGAATTAATTTAAAAAATCCAGGTATTTATTTTTTTGATTCAACTGGTGAAGATCCACCAGAAGAAATAGAAACATTAATTAATAAAATAATTGAACAGGGAGAAAAAGAAAATATTAATTTTGTTTATTTTGAAAATGATATTAAACATCAAAGGGGTGGAACAGAATGTGGAATGTATTCACTACATTTTATAATAAATATGTTAAATGGTACTAATTTTAAAAAATATGTAAATGAATACAAAAATGATAAATTTATGGAAAAGTTTAGAAAAATATATTTTGTAGAATAATTTATTAAAAAATAAAATATATTATAAGTTATAATAATATGGGAAGAGGTAAAAAAATGCATGGTATGATGGGTGGCGTAGGTGATGGTAGCGAATTTGAAATTTTAGATCAAATAGCAAGTGTTATTGGTGCTTTAGCATTCTTAGCATGTGTTATTATTGGCTTCTGGGCAGTTATTGCACTCATATTTGGATTACCAACACCACAAGATGCTTTTGGTGTAAGAAGAGTTAAAAATTGTACAAAACATGTACAAATCGGTTCAGAAACTGTTGACTGCTCTAAGATTGTAGAATCAAGAGATAGGCCAGATTATATACCCGGTAATGGACCAGGTAATAATGGACCAGGTAATAATGGACCAGGTAATAATGGACCTAATAATGGCGAAAGGGGATCATCCTGCGAAATACCTGGGGATTGCGATGAAGGTTTAGTATGTAATAATGGTATGTGCATGGGAACTTCTCAATAATCCTTAAATTATTATATTAAATTATTATATTAAATTATTATATTAAATAATAATTATTCTTTAATTAAATTAATATTATTATTTAATTAAAAAAAAAAATATATTAT
>Ga0233415_10000745_pt1 | contig 14899 bp, 8 predicted proteins | sample Na_anoxic_12_MG_FD_188631 | JGI IMG/M metagenome (GOLD analysis project Ga0233415, IMG submission 188631) | Seawater microbial communities from Saanich Inlet, British Columbia, Canada - Na_anoxic_12_MG | ecosystem: Environmental > Aquatic > Marine > Inlet | place: Canada: British Columbia... | reverse complement strand
CTCTTTCGCCCAAATGTGGTCCGCCAGAAATACTCGCAGCCCGCAGTGCCCCGCGGGGAAGGCATCTACGGGGTGGCGATGCACCCGGCAATCGTCCTCTGCGCGCTTCTTGCGATCCTGCTCATCTTCATCGCGGCGGGGGTCGAGCTGGGATGGTTCCGCCCGGGCGGGGGAACACCGCCCCACCACTGGCCCCCCCCCCCGCCGCACGGGGTCCCGGGGAGCCCGGGGAGCCCGGGGGGGGCCGGCTGCGTCCCCGGGGCCTGCCCCAGCGGACAGATCTGCGCGGACTACCAGTGCGTCCCTGCGCCGCCTAGGGGGGCCTGCGCCTTCTCTGGGGGCCCCCCCGGCCCCCCGGGGCGGCAGCAGCTCGACGCCAAGTCGCTGCCGCTGCTCTCCTACTTCCAGGCGCTCTACCCCCAGGGGGACACGCCCGCGGGCCTGCAGTCGCTCACGGGCGCCCAGCTCCTCCAGCTCTACGACTCGCTCAAGTGGTACTACCTCCCCCTCGTCTCGCCGATCGACCCCTCGCGGCGCGGCTCGGGCTCCGACTCGCGGGGCGTCTACCCCATCAAGGGCCCCTGGGTCGACGCCGAGACCCAGTGGTTCCTCGCCGACGGCGCCGACTGCGGGGAGCCCACGAAGCCGGGGGGCTTCACGTGCTCGGTCTTCGGGGGGGCCTGCACGACGAGCGAGTGGGGGGGTGCCGGCGGGGGGGGGGCGCCCCTACCAGTACATCTCCTTCATCAAGCCCTACGGCCGCCGCGGGGGCAGCCCCAGCTACGCCTACATCGAGTGCGTCGCTTTCGTCTGCGAGGCCCTGGGGCGCAAACTGCTGTCGGCGGGCGACGGCTGGGGGGCCCAGGAGTGCTCGCCGACGGCGCCGTCCTGGCAGGCCTTCCTCGACAACCCCCAGGCGGGGCAAGTCGTCAACTGGAACAAGAAAGGGGGCTTCGCGGGGGGGCCCTGGGCGGAGATGTACGGCGACTCCGGCGACGACAACGACTACCTCAGCGAGCGGGAGGGCTGGATGGCCTCCCCGGGGGGCGCGCATGCGGCAGCTTTCGGGGGGCGCACGGCGCTGGACCCCCTCGCGTACACGGGAGGGGGCCGGCGGACTGGGAACGACCCGCCTTGGCACGTGCCCCCCGGCCTCCGCCGAGGGGGGACGGCCGCCGACACCCACGGGCTCCTGGGGGTCGACATCGCCGCCGCGGGCCCCCCCGGCCCGGGCGGCCCCCTCTCCGCCGCGGGGCCGTTCGGGACGCCCGAGGGGTGGCGCGCGCAGGCGGTCCCCACCGGGCTTGGGGGGGACGGGGCGGCGCCCCTCTGGCTGGGGGCCCAAGGACGGCTCCCGGGCCGGGAGGGCTACCGGGGGCACCCCTCCTACCACCGCCCCTCCTATCCCCCCTCCCACCACCCCGCCGGGGGAGGGAAGAACTGCCCGAACCAGCAGGACTGCGGCTCGACGCCGGGCCCCCAGGCGAATGACCCCGGGTGCGTAATAGGGCGGGGGAGCATGAAGGACGTCTGCTGCTGGGACTGGAAGACCAACGCGATCTCTCCGACCGCCTGCGTGTGGCCAACGACCTGCCCGGCGGCGGCCGGCGCCGGCGGGAAGGTCGCCGGCAACTACTGCACGACCCCCTGCGGCTACCTCGGCTGCGACGTGACGGCCCCCTACGCGCAGGGGGGGTGCGCGTGGCTGATCAAGGGGGTCCCCTGGGAGCAGTGGCTGCAGAAGCAGAAGCCGGCGCGGGGGTACACCGCCGCGCGGGCGATCATCGACGCGCTGCGGACTTCGCGCCCCAGCATCGGGACGGGGACTCTCCCCCCCGGGGGCTCGCCGGGCAGCTTCACGGGCCGCCACCGCCTGGAAGGGCTCGCGGCGCGCCCGCACCCGCACCTGACCGCGGGCGTGTTGGGGGTCGGGGGGCCGGGCGACGCCAGCGGGGCCTTCCGCCCCGACACCCCGACGAAGACCACGATGTTCTACTGGATCCCCGGCTACGGGAAGTTCCTCAACATGGGGAAGACGGGGGTGTTCCTGATGTACGAGCACATGCTCCTCACCGCCCCCAGGACGGGGAAGATGTACGACTGGGGCTCGAAGAAATTCCTGACGGTCCCCATCCGCTGGAGCTACCCCCAGGTCCTCACGACGGCGACCCAGGGCAACCAGGGGCTCGTGACCCAGCTCATGGGCCTGATGTCGGGGCGGTACCGGGACCCCCGCCGCTACCTCGAGGGCTTCGTGACGACCCTCCGCGACGGGCCCGGAACGCCATACAAGGCGGGCACCTACACCCCCGTCCAGGGGGGGGTGGAGATCCCCAACAAGCAGCCCTTTGACGTGATGAACCCCCTCCTCAACCCCCTCGACGACGACAATCTCCGGGCGATCGCGAAGCTGACCGTCACCAAGTACTACGACCCGGGCGGCCACAAGACCCCCAACCCCCAGTCGGGGCAGTCCATCGCGTTCCTCCCCTACCAGGCGGTGATGCTGCAGCAGGGGATGCTGATCGGGGGGGCCACGGCGAACGGGTCGGCGACGAACCTGCGCTACGTGACGATGTCGGGGAAACGGACGGGACAGCACGGCGCGGGCGTCTGGCCCTTCGGCTGCCACTTCTCGGGGTCCGACATCGGGCACTGCATCTACCAGCTGACCGGCATGTGCAACTGGGACAGCACCCAGTTCACCCAGATGCCCACGGGGGCGGGGGGGGGGAAGTACTGCAACTACCCCGAGTACGACTACGAGATCGTCTACGTCCAGGACAAAACCATCATGTGCAAAGGGTTCTTCATGATGCTGGACCCCATCCAGGACTGGAAGAACTACACCTCCTACGGCTTCGTCCAGGGGTCGGCCGCGGCGACGAAGGCGGCCCGCGAGGCGGCCGACGCCAAATGCCTCAACGCCCAGCCCTTCGACACCAAAAAGATGCGGCTCACCGAGCGGAACGTCCCCGACGCCTGGAAGCCCCCGATGCCCAACGCCGCCCAGTACCTTCAGCCGGCCGAGTTCATCCCCGACGTCTCGAAGTGCACCTACACGGACAGGGTCTACGACCCCTGGGCCGCGAAGCACGGGGGGGGGATCAACCCCACGTGGTACACCGGCTGAGCCGGCGGCTACCCTTTCTCCGCGGGGGCGGGCGCCCCCCCTTTTTTGCGCCGCAGGGCGGCGGGGCAGGAGCTCTCCCGCATGTAGTCGAAGACGCAGCCGTTGAACCCCCGCCCCGCTTCGTGGACGTGGGCGCACTCGAGCAGGGGGTAGGCGGCCAGCAGCGCCGGCCACAGGCGGCCACAAACGGCCTCCCGCGAGCAGGCGTGGAGCTCGATGGAGGCCCCCGCTTCCTCGGCAAAGACGCTGTCGTCGCCGCCGACGGCCGAGTAGGTGGGGGTGACGCTCGCGGAGAGGCCCTGGGCCGCGCACATCCGCGCGCAGTCGCGGGCCATCGCCCCGGCCGAGGCCGGGGGGGGGAGGGAGACCTTAACGGTGATCTTGCGCAGAGAGGCGCCCTCCATCGCCCGGAGACGCGCCGCGGGCGCCGACGCCAGAAAAGACAGCGGGGCGATAGCCGGGCCTCCCGTTTTTCCAAATTCAAGACGGGTCCTCCTCGGAAGAGCGTCGAAGGCCGCGATGCAGGCCCCCCCGCCTGGCCCACATTCGCGCCCCCCCCCGCCTCCCGCGGGGGGCGCGGAAGGCTTATGAGGAGAAAGTGGGGAGGGCCTACTGCGCGTCCCAGCTGCAGGTCTGGAACGCCTTCGGGGAGCACGTGGTCCCCTTCCTCGAAAAGCAAGCCGAGCCGCCCGCGAAGAAGCGCCGAAAGCGGCGGAGGGTCCGGAAGCGGCGCCCGGGGGCCTTCGCCGCCCCCTGGCGCCGGCGCCGGAAGAAAGGCGGCAGAAAGCGGCGCCGACGGAAAGGCCCGGCGCCGGGGCCGGGGATCGGAAAGGGGCCCAAACGGAATTGAACCTAACCCCCTGCCCCGATAAGCGACGCCCCCGGCGGGCCGCGACGCGTCCGCCCGAAATGGCGGAGAGGCTCGGCAAGGTGATGGCGTGCCAGCTGACCCGCGCCCAGCGCGAAAACCACCCCCACCTCCTCTATTTCATGGACGAGGACGACATCCGCGTCTGGTACTTCCTCATCGTCAACCTGCCTTCCCCCTACGAGGGGGGGGAATTCATCTTCCGCCTCCGGGCGCCGGACGACTTCCCCCAGCGCCCCCCCGAATTCACCTTCCTCACCCCCAACGGGGTCTTCGAGCCCGACGGGGGCAAGATCTGCATCTCGATCGGGGAGTTCCACAGCCGGGACCGGGCGGGGAAAGAGGGGGCCTACGGCTGGCGGCCGGTCCTGGGGATGATCGGCTTCGCGGGCGAAGTGGTCAACGGCCTCATCGCCCCCGAGACCCTGGGGGGGGGGATCCGGGTGCGCAACGACGCCCCCGCCCTCAAGGCCCGCCTGGCCGCGGCCTCCGCGGCCTTCAACGCCGAAACCCACCCCCGGCTCCTGGAAACGTTCGCCGCCGCGGCCCCCGACGGCCGGGCCGCGGGGGACCGGCGCATGTGGGGGGCGGCCGCGGAGGTCGCCCGCCTGGACTTCCCGGCCCGCGACCCCGGGGAGCTGGCCGCCCTCCTGGCGGCGGCCCTCGGCCCCTGCTGGGGGCTCCTGGAAGGGGGGTGCGGGGCGGCGGGGCTCCCCCCGGGGGGGGCGATGGAAGTCCCGGGGGTCGCAGAAAAGGCCCCCCGGGCCTTGCTGGCGGCGGGGGAGCGCCTCCGCGAGGCGCTCGCCGAGAGGGACGCCCCCGCGCGCCGCGCTCTCGTCCTCGGGGTGAACCTCCGGCTTCTGGTGGAGCTGGAGGCGCCCCCCGAAGCGGCCACGGGGGCCCTCGCGGCCCTCCTCCCCGCCCTCGCCGAAGCCAGCGGGGGCTCCTGCCGCGAAGCGGTCCCCTCCGCGGTGGCGGGCCGCCCGGTAAGCTCCTTCCCCGGGTACCACGCCGAGCTCGCCGCCTTCCTGAGGGAGGGCGACATCGACCGGAAAGCGGCGCTGGGCTGGCACCTCGTCGAGGGTCTCCTGGCCGTTCCGGAGGAGGGGGCGCCCCCCCCCGCCGTTCCAGGAGAGGGGGGGGCCGCCGCGGCGCCGTAGATGGCGCCCGAGCCTCTTTTTCGGCCGGAACCTATAGGGCTCTGGCCCCGGCGGCCCGACCCCGCTTGCCGATGGAACAGCTTTACTGCAGTCTCCCCGTGGCCCAAATCGCTCAGGAGGCGGCCGCGGGGGGGATCTTCCAGGACCGCCGCCGGTTCGCGGGCCTTCTGGGCGCCGCGGAAGAGCTCGCGGCTGACAGGAATTTAATCCTCGGGGGCGAGGCGGGGGTGGGGCGCCTCCTGGGGCGCCCCCTCGGGGCCGCCGACTTCGTCCTAGTCTTCTACTCGGACCAGCCGCAGGACGACGCCCGCGCGGTGGCCCGGGCGCTCTACGAGGCGGCGCCAGACGGGCTGGGGCATTACGCGCGGATGGGGACGAACATCCCCCGGCGCGCGTTCGTCGTCTCGGCCGAGGACCGCCCCCTCGTCTTGGTGGAGGGCCTCCCCACCCACCGGGGGCGGCGGATCGCGGGGCTCATCCCCACCCTCAAGGCGCCCGCCGCCTTCGCCCCCGAAGGCTCCGAGGTCCGCGTGCTCCCCCCCGAGGTCCAGCTCGTCAGCGTCTACGCCGGGCTGTGCGAGCCCAGCCGCGCGAAAAACTGGGCGACCCTCCTCGAGCTCGAGGAGGGGCTCCGCCGGCTCTTCCTCGGAGAGGGGGGGGCGCCCGCGGCTCTCCCGTCGCGCGCCCCCCGGGTCTGCTCGGGGGGCCCCCTCGGGCGGACGGGGGAAGGCGCCAACGCCGTGGGCGGCGGGGCCGGAGGGGTCGCCGCCCCCCTTGCGCGGCTGCGGTCCGCCCTGGAAGCGGAGTACTTTCCCGGCGACGGCCGGGTGCTGCTCCCCCCCCCGAGCGCGGCGGCGGGGAGGGACCAGCGGGCGCGGCTGGTGACGTCCCACAAGCTGGACGCGGAGCGGGCGGCGGTCGTGGGGGTGGCGGAACGGCTCGGCGCCGCGGTGGAGTGCACCGTCAACGTCGTCGCGGTCCCTGGCGAGCCCGAGCAGCGGAAGCTCACCGTCCACTACCTCCCTTCGGGCGGTCGCCGGGTCCCGTTCCTGGACGTGTACGACGCGGGGGAACGGGAGCTCGTTCCGTTCGTCTGGGCGCCCTTGCGGGGAGGGCGGGGGCGTTCCCGCCGGAAGGCCCGGCGGGCGCGGCGGCCCCCCGGGGCGTCGCCCGCGGAGTCCGCGTCGTCCGCGGAGTCCGCGTCGTCCGCGTCGTCCGCGTCGTCCGCGTCGTCCTCGTCGCCGCCGCCCGCCAAACCTCTTCGGAGTTCGGCCGCCGGGAAGAAGGCCGCGGGAAAAAAAGCGCGGACGGGGGGGCAACGGACGGGGACGTACTTCTTGCGCCTCCGTTTCGGCCTGATTGAGCTCTGGACCGTGAGGTTGCTGATCCGCGCCGGGGAGCTCAGCGCCGAAGCCGGGGAACGGATCCTCGCGGAGCTCCTGGCGGCCTACAGGGCCACGGCCGCGGAGTTCCTGGAGGCCAAAGAGGGGGCGGAGGCCTTCGCCCGGATCTTCCCGACCGCCTCGGACGGCTACATAGGCCAGCACGTCGACCGCCAGATCGCGGCGAAGAGGGCCCACCTGAAGGAGCGGCGGTTTGCCCCTTGGCTCCCCTGCCGGCAAGAGGCGCCCCCCGGGGGGGACTAGGGCAGGACTTTTATCCCCCCCTATAGCCGGCGGCGATGGACCCAATGGCGGCCGCGGGCGGCGCCGAAGCGAAGAAGGCGCACGGCTGGGTGGGGGTGGCCCCCGGGGGGGCCTGCGCCGAGCTCACCCCCGACGAGCTGGCGGAAGCGGGGAAGAAGGCCCGGAAAGAGCTCCTCAGCGGGGCGCGCCCCGCCCGGGCCCCCCCCCACCTCCTCCTCTCCATCGGCACGCCCGGGGCGGGGAAGTCGACGGTCGCCGCCGCGGTGGTGGCCCACCGGGCGCCGTCGGAACACTACGTCTCGATCGACTTCGACCTGGCTTTCCGCTACCACCCGCGCTTCGCCGACGTCTGGGACCTCCCCTCGGCGGTGACGGGGAAGCCCACGGGCGTGGGCGCGGCCCTGGGCTACCTCTTCTGCAACGAGGCGGTGGAGCAGGTCTTCCTGGAGATCCTCCGGGGGCTCTTGGCGGCCGACGGCCCGCGGTACAACATCATCCTCCAGAGCCATGACCACGACTTCCTCATCACGGCGAAGCTCCACGGGTACCGGACGACCCTCCTGTACGTGGGGGCCCCCGTCGCGGTGGCCCAGGCGCGCTGCCGGGCCCGGGCGATCGCCACCGGGAAGTTCCTCTCCCCCACCCTCGCGGCCCAGGACGACCTCGTCCGCAGCATGTGGGAGGAGTACCGCGACCGGGCGCCCTGGCTGGCGCTCTGGGCCGACAGCTTCCTGATCGTGGACAACGGCCGCGGAGACCCCAAGGAGAACGCGAAGAAGGCGAAGCCCGTCGATGTCCGGGCCCCGGGGTGCGAGGAGGATTGGCGGGCCCCGATGAGGGCCGCCGAGGCTCGGGTCGTCGCCGCGTCGGGCGAGAAAAATCCCACCCCCAAGAAGCGGGCGCGCGGTGGGGGCGTCGGCTCCTTCTTCCAAGGACTGAACGACGGTTTAGCCAAAGAGTCAGGGAGCGCCCCGAGGAGTTCGAGAAAAACCTCGAGATGATGGCGGAGTAGGCCTGGGAAAAAGAAGGCCCTCTGTTTTTGTCATCCCTCGACCGAGGGCGCGGGTTGTTCGAATTCTCGAGGGCGACAGTACAGGCCCAACCGCACGTTAGCCGATCGAATCTCGTGCTGGAAGCAGATCGAGGCCTTGCAGCTGTCGATCCCGGCGATGTCGGCGGCCTCGCCGCAGGTCGTGCAGCGGTAGATCCCCTGCGCAGCGTTATATATGGCTTGCAGCCCGCACCCGCGGCAGAGGAACTCTTTCCGCCCGTCGGAGTCCTGGAAGCTCTTTTCGGCGAGGGTCATCATCGCCCCCTGGGACTCGAGGACCCACCCCTCCATCTCCCCCAGGCGGAGGCCGCCCCGGGCGCTGCGCCCTTCCAGGGGCTGGCCGGTGAGGGCGTCGGTGGGGCCGTACCCCCCCACGGCGTACTCGTCGTCTTTGACGAACTTCTGCAGCCGCTGGTGGAAGGTGGGCCCCATGAACATGGCGGCGTCGAAGTGCTCGCCGGTGGCGCCGTTGTAGAGGCGGGTGCGGCCGTTGTAGCGCAGGCCCGCCCGCGCCAGCTCCGTGGCGACCTCGTCGACGCTGACGGTGCGGAAGGAGGTCCCGTCGGCGACGGCGCCCTGTTCCTGGCAGGCGAGCCCCAGCGTCGTCTCGAGCATCTGGCCGATGACCATGCGGCTCGGGATGCTGTGGGGGTTGATGATGAGGTCGGGGGTGATCCCGTCTTCGGTGAAGGGCATGTCGGCCGGCGGGAGGAGGAGGGCGGCGATGCTCTTGTTCCCCTCGCGGCTCGACATCTTGTCGCCCACGCCCAGCGGCCGGTGGTAGCGCAGCTTCACGAGGCCGAAGAGGTTGTCGTTGGGCCCCCGGGGCTTGTAGACGTCGACGACGGTGGCGGGCTCGGCGAGGTGGTAGACGACGCTGCGGTCGAGGAACTGGAAGCCGTTGTCGCGGGCCTCGGCGTTGCGGGCGCCGCGGCGCCCCCCCAGCTGGATCCGGGCGTAGCGGCCGATGAGGACGTCGCCCTTCTCGACGAGGGTCCCCGGGGGGACGAAGCCGTCGACCAGCTTCTCGTAGCTGGCGTTGGGCTTGAGGTTCTTGGTGGAGGTGATGTCGGGGGTGACGAACTCTTCCCCCTTCTCGAGCTCGGCCTTCTCGTAGCGGTAGAAGGCCCCGTCGAAGCCCCCCCGCTGCACGAAGGCGGCGCTGACGATCGCGCTGTCCTCCTGGTTGAACCCCCGGTTGACCATGTAGGCGACGATGGTGTTGACGCCGTTGGGGATCAGCCAGTTGTAGGCGATCGTCCGGACGAGGGGGGTCTCGACGTAGTACTGGACGAAGCGGTTCTTGTCGGCGCGGAAGGGGTAGGCGCCGCAGTACCACCCCGCCGCCTGCCGGACCTGGGCGGTCTCGAGGGTCACGCGGGCGGGCTGGGTGTGGTTGCCGAAGGGGGAGAGGAGGGCGGTGAGCCCGAAGATCGTCACCTCGACGTCGAGGTGGGTGTACCGCTCGATGACGCTGGCCGCGGCGGCGCGGAGGGCGGAGAGCGAAGGGGCGACGAGGCAGTTGGCCGCCTCGTTGGGGGTGATCCACTCGAGCACCCCCTCCGCCCGCAGGTCCTCGATCGTCAGCGTCCCCGCCCGGAGGCCCGCGGCGTGCGCGGGGAGGAAGCGGGTGTTCTGGGCGAACGCGACCCGGTGCCGGGCCCAGTCGGCCTCCCCCGCCTTCCGGGCGGCGAAGGCGGCGCGGCAGCCGGCGTCGTACTCGGGGAGGTTGTTGTCGACGATCAGGAGGGGGCGGACCATCCGCCCGACGTCGAGGAGGAACTCGACGTCGTCGGTGACGGGGTTCCAGACGATCGAGGTGCGGGGGTCGACCAGGCGCCCCTCGCGGCGGAGGGCCCGGTACCGCTCGACGAGGGCGTGCGAGCTCTCGCAGCACCCCACCCAGCAGCCGTCGACGAAGACCATCGCGAGGCGCCGCCGCAGGATGTCGGGGGTCTTCACGAGGTCGAGGCGGGTGACCGCGGGGTCGGCCTCCAGCCGCTTCTTCAGGGGGAGCGCCTCCCCCGCCTCGGCGACGCTGGCGGTGATCGCCAGCTCTTTCTTCATCCCCACCATCTCCCCCTCGGCGCTCTTCGCGATGCAGATGTAGCCCGTGTAGGTGGGGTGGACCCGCCGCATCATGTCGGCCCGCTCCGTCTGCTTGCTGACGTTCGAGGCGCTGTGGGTGCTGATCGTCCGCAGCGCGGAGAAGTAGTTCGTCGTGTTTTTCCGCTCGAGGGCCAGCGTCGAGACGCGGTTGGAGACGGCCCGGCGGCGGATGACGATCGTCTTGTTCCCGCTGGTGATCGCCTGCTCCATCGTCCGGGCGAGGTCGCTCGAGGTGATGGGGTTCTGGAAGGCGTCGGTGATCGTCGCGGTGGTGAGCTCCTCGAAGGGGGTGTTCCGCACCTCCCGCTTGAGGGCCCGCAGCACCGGCTGGATGACGCTGGTGTTGAACTGGGTCTTCAGCGCCTTCGCGATCGAGGTCCCCGCCCCGTGCATCCGCTTGTTCGCGAGGCTGTCCCGGTCGGTGGGCTCGAGGATCTCCCCGTCGACCAGCAGCGTCTTGTGGATCAGCATCCCCAGGTACCGCAGCTTCCGCCCCCGCGCCGCGGGGTCGCGCCCCATGTGCGGGAGGAAGACCTTGTCGAGGATCGCGAGGAGGTTCTCGTTGAGGTACTGGCGCGCGTGCTCGTTCGTCTTGTAGTTCGACTGGTTCGTCACGAACTTCGAGAGCCGGGCCGCCATCTGCTCGGTGAGGGCCGCCCGGTCCAGCTCCTGGCGCTGGCCCGCGTAGGAGGGGTCCTCCAGCTGGAGGGCCGCGTCGACCACCTGCACCATGTGCCGGGCGACGGGCGAGGCGCTCGCGGGGTCGTAGACGATCGTCTCGAGGATCTCCCCGTCGGAGGTCATCCCCAGGATCCGGTAGATGAGGTAGAAGGGGATCCGGCTGCGGCTGAACTTCGTGCTGTTGATCTCGATGGTGAGGGCCCCCCCCGCCATCAGGCGGATGATCACCTGGGAGCTGTTCTCGAAGGCCCCCCCCGGCTGCGAGATGAAGTCGCCCCGCACCCGCTCGTTCGCCTGCATCCGCCGGAAGACGTGGAGGGCGTTGAAGGCGATGTTTTCCAGCCAGTCGACCACCCACTCCCCCCCCTTCGCGAGGAAGTACCCCCCGCTCTCGTTGGGGTCCTCCTGGAGCTCCTTCCGCGCCTCCCGCGTGAGGTTCCAGGTGTGGCAGCGGTTGCTCCCCACCATGATGGGGATGGGGGCCACCTGGAACGGGGGGATCTCCACCCGCTTGGTCTCCTCCCGGCCGTCGCTGTAGTAGGCGGTGAGCGCCACCTCCGCCGCCAGCTTCAGGGGGGCCGCGTAGGTCCGCCCGCTGAGGCGCGACTCGTTGGGGCAGAGGGGCTTGATCCGCCCCACGGGGTAGGTGGGGTACACCGGGCGCCCCACCTGCACGTCCGAGAAGCTGAACTCGATCTTGATGGAGTCCCGCAGGCGGTCCATCTCCGTCTGGTCCCGGTAGTCCATCACCGTGTTCTCCACCTTGAAGAGCTCCGTGAGGATCTGCGGGATCCCGTCGTCGATGAGGGAGTTGAAGGCCCGGATGTTGTGGCCCACCAGCCCCTCCCCTTCCACCGCCGCCACCACGAAGCCCAGCATCGTGTCCTCGGTCAGCGCCGCGTTGTCCACCGAGCCGATGGGGGGGCGCCGCGCGTGCGGCTGGAGGTCCTCCTCCGCCGCCCAGGGGGCCTCCGCGCCCTGGCCCGGGCGGCCGTCCTCCTCGTCCTCGGGCCGTTCGGCCGCGGGGGGCGCCCCCCGGGGCGAACGGGCTGCGGCCATCGGGCGCTCGGGCCGGGCCGCGCAGAAATGCTGGGTTTGCCGGCCGGGGCTCGGATGGGCGGGCGGGGCGGGGCGCCCAGAAATGCTGCTTATGCCCACCGGGGGTTCAAATTGGCGGCGCCCCCCCCTGCGGCGGCGGAGCGAAAATTGAAGAAGGGGGGGGGGCCAATGCCTCTTCCCGCGCCCACCTCCCGGGTTCCTGCGATGGCGGACCAAGCGGAAGCGATCTGGCGGGCGGTCGAACGGGCCAGCGGCAACCACCTTTACAAGTTCATCTTGGCGGCCCTTTCCGACATCGGGGAACGGCGCGGCGAAGACGGGGCGAACCCGTACCCCCCCGAAAACAACTATGACAGCCTGGCCAAACACCTTTCGGTCCAGCCCCGCCGCGCGCCGACCGGGGGGGGCGTGCTCCTCCAGCGCCCCGCCCCCCTGAAGCACCCCGTGACCGTCATGCAGGGGGCTAAGGACCTCCTCGCGGGGCTCTTCCGGGCCATCGTCGAGTCCCTCCTCGACGCGAAAACCGTCCCGGCCCAGAGGCCGGTGGGCGCCCTCCTCCAGGCGGAGGGCCCCCGCGTCAACGAGCTCCGGTTTCTCGTGGGGGTCACCGAGGCCTACCAGGCCAAGCTCAAGGAGGGGGCCCTCGCCCGCGACTTCGGGGCCCAGGCGTACTACCTGGGCGCCCTCAACCGCCTCCTCGCCCTCGGGGCCGAACCCCTCCCCCCCCCCCCGGGGGGCTTCGCCCTGTGCCGGCTCTACGTCGACTTCCTCAAGTGCGTCGCCAGCGCCGCCGCCAACGGGGCCCAGGAGCGCAAGATCACCGTCAACGGGTGGACGGTCCGGTGGATCTTCCGCAACTTCGAGATCTTCCCCGACACCGGCGACGTCGAGGACCTGTTCGACTACCTCCTCCTCGACGAGGACGGCGAGCTCCCCCCCCTCCCCCCCCCGAAGAAGCTCGCGGCGACGGCCGCCACCCCCAAGGACGAGGCGGCCGCCCCGTTCCCTCCCGACAGGGAAGAGCCGGCGCGGTGCCTCCTCAAGAACCGCGACCTGTTCGACGTCGATGAGCTGCTCGGCCTGGCGGGGGGGGGCGGCGCCGCGCCGAAAGCCCCCCTCCCCTCCCTCCCCGAGGACCTGCCCCTGATTGTCGTGGATACGCTGCTCGACCTGGCGGGGGGGTTCGGCGCGGAGGGGCCCGCCCCCCACAACGGCGGCGCGGCGTCCTCCTCCTCGGCCCCCCCGCCCGGTCGAGCGGCGAGGCGTTGACGCCCGAGGAGACCGGGTCGTCGTCGGCGGACGACGGCGAAGCCGAGGGCTGGCGCCCTCTTTTTGGACGAAATTCGGGCCCCTTTATAAGGCTATCGCTCTCGGTCCTGTCCGGCCGTTCCCATGAAAGGCTCCGCCGGCGTGCGCGCCGCGCTGGCTCTCTTTGTCGTGGTGGTGCTCGTCCTGGTGGCGCTCGCCCTCCCCCGGGTCCGGGACTTCGAGGCCTTCCTGTCCGGCTTCTGGGTGGGCGACCCCGCCTTCTTGCGCGAAGCGGGGCTCTCCGAGCTTTATCTCTATCTGGCCCCCGCCGAGGAGGGGGGGGGGCGGCGCCGCCGGCAGGGGTACCTCGTCCTGGGGGGCGACGACCGCGTCCTCTCCAACCAAGGGATCGAGCTCTCGTACGCCGACGCGGGCGGCCGCGCGTGGTCGGCGCTGAAGGGGGGGGCCTCCGCGGCGGCCTCCGCCTCCTACCGAATCAAAGGGGTCTCCGTCGGGTACGACGAGGAGGCGGCGATGCCCGAGAGCCTCGACCTCGTCCTCGACACCACCCGGGGGGCCCTCGTCCTCCACAGCGGCGGAAAAGCGTGGCTGAAGGCGTACAAAGACAACGAGAACTCCGCCTGGGCCAACGCCGCCTTCCTTTCCACCTCCCCGCCGGCGCCCCCCCCCGGCCCGGCGGCGCCCATCTAGAGACAAGGGCCGGAGAGGGAGCTGGGGGGCGGCGGGCTGGCGTCGGCAGGGCGTTCATCGCCTCCGGGGCCGGGTGCGCCGCGGGGTAGACTTCGGGGCCGCCCGCAGAGCCGCCCGGCCGGTGTCCAGGACTTGTGGCCGGCGCCCCTAGGCGCGGCGCCGGGCCTGGGCCGCCGGCTTGTGCCCGCCGACCTCTTAGCTCACTTTCGTAGCCCGTTACCGGCGCCGCCGAGGCGCGCCGGCCGTGGCCCCCCGAGATCTGGTGTCTCCGTCCGGGGTTATTCCGGGCCCTGTACGGACTGGCCCCACCAGATGAGGGGATGCTCCTGGCGCAGACTATGCCTAGTGGACGTATAATGGGCACCTGCCGCCCGAGCCTTGTTTTTCGCGCCCGCGGGGTCGGGACAAAAATGATCCCTCCAGGGGGGTTTACCGTAGCCATTTTGGCTCAAGCGCCGCGCGGCCCTCCGCCGCCATGGGGTGCGACATCCACGCGTTCGTGGAGCAGCAGGGGGCGGTACGCGAAATGCTCACAAAGTACTGAGTACGTTCATTCCAACGTACGGAGAATGTTCAGTACGACTACGGAATTCGTCTGGGGGGTTTATGGAGAGAAGGGCGCTCTTATTCCCATTGCATTGGGCGTTACAGAGCGTTCTATAATTAGGATTGGGTATTGTTTCGGGGGTGAACGTTTTTCGTACGTAGATGATTTGGGGGGAGCCACTGTCGAAAAAAGACCTAGTGTTCTTGCCGGGGTTCGGGCCATGCCGCACTGCCTAGTTGTTCTCGGGGAAGCAAGACATCGCGTAGTTCATCAGGGGAACGTTCCGCTGGCCGCCGACGGACCCCACGCAGTCGAACTCGATAGTCGTATTCCTGCAATCGTCGACGTGGGAGGCATGGGGCTTGCAGTACTGAGCCTCCAGCGCGTCGGCATAGTAGAGGGCGTCGCAGGCGGCGTTCAGCGCCGTTCCAAAGGGGCGGGCCGCGGCGGTAGCGTCGGCGGCCACCCCCGCCATCCCGCAGGCGCGCCAGGCGGGGTCGGGGGCCTTCTGCTGGCAGACTCCGCCGACGCACCCCCAAATCCCCAGCTCCGGGGCGTAGGTGCTGTCGCCGTCGGCCTTGCAGGGCTTCGGGGGGGGGCGCGGCCGGAGGACGGGGTAGGTGTCGGCGAGGTCGGCAGGGAGGGGGAGGGGGGCGGGGGGACCGGGGGGGTGCCGCCGCTGCCAG
>Ga0233415_10000744_pt1 | contig 14907 bp, 15 predicted proteins | sample Na_anoxic_12_MG_FD_188631 | JGI IMG/M metagenome (GOLD analysis project Ga0233415, IMG submission 188631) | Seawater microbial communities from Saanich Inlet, British Columbia, Canada - Na_anoxic_12_MG | ecosystem: Environmental > Aquatic > Marine > Inlet | place: Canada: British Columbia... | reverse complement strand
TTTTATCTAAGTCAATAGCTGAAGATACATCATCTGATGATTCGATATATCTAGATGGCTTGGCTTGCCTAGATTTTAAACCATTAAAGCTTGGCTCAACTGGCTTTGGCTCAACTGGCTTTGGCTCAACTGGCTTTGGCTTATATTTTGTAGGCAGAGATTCTACTCTTTTGCTGGTAACAATTTTAGGATTAGGCTTTACTTCTTTCTCAATAACCTTATATTCCTGCGTTACTTTTATTTCCTGAGTAAAGTTATGAATCACTTTCTTTTTTACTCTTACTAGACCCGAACCCCGACGATTTTTGCATTCCTTTAAGGCTTGGAGCGATGATATCTGGTGGGAGAGCATCGACTGTTGGGACTTTGCTACCTGCGCTCTCCTTAGGTCTAGAGAATGTAGAATTAACCGCTGGCTTGACACTACGTCTTTCTTGTCCTTTTTCCCAGACATTTATTAATCCATTCAAAAGGTCGATCAGTATCTTAAGTAACCTCTGATATTCATCATATGTAGCGATTTTATCAAAACGTCTCCATACTTTATATATCACAAAACAAATGACTATATTTAATAAAGATAAAGTCAAATACCATAAGCTTTCAGCAGCAATAATTATTTCATTCATTATAAATGGCTCATCCGCAATAAATTAATGCCCTTCTTAGAAGCAATAATACCCAACCTACTTAAACCATATTCTACGTTAGCAAAGTGTTTTCTAGTTACAGAGTTATCAGCCAAAACATCACCGCCATTATAGTATTCTATATTTGAAGTATGACTTTTACCATTTATAATTTTATTATCTAAACCATAAATTACTATTTCCCTAGGTCTCATGAACAGCGCAATTTGCGCTGCATACATTGTATTATCATTATAATCTATGAATGGAGGATTATCATCATTTGAATCTGACATAATATTGCCACTTGTTTCAAAAACGTTAGCCTGTGGCGATATATCTTTATAATTGACGTATCTTCCATTGTTTACATCAGTTACCTTAACTGGCAACATTATCTCTTTCTGTTTATAATAATCATTAATTACTTCTATTACAGAAACATCGTTAGTAACAACATAGTCGCACTCAAATAAGCTACCCATAAAATCGACACCAATCAATATATCGTGTCTATTAATAGTAGCAGAATCTATAACATCAATTGAATACCCATTCGAAACAATGCCTACTGATTTACCGCTCCATTTAGGTAAATCATATAAGCGGCCAATCTCAGGCTGATGATTCTCAATATACCAACTAAACGTGCGTTCAAACTTATTTGCTAAATGACACAAATTATTAAGGCGACCTGTCTTCACATCAGAAGACTTAATATTTGAACAATCATAAAAATGTTGTTTTCTTTTGCCGAACCACATTTCAGCAATCCTAGCTTTATTAATTATATCATTTTCATTTGCGATCCTTGGTGTGATTGCTATTTTAGAACCCAACACAACTCGACATTTGCCGCCCATCATCCAATTTCTAATGGAAATTTCTAAGTCTTCACCACAACCAATTTGCATGCCATTATCAAACCCACCAATAGCTTTAAACCTAGCAGTCTTACCCACAATGCAATAAGAACTTAAAACAGCTGTCTCACTTGTGGGTTCGTTTACATTATCCCTTTTGCAAATTAAGTCAAGATCCCACCTAAACCCAAACTTATTCCATCTAACTTTATCAAAAGACCAGTGCAATCTATCTAAACCATAAATCTCACTGCTAATCAAATCAATATCGTTTATATGTGGCTTTATTAATTGAAACCACCCCGGTTTAAACTTAACAGGGCCGTCTAAAAATACTACCTGTTCGCAATCGATAGATTTTAAGGCTAAATTCCATAATTTAGCCCGACCAATAGCATTACCCAAGATTTTGTTGATTTTAAAATTATTGGTCTCATTTGACGACCATGGTGCGCATTTTTGTGTGATTTCATCTTCAGAGTGTAAATCACCATCACAGCATACTGTTATGCCCGTTATATCACCGACTGCTACGGAATCAACTAACTCATTTATAGTCCTAGCTAGCTCGCCCAGTTCATATGAAGATGGGTGATAATAGATTATAAAATGCGCCATATTACTTCTGATCGTTAAATAGTTCTAATTGTACAGAGCCGGTGGTAGATTTAGACCTTCCCATCCATTTTGTCTCTTCAGAATCAAAATATCTACAAAGCACAAAAAGAAAATCACTCAGCCTATTTAAATATGCAAACATATTGCTGCTCTTGAGGCAATGCTCCCAGCCGTCGACCCAAAGGCTCCCCTCTGTCATATACTGACACGACCAAGCTACTACATCTCGTTCAGCTCTTCTGCAAACTGCCCTAGCAATTTGAGTCACACAATGCAGTTCGTTACCCGATGGAAGCACAAAATTAGTCAAAGGTGGCAGCTGCTCGTCCATTTGATCAATCAATACTTCTAAAGCATTAATATCTTTATCTCTTAAATTATTAACTGGAACTACCCTGTTTATATTATCATCATCCTCAACCAACCAGTCAATATTAGTGCTTATAATAGCTCCAATATCAAACAAAGCGCTCTGAACAGTAACCAATTCTTGTTCTATACGCATGTGACAGGGGAGGGAAGTCGTTCTATCAACCGCTGGCGTTGTTGTCAACTTGCTTCTAATCATACCAATATGGCAGTTAGTTTCATCAACAGATCCCGCCGCGATAATACTTAAATCACCTTTGGAGACTCTGCCTCCCTTAAACAAACCAGTAGTGCCAAAGTCACCTTTTTTAGTATAGATCTTCACTATCAAACTCCAGGGCTATAATTGGGTGCTTCTTTAGTAATATTTATATCGTGCGGGTGGCTTTCATTCATAGATGCTGGCGAAATCTTTATAAACTCAGCTGTCTTTAATTTTAAAAGAGTCTCTGCGCCGCAATATCCCATCCCAGCCTGTAACCCACCTACGAGCTGACCAACAAACTGACTCAAATCGCCCTTATATGGCACCCGACCCTCTACTCCTTCAGGCACTAACTTTCTACCTTTGGCTGCGCCAGCTTGGCGATATCTTTCACTAGAACCCTTGGCCATTGCTCCTAACGAACCCATACCCCTATAAGATTTATAAGCCCTACCGTTGTGGTGGATTACTTCTCCGGGGCTCTCATTAAAGCCAGCGAACATACTACCAATCATAACACTATCTGCGCCAGCAGCCAACGCTTTTGTTATATCTCCGCTAAACCTTATCCCGCCGTCAGCTATCAACGGTACATCATGTTCATCACAAACATCTGCAACATCCACAATTGCAGTTATTTGCGGAACACCTACACCCGACACTACTCTGGTAGTGCAAATAGAGCCTGGGCCAATCCCAACCTTCACAGCATCTACGCCAGCAGAAATTAAATCCATAGCTGCATCTGAAGTGGCTATATTACCAGCAATTATTTGAACTTTGTCTCCATATTCATGCTTCAAATGCTTTACAGTCTCAATAACATTTTTAGTATGACCATGTGCGCTATCGACAACCAAAACGTCAACCGATTCACCAATTAAGCGTTCAGCTCTAACGTAATCGAAAACTCCAATTGCAGCTCCAACAATAAGTCTACCCTTTATGTCTTTAACGGAATTGGGGTATTTTTTGACCAGATCGATATCCTTGATTGTCACCATACCAACCAGTTTTTTGCTTCCATTTTTATAATCCTGGTCTATAATTAACAACTTCTCCACTTTATGAGAAGTCAAAATCTTTTCCGCATAATCTAAAGCTTCGGTGCCTACATTTAAGCCCTTAGCTAAAAAAGTCGATTGTTTTGGGAGGCAAGCTTCCACAGGCAATTCATCTTGAGTAATAGTTATAACATTTTTACTCATCACTTCTTTTATGCTTATCGGCGGACAACTTGACCAACTGGTTGAATCATGCACTCCGATAAACCTAAGATCTCTTTTCGTGATAATACCAACCAGCTCACCATCATCTACTATCGGTATACCAGAAATGTCACTTTCATCCATAAACCTTTTTGCATCGCCAATGGATTTTGAAGATTCTAAAGTAACTGGGTCTGTTATAACACCATTTGCATTCCTTTTAACCTTTCGTACTTCTTGCTGCTGCTCATAAACAGTCATATTTTTGTGGATAATACCTATACCACCGATTTTAGCTAAAGCTATGGCCATCTGACTTTCAGTCACAGTATCCATAGGCGAACTGACCAAAGGTATATTAAGATTTATCAACTTTGTCAGTTTAGTCTTAGTGCTAGCTTCTGCGGGCATTACTTCACTATAAGATGGTACTAACAGCACGTCATCATAAGTAATCCCTTCTCTTGATATCCGCATATATTTCTCCCATATGTGTTTAAACTATTTACAATACATACAATATGAAAGATTAGGTGTCGATGCGTTAAAACTCTTTATTGAGCCTACAAAGATGGCCAGCATCGGGGTATCCAGCACCCACACCAACATGTGAAGGCGGCGAACAATTAAATTTTTGACGCCACCAGTCTTCATCAAGTATGGCTTCAGCATACTCCTTAACTGTTGCCTCATGGGAGAAAAAATATGGCCCGCGTAACCTAGGCCAAAAATATTCTAAGCAAGTACGCATGGATGATACTAAATCCACATCAATAAATATTAAAGATGGTTTAATATCATGTAGGTGAAGAGTATCTTCAAACCAACCTTCAACCAATGTTGTAACCTCTTCATAGCCGTAATACTTAATGGAATTTTCAACTTCCGACCTATGACCAGTAAACCAACCTTTCTCCCAAGACGCGAATTCACCAGTCAACATGTCTGTACACGGCTCAGAATGTGGCAAACCCTTAAAGCTATCAAACACGAACAATTTTTTATTAAAAACCTTACACAAAATGCTTAATTTGGCTGCCATCCCACCTTTAAATGTGCCGCACTCTACCACAGGTCCCGGCACGTTAATTGTTTTTAAAAAAGCTTCAGCTAAATGATGGCCACAAGAAGCAGTATGCAAGCATTTAACGTTTCTATCAACCCTATCAAACAACAAAGCTAATCTTCTACGTAATTCATTGGTATCAACAGGATTATTTGCTGACCTACTTATAAAATAATCCATATCCAAATGATTTCTATTTGGATCTAACTCCCAGCTCATTCCAAACCCTACTTAGTATTTAAAGACCAATTTTTAAATCCAGCGCCTATCGCCTGCTGATCAAAAGAAGCAGCCGAGGCAGAAGCTGACGGCACAGGAGAAACAGGTGGACAACTACCTTCTTGGACGCTGGGACACCAAAACCAATCGTCTTCACAACAATTGTCTTGTTCAGGCTCAGATTGAGTTTGAATTACACCAGGATATAAACTTGGTTGCTCACCGTTAAAGTCACACCAAGTGTCGCCATCAGCTGTGGTTGGTATCCAATCGAATTTATGTCTATTGAAATGTCTTTGGGTTACACAACCAGGCTGAGGTTCCCAAGCTAGCAATTCTAACTCAGGTCTCTCCTCTTCTTCTATTTCTAAATTCTTTGAATAAATCTTTTTACACTCATCTAATGTCATTTCCGCAGAAGCAAATGAGCTTCTAATAGGACTACCTGTCAAATCATCAGCACCAGCTATCAACCTAATATTTTCAGCGCAGATTTCATCAACTAAAAGTTCAGCACACTGAGTGTATAATACATCTTCGTCGCAATCAACTCTAACATTTACAATTGGGCAGGACGCTATAATATTTGTGCTATCTATAAAACATTCTTTAATGTCTACATAACAATTGCCGGGCTCTCCTCTTTTGCCATCTATACCTCTTTGAGATGATCGTATACACCATAATTCTGCCTGTTCTTCCCAAGTCTCACTTTCCAAAACAAACGTTCCACAAATAACTCCAGTAGCAGGATCATATTGTATAGAAGATGCCGTTGCTTCAACATCAAGAGGAATACCAGTCGCATGCTGAACAGTAACATCACTAATTCCATCGCCATCTGTGTTATACCAAACATCAACCGATGGGTACGCTGCAATCCTTACATCGTCATCATATATCACCACGTTACTTAACGGAATGTTACAAGCGCTACCAGAAGCATTTTGAACACCCATACTAGTATTTTGCAGCTTTTGTAAAGCCAATTTAAACTTAGATAACTCTATCTCGTTTGAGCTTAAATTTTGGCTAACAACATTTAGCTGTTGTTGCTGCTGCTGAATGCAATCCTCTATATTTAAATATTCCGCATCAACCCTATAAAGCCTTACTGAAATTTCTGGTGTGCGGTCAACTATAATTCTAGCGCCACTTCCATCTGTACCTAAAGGTAAAGGCACATATATTGCAAAATCTATTCTAGTTTGCGTTATACTGCTGGGGCTATAACAATTTTCTGCGGGCGCTGGTACTCCACTATTACCCACTTCGCCTTTACAACCTTTGTCTCCCCTATCTCCCTTACAACGCTGTTTTAGCAAATTTGTAAAAAGTCTAGTTCTGTCGACCTCTATCCTTAAACAATCCGATCCTTCAGCAATGAATCGATATTGTTTATCGCTCGACCTGAAATAATACCAATATGCATCCGTAGCCGGAGCAAGCTTTAAAGGACTGAAATTATGACCGCTATCAACCAATACCTTTAATTTCTCTAACTTCTCAAAAACATCAGGCGATATTAAACCAGCTTGCTGCTCTGTTACCTGGGCAGGCGGTTCAATTATACCTTTAGACACCCACCCATCTTGGCCAGCATCGTAAAACCACCTATTTCCATAACGGTCACATATTTCTGTGCCGTGAGAAATAATATTATTAACGCCAGGAGCGTTAGGAAGCTTCGGATAAGTTTTGTCACAATTGTCTGTCATATCTTTTGCCTTTCTTTATTTATTTTTAATTACGATCATCATATCAAAAATAAATAAAATAAATCTAGGTTAATCATACAGTAATCATATATCAATAATATGAAATTATCACTAATCAGAGAAGCAACAATAGATCAAGTCCAAAAAAGAATCCCTATATGGACCCAAAAACACTTTAATAATGACCAACAAAAATCATTAGAACTATTACCTAGTATTATCACAGCTGATCCTACTAAGGGGAAGTACTCAGAATGGCTAGTTAAACAATGGAAAGACGGTACTGCAAGGTTCCCAGAAGACACTGAAAAATTAGCCAAAAACCTTGAATTATTCCACCAAAAGAAGTCTAAACTACAAGAGAAGGATATAGGCAGGTATACGCCAGATACTCTAGCTAAAGCGCTAGATCAAGAGCTTGGTTTAACTAAATCAGAGCGTAAATCAGCAAGAAAAGGCGAATTACAATTACCGCCAGGAGCTGAAGTAGTTTTAGAAAAAGACAAGTATACTGCTGTTAAAATTACGACCCCAGAAGCCTCTAGCACACTATGTTCTGGTACTGAGTGGTGTGTGGCTAATAAAAACACCGCCGAAGATTACTTAAAAAAAGGCCCACTTTATCTGATCTACGTTGATAAGCAGTTTGAAGATCCTGATAATTGGGAACTAAATGATGATGGCCAGTTTGAAAGAATAGACTGGGTGATTGGGGGGACAACGATTCAATATGCAAAAGAATTAGAAAGAAAATATCTAGTCCATATTGAAATGGATCAGTTTATGGACGTTTATGATAGTCCAGTAAGTAATAAAATTAAATCAGAATTAATTGATTTGTTGGAGCCGGTTACTGGTAAGACGATTTATAATTATGCAAAATTTGCTTATCATCACGCTACTGAGCTATGGCACGATGGGGACGTTGGGACTTTCAAGATGCTACGTCGTTTCCCAGAAGGTGAAGCAGCAATAGCTACAGACCCTGAAATTGCTTATAGATATGCCTTATATGTGATTAAGGGTCGTTTCCCAGAAGGTGAAGCAGCAATAGCAAAGGCCAGTTCCTGGGCTACGCATTATGCTAAGGATGTTATTAAGGGGAGATGGCCTGAAGGCGAAGCAGCAATTGCAAAAGACCCCTTTTTTGCTTATAAATATGCTAAAGATGTTATAAAGGGTCGTTTCCCAGAAGGTGAAGCAGCAATAGCTACAGACCCTGGATATGCTTATTATTATGCTAAAGAAGTTATTAAGGGCCGATGGCCTGAAGGTGAAGCAGCAATAACTACAGACCCTGGAATTGCTTATAGATATGCTAAAGAAGTTATTAAAGGTCGTTTTCCAGAAGGTGAAGCAGCAATAGCAAAGGATGCTAGTATTGCTTTTGATTATGCTAAAGACATTATTAAAGGTCGTTTTCCAGAAGGTGAAGCAGCAATAGCTCTAGACCCTTTGTGGGCTTATAAATATGCTAAAGAAGTTATTAAAGGAAGATTTCCAGAAGCAGAAGCAACAATAGCTAAAAGCCCGTTATATGCTAAACAATATCGGGAAATTTCTTGGTCCCAGGCACTCAGAAATGTCAGCCACTTGAATGGCGTCAAGCGTGATCAGCAGGCGGTCATTGAGTTTGAAACAGCCCTGGCAAGGCTGGGATTATGAAAATCGCGGAGATTAGGCTGATGAATGGTCTCGTGCAAACGATGGACACTAATTCTTATGAAGCAAATTATTTGTAAGTATATGTTAAAGAATAAAAAATACGAAAATTGCTTCCCCCATACAATAACAAACCAACTTTAGAGCCGATTAAAAATATTACATGTTGGTTGCTATATAATTAAATATAGCCTACAGAAAACTACAAGACAAGCACCATTCTAAGCAATCAATGTATGGGGGAAGTTTGAATGGTCGAAATCTTGCGTCCCTCTCCTGCCCTCGTCACTCCCCGCCAAGGGAGCCGTACACTCTATCAGTTTTGGTGTCTCAGGAGATTCGATTTACTTATAAAATCATCACTTACTGTCAATCCATCCGGCTTCGTCTAAGTCAACATATCTTTTTAATAATGCTGAGAGCTTTTTATCTTTGTTACTGACTTAGAGCCACCGTCGCGAAACTGAGTGATACCAATAAAATTTTATAAGCCTGTGGTTATCTGATCTTTAGGACTAAACAGTCTTTGTTTATTGTCCTAGGTGATGCTTTTAATTCTTTACATCTTGTAAAGATGATTATAGCTGGTAGCCCGCTTTCCACGAGACTCGCCCAAATAAATGGTTCAAGAACACCCTGAAGAACCCACTATAATCGATCAGCTTTAACAGAAAAAAATTTTGGCTAATCAGTGCCTTTCTAACCTTGCGGTTAGGCAACTATTGATAGTTGCTGCTTTTATAATACAAAACCAGCCATTTAAAAACAAAATACCATTTAACACAATCTTTTATACAATGATCTCACCATCGCGAAGCTGAGTGAGCCTGCGTCTCATAGAATGAGGATCATTCGATAACACAGATCGTATTTGTACCATAAAGTCTGTTTCTTTAGTTGTAAGTTGACCACCCAACATGTTAGGACAGTCTTGGCTGGCGTTAGCTATAGCTAAAAAATATTTATGCAAGTATGCTTCAACATCTTGTTCTGAACGCAATATGAATTGCAATTCTAGACTTTTCTTAGGTGTGGTAAATTTTGCTTTGATTGTAGGTATGCCTTTATATTTCCACCTTGTAAACCACCGACGTTTAGAGTATGTTGTCCAAGAAGTTTCTATATGATACCGTTCTACTTTTAAAATTATAGTATCATGTTGGTGTGGTCTATATGGTTCCACTCCTTTTAATGATAAAAATATTCTACAAATAGTAGCGGCGAAGTTCATTGGAGTTATTTTGAATCCTATTCTTTTTTGTTATTTATAAAAATAGGATACTTCTGAAAATATACAATAGTTAATTAATGTGTTTTTTGGAGGTTATGATGCCAATTTTTAAAGGACCAGTTGCTTGTTTTGTAAGAAAGCATAAACTTGTATTACGTACAGTTATTGTCGCTGGTGTACTAGTTGGAATTTACTTTTTGGGCGCATCACAGGGTTGGTGGGATCGTTTCTTATTTTAGCAAACCTGGCGGGTGGGTAGTTTTTTAGCTACCCACCTTCTTTTTACCCTTCTCTACTTTGATCAACAGTTTCATCATAAGTACAGAACCCTCTGTGGTAGCAATTACATAAACCAAAAACACAGGAATTAAAGAATAAAAATCTTGCGTCTCTAGAGCGTCCCAGATATGTTTCCACACTAATAAATTACATATCAACCATAAACTATTGGCACACCATGCGGCGTAACGATGATAATTTGGATCACCGCTATTTCTGGATCTTGAAGCCCACGTAAATGCCATGTTTTGTATAAATGCAAAAACAGCTAGTATAACTAATGTTAAGTAATATTGCATATAGTGATTAACCGTTGATCACTCGTTCCAGTGCTCTCAGGTCATCAGCTTTGATGCAGTAACCATTAGCCTTGAAACAAGTTTGGTAATCGGCAACCATTCCTGGCAGCAATGCCACCTTGACCCAAGTTTCAGGTAAGCCTGAATGTTTGAGTGCCGATTCGAGTGCCCAAGTAAACTCTTGTGGTCCAGTGTCAAACCATGGCATTTCATTTACCACTTTGTTGACAGTGTGACACAAGAGTTCAATGCGTTCCTTGGCGATTTGCGGTGACACTTTTTGTCTTGCTACAGTTTTTGAGTCAGGCATGTTGCTTCCTAAGTGGTGTGTATGAGAGCGATGTAACCTTCACCGATCTCATAAAGACCATCGGATAAGGCAGCATCAAGGATTTCATTTTGTTACAGGGGTGCGCTAACCGGTAAACTCGATAGAATAAAGTTCGTCACCTTCTAAAACAACTTCATTATTGCAATTGGCGAGTATTTTGGCATCGAGGTCTTTATTGTTTTTGTGGTCTTTATCGACCCAATTTTTAAATAGATCTTGTTGAAGGTCAAAAGAATCATCAACAGCTTCTTGTTCAATGCCTTCTGACGATTGAATATCCATCCATCTAACAGACCTTGCCCCCATACTTAGCAGTTTTTCTTTTAAAATGGACTTTTCATTGTTTGTTAAATCTTTTTGTAAAGCCACTCTCACCATACAATTATTAAAATCTTGTGGCTTCATGTCTGGTATGAATTCATCAATAATTGTTTTAAATTGTGGCGGTGGTGGTGTTAATTTAGAAGAATTTGTAGGTTGTTCTACTTCCCAAATATTAACAAACTCGTGTTCGTTTTTATCTAAATCCAGCACATAAAAACCATGTGGCACGTCACCCTCATCGAATTTGAAAGGAATTGGTGACCCTGGGTACCATACATTATTACCGACCTGTTGTTGGCTATGAAAGTGACCTGTATAGATGCGATTAAACGGAAAATCAGCAAAATCAACTTTAGACCAATCTTTTAATAAAAAACAAGTATTCATGGTGGCGCTGCGGACGCCTATGTGTGTGAATAAGTTATCTTTATTGGGTCTGAATTCTGGGTGTTTAACTATTAATTTTAGTGCTTTTAAAAACGCTTTTTCATAAGTGATAAAAGGTAAAATCCAAAACCTGTGTTCATCATCTACTTCTACGACTTTAATGTCTTCAATAACTGTTAGATGGTTTTTAAGTGCACTAAGACTATTAATTTCCCAAGAATGTCGCAGAAACATATCATGATTGCCTGGGAAGACAACCCATTCTTGGCCGTATTCGTTTTTAGTGTCTTCAAAGAATTGGCAAACTTGCGAATTAACGTCGATTTCAATTGCTTGTCGATTGTGGTATAAATCACCAAGAACAAATACTTTGTCGATATTATTTTGTTTGCAGTGCTCACGTATTGTACAACAAGCCCATAAAATATCATCAAGTCTACCTGGCACACCAAAATGAATGTCGGCTGTTATTGCGATTTTAGACATAATTTCTCCTTTTTATGCTAAAATACGTTACAAAGTTTATGACATAAGATTGGATATATAATCACAAGGACTTTCCAAAAGCATTTGCAAAAGACATGCTGATGTGTCTTCACTATAGTTTATAGATAGTTGATCATAATAGGGATTAGACCTTATTACTTGACTTCTTGAACCGCAGCCATGGTGGTAAAATAAATCACCATAAATAGCAGCTAATATGGGATGGTGATTTTTTCTATTTGTTCTTATTAAAGGAAAGACTTTAGCCTTAGAACGGAATTCTCCCCTTGATTGCGGGTCGGTTGACCCGAACCAGTCTGAGGGTGCAGAGTGCCACAAGAAAGCAGATTGGTTACAGTTTTTCCAAAGCGGAACAACTTGATTATCGCTAGTTTGTTCGCCTAGTAAATTATCAATTTCTAGTCTTTGAAAATCAATTAGTGACACGTCTTTAAATGCACATATGGATGGATGTAAGAAAGTGTCTAGATTCTCAGTTCGTATACAACTGATAATGTCGTTTTTCTGTAATAAACCGTAGCATGTTTGATCCCAGCTTTTGTTTATAGGAAAGCAATCACTATCTAAAATGATGAACATATCATAATAGTCAGTTTGAGTTTTAAAGTAAGCAAGTATGCTTAATAGACCATTGAGGTGTGATTTGCTGGGGTCTTTATGTGTTAAATTGTTTTGCCCAATAATAGATGAGTTTATATGTTTATTATATTCTGTGGGCTTGGCTTTCTCTGTTAAATAACATACGTGATCGTACTCATTTATGGTATTTTGCGATATAAAAGATAGTTGCAAATCAAGTAATTGTGGTTTACCTGTTCCACTGAACACTGATCCAATTAAAGTTTTCATTTTGTGTCTTACATTTTTGGTTGTGGTAGATTTATTTTTAAGTACTGGTACAAATATAAGATACAAATAACTTTAGGAGATAATTATGTTCGACGCAGTTTTAATTTCTTTGAGCGATGGTCAATCATATGAGAATGTTAAGGTTTTAATCGGTGACGATTTTGCAAAATTTGGCATTCCAAAAGTTTTTAAACAATATACTGGTTGTTTCTTTGCGAATGGTGATGCTATTATTTTACATCATTGGAATTTTAAAATTATTAAGATATCTAATGATAAGAAAACGGGGCCTAATTGTATGTCTGCAAGACGGTTAGTAATGAGCAATGAGTTAATTTACCAAGATATTAAAATAATTCCACAAGAAAACTGGGAGAATTTGGGGATTCCACATTTGTTCAGATCATTTACTAATAATGATGGGATGGACGGTCAGTTTTCATTTTCCGACAACCAAGGAACTTATATAACTGCTGAGCCCAACGTGGCTAGTATGTTCGTTGCAGATCCAAGGAAAGTCGGCATTACTCAATCATACAATAAGCAAAAAATTCTAAAATCTTCTTTTAAGGGTAATATTCAAAAGTGATTAACATGTTAAAAACTAAATCTTGTTACTTAAAAGGCCCATTATGCTATTTGGTTTCAATTTTAGTGGTCGCGTTTTGTTTCATGCATACCCAACGTCAAGAGAAGCAGGCAGTAAAGGAAGTGATTGAAATTGATAGCCAAGCAATTGCTTCGTTGAGCATTGTTGCTCATACCCAGGCAACAAATGCTCATATTTTATTACAGATAATTAATAAATTAGAGGGAAATGATGATCAGATTAAACCTTTAGAAAGCACTTTTAACATGGGTAATTTGGAAGTTATTGATGAATTAGATATTGATGTCAGCATAGATCAAATAAAGACTGACGTGATTGAAATAGACCAAGGAATAAGAACCATAGCAGCGAATAATTTATTTCAAAGGCAGTCTTTAGAACTGATTTTGTTAAAACTGCAAGACTAAACCGTCTAAATTCTTTATGTATTTGTAGGGTATCTTACATAAAGGATTTTTATGCTAAACCCATCTGAAAATATCAGCAAAGCTGACGATAACTCTATAGATTCTTTGCCTAGCTTAAGCGTTGAAAATATTGACTCCCATTTTCCAAAAGAGTCATACAGAAAGGGGCAGAAAGAGGCGATTCAATTTGCCTGTGAAGCCTTCAATAGTGGCAAAAGGATAGTGATGCTCGAAGTACCAACAGGTGGTGGTAAATCTGCTATTGGTATGACTGTTGCTGACCTGGTGAAACAGTCGTATTACTTAACTATAACCAAAATTTTGCAAGACCAACTAGTAGACGATTTTGGTGATCAAATTACCGAGTTAAGAGGTAGGAATTCTTATCCCTGTACTTTTTATGACAGGTATGGCGAAAGCATGGTTGATCGCAAACTGTGGACCAGAAGCCAGCTTAACAAATACAAATCCATAAAACCAGGCTGTTCTAATGGGTTTTGCAAATCTAAATTCAATTCTGGTGATAAGTTTAAGTGTGATAAATGTTTTTTAAAGAATGGAGTTGACAATAGTGGTAAGCCTAAAGGAGATTTAAAAACCTTACCTATAGGAATGTCTTACAGCGCATGCCCTTATTACGAGCAAGTACACAAGGCAGTCAGATCAAGCAAAGTGGTTATGAATTTTAGTAGTTTCTTGTTTCAAACTCAGATGACTAAACGGTTTGATGAACCAAGAGACTTAATGATAATAGATGAATGTCATAATGTAGAACCAATATTGTTAGATTTTGTTTCGTTTTCACTGAATGATATACATTTAATGGAGCATGGTGTAGCTATACCGCCTCTAGCTACCGCTCTAGAATACAAAGAGTGGATGGAAAACTGTAATGTTTTTGAAATTTTGTTTAATAGAGCTAAGATGGCTAGTTCTGAAGGTGACTCTAAACTATTTGATGAGTTATCTAGAACCATCAAAAAATACGAGATGTTTATTGAACACATGAAAGACCCAGAGGCAGAGTGGGTTTGTGAATATACTAAATTAGACAATTGCCGTAAATTAGAAATGAAACCTGTTTTTGCTAAAAGATTCGCCCATAAATTATTGTTTAAGTATGCGC
>Ga0233415_10000743_pt1 | contig 14914 bp, 15 predicted proteins | sample Na_anoxic_12_MG_FD_188631 | JGI IMG/M metagenome (GOLD analysis project Ga0233415, IMG submission 188631) | Seawater microbial communities from Saanich Inlet, British Columbia, Canada - Na_anoxic_12_MG | ecosystem: Environmental > Aquatic > Marine > Inlet | place: Canada: British Columbia... | reverse complement strand
GTTCTTTTATACATAGCACTCACCTCTTCTTGATTACTTAATGGATTCCACCATCATCATCAGGAATCCTGAAAAAGCCCCGTTTTCAGGAGCTACGCACGGTTCAACAATTTCCTTCATTTTAAGGAATTCGGTCTTATATGCTTCATAGAATTCGTATGTGGGTTTTGAGTTATATACTACACCATCGAGTCCGAATGTGCTGATGACACCTTTGACTGTAGTAGGTTTTATGAAAATTTCACCTTGTGTATCATAATAGTACGGAATGACGGTTAGCAGCGGCCACTTAGCCAATTTATCTTCGAGCAGGACTTCCTTCATCTTATCAAATCCAGCTGCCTGATTGCCATACAGCCGTTCATGAAGCCCGGTTATCAGCCTTAGTTTATGATCTGTATTCATTTCTTTAGCAAAATCACGAAATTTCACCTTCTCAAAAACCGATACGACAGTTGACCGTGACATTATCTTAACTATGTTCTCAAAGACCGCATCCGGGTCGGTAAATTTCTCTTCCCCAAAGGATTCCTGTGCAAAGTCGTGCATTTTTTGTATCTTGTGTTTCTTTACATGGAACTGCATCTCTTCATTAGCAAATCCGCCGGGGTACATCCTCAGAAATTCCTTTTGTGCGGCAATAAGTAAATCTCTTCTCATAATAATCTCCAAATAGTTTGGTACAAACATAATATAACCATCACAAAAATAAATCAAACGCGGTGAATAATGTTAGATAATTCTCCCTTATGGTATAAATAACTATATGGAGGGATGAGAAATGAGTAAGGAAAATCTAACTGGGTTTGAATGGCATAAGAAAGAAGCCATTGAAAATTTCAACAGCACCTGGGACTTGATTGATAAAGAACATAGGACACATGATGAAACAATAGATATGCTGCACAGGGCACACGCCTCAAGATACCATTGGGGGCAGATTGGTACAGCGATTGAATGGCTCCGCGGCGAGTGGCAGATATCCAGGGTATATTCATTGGCCGGCATGGCTGAAAGCGCAATTCTTCATGGAAAGGAAAGTCTGAAACTTTGCCGTGAGAATGACATAGGCGATTTTGACCTGGCATTTGCTTATGAGGCCATTGCACGGGCCTACAATCTAATCAAAGATACTGAGAATGTTGAGCACTATCTGAAAAAAGCGCATGAGGCAGCAGTTAGTATCGAAAAGCCTGAGGACCGTGAATATCTAATCTCGGAACTACAAACCATTAAGTAATAAAAAATTATAAAAAAAGAGAGCAATCACCACAGGGTTATTGCTCTTTTATGTCTGGCTTCAAATATTAATTTCTGGTAATGCCGTAAGACCAGGTTCCGATACCACCAATGTTAGTAACGTTGGTATACCCTGCTCTAGCTAGTAAGGATGCCGCTGATCTGCTTCTATTACCACTTAGGCAATATACGAAAATTTCAGCATCCTTATCGGGAAGTTTCTTGGCATGGTCAATTGCAAGCCTGTCCAATGGAAGTAACATGGCACCGGTAATGTATCCCTGGGAAAATTCACCCGGAGTCCTAACATCGACTAAAGTCACGTCTCTTTCATCCATAATTTCCTTGGCAGCTTTTTGGCTTATCCTCTTTGTTCCCCTGTTAAAAAACATAAACTATACTCTCTCCTACTGATTTATTATTCTTAGTATATTTACCCATCCAGGCTGGTTTTACACAAAATTAATTTAACACTTGACGTTATAAATATACTATGTTATCTTTAACATAGTCACTAAATAACACAAGGAGAAAGACAATGTCATTGAAACATACAATACTCGGTTTTCTAAGTTGGAAACCCTTGACCGGATATGAATTGAAGAAATACTTCATGGAAACAGAATTCATTCCCTGGTCCGGCAACAATAATCAGATATATAAGACACTTGTTGAACTAAACAATACCGGCCTGGTAACCAAGGAAGTTATTCAACAGGAAAATTATCCGGCTCGTAAGGTTTATCATATTACCACAAGAGGTATAGACGAACTTAATGGATGGGCTAAATCCAAACCGGATGTCCCCCATACAAAAAGCACTTTCCTAATTCAGCTTGCATGGTCGGATGGGCTTAGTAATGAAGAAATCGAGAATCTTATCAATCTTTATCAGTACGAGATAGAAATGCAATTGATTATGTGCAAGGAGCGGCTTGAACGAAAAACAGTGTTTCCTGAGAAAAATAAAAGAGCTGAATTCTTTTGGGAAATGCTCTGGCAGAATAGAATCAGCAATTACCAAAACGAATTGAATTGGCTTACTAAATTAAGAAGCGGACTAGCTGCCGAATAGGAGGAATATTATGAATACAGGAAACATTTACAAATCACCGCAGGGTGAGGAAATGATGATGGATTTTTATGACAGGATGCTTGCAAATTGGCCTGTTGAATACTCTGAAACAGATGTCGAAACTTCATTTGGCATGACCCATGTCATAATCTCCGGAAGCGAGGGCAATCCCCCGCTGGTTGTCCTTCACGGCAGTACATCCAATGCAACCACCTGGGCCGGCGATATTTCAGGATATTCAAAAGAATTCCATGTTTATGCTATAGACATGCCCGGTGAACCAGGTAAATCAACCCAGAACAGGTTGTCATGGGAGAATGAGGATTACCCTGTCTGGCTAAGCCAGGTATTTGACGGACTTGCTCTTACAAAGCCCCATATTGCCGGCCTGTCACTTGGTGGGTGGGCTGCGCTTAAGTTCGCTGCCACCTATCCCGAAAGGACCGGTAAAGTTATTTTAATAGCCCCGGGCGGTGTGGTTAATCCAAATATGAAAGCAATTATAAAGATGATAAGTTACGCTTCACAGGGTGAACAAGGCGTTGAAAAGACACTGCGCCTGCTGTTTCCTGATAATTTTAAATCAGCTGAGGTCAGGGAGTTTTTCTCACTGCTTAATGAACATTTCGTCATTCGGTCTGAAGCGGTAAAACCGCTTCCAGACAGCGTACTTTCCAAAGTACAAGGCCCGGTTCTTATGGTTTGCGGTGCAAGAGATGCTATCTTCAATTTTAAGAAAGCAAAAAAACGATTGGAAAAACTGATTCCGGATTCAAAAACCCTTCTGTTTGAAGAAGGCACCCACGGGCTGGTGTGTATGGCAAAAACCATAATCCCGTTTCTAAAAATGTAAAACTTAAAGAGTCATCCCAAGGATGACTCTTTTATTATTTCAGAAAAAAAACAATTCCGATGAAATGTGCAATTGCACCGAGGTTTACAAAAATGTGCCATATCAGGTGGAAGTACTTGATGTTTTTAGCTGCATAGAAGATAATTCCCAGAGAATAAAATATACCTCCTGCCAATAGCAGCGAAAACAATTGTGTACTAGCTTGCTTTAGGAATAGTGGAAGAAAAATGACTACAGTCCAACCCATTATGAGGTATATGGCAACCGAAGCCTTTGGAATGCGTTTTTTGGAAAGCGTTTTCATTAGTATGCCGGCAATGACCATTGACCATTGAATGCAGACAATCACTATGCCCTGCCATCCCTTGATGACTGACAATGCAACCGGTGTATAACTGCCAGCGATTGCAACGAATATGAATATATGGTCAAAAATCTTAAATATGTGCTTGTGCCTGGTTTCTTTTGCCATGGAGTGATATAAGGTAGATGCAAGGAACATCATGAATATTGAAATCATGAAGACAGATACGCCTGCAACATCAAGAATGCTGCCATCGGAGTATACCCTTATGATTGCATACGGCATTGCCAGCAGACTCAATGCTGCCAAAGTACCATGACTAATAACGTTCGCCACTTCTTCCCCAAATGTAAAATGGTATCTCTGCTTCACTGTTACCTCCGTTTATACTTCAATAGTAATTCGGACGGCATCGCCCTGCCATCTGAAATCGGGATTTTGCCCAAGTCGTGAATATTCTATATGCATTTCGTTGGTTTCCCTGTCTTCATACAATGAAAAATTTGAATGTTGTACTAATTCACCTTCCCCAGGAAGGCGGTCATCAAGAATTACAATACTATCTTTTATTAAACACTTTTGCTCTTCATCAAACTGAACTATAACAAGCGGATAGCGAGGTCTGTTGCCACTTGGATTTTCTGGAGTTATGTTGCCCACCCAATAAAGTTTTTTACTTATTGAGTGCCTGACCCATCTTGAAATTGATGACGGTGAATAAAACATTTCACTATTCTCAAAAGTCAGAGGTTTTATATCGGTGAACTCCACCCCATTACTGCTGAAACTCACCCATCTATGTGATGGTGCACCGGGTTTCATACGTGTTTTCCACCCATCTGACATTACATTGGACCCTCTGCATTCGAGCATTAGTTCTCCGGATTTTAAGGAAACTATGTTTGGCTCCATTAATCCACGTGAAGACTGGGAATCTTTTATAATAATTGGTTGAGATTTACCTGCTGTATAGAATCCCTTGTTGTACTTGACTGCAAAAATAATTACTCCCTTGGTAATAACCGGGCTCAATGCATAATCGAGCGCAGTCAAATTGTAAGCTCTGCATATTCCTTCTAATGGAGCACTGATGCATGTATAAACACTGCCGTCTGCACCAACCTCAATATTTGTTCCATGATACCCAAGATTGAAGTCAGACCCGGTATTGTCTTCGTAGGCCAGAAGGTAGCGTTCGGTAAAAGTAACGCCGTTATCATCAGAAAATTCAATATATGTATGGTCTTTCCAGTCCAGATTGCCTGTTGTCCAATAATGTTCATATACTTTCTTATGATCATATAAAAAGACTCGCTCCATCACAGTTCTTACAACCTGACCGGTTACTATGTTGGGAACCACTGCACTCACAAATTTTAGAATTTCCTTTTCTCCGTCTTTTTCATAATAATCAATGTCTGTTTTATATGATGTCCATGTTATTCCATTATCTGTGGATATCCTTTTTTCAGTTACAGCGTTAAAGTCGGATTCAGCCTGAACAACACGGGTTTCAGACATTGATATGTCCAAACCTGTATAGGTGCGTTGAATTTTAATACTTAAATCTCCAAGAGCCTTTTCTATTACTTTAATTGATTTTTTCATTTTTTTACCTAAAATTTATAACATCGAGATAATGACCGGGCATCTTATAAAGACCACCGTCTTCATTATAGAAATCTTTTAGATCGAAAAGACCGCCTTTTGAGTCAATCCAACTGCCGTTTCCAAGAGGGTGGTATCCTTTTAATCTGTCCCAATCCGTATAATTCATATTTCCGTTAGATTCTAATAAGCCTGTTTTTACACAGTCAAGTGTGGGAATACGTGCTGCCAAATTTCTGTTCCACTCCAACTGCCAGGGAGCCACTGTAAGATCAGCTGTAAAACACTTTATACCTCTGTCCGTTGCAGCTTTAAGAATTTTCAGGCTTTCGCTAAGAGTTTTTGCCACCGGCTTCAGTGCAACTGCTTTATAGCCCTGTTCGAATTTTATAATTGAATCTTCAACTGAATGAGCGCTTTCGTCTATTGCAAAAACACATGGCAGATCGCTTACATCATACTCAGCGAACTCATCATAAGGCTCTTCAAATACTCCTACGTGGCTGAGGATGCCTTTCATCTCAAGAAAATTAAGCAGTGACTCAAGTTCACCCGGGTTTTGATACCTTCCATTTGCATCAAGATATATCACAGGTTTGCCGCTTGAAGTATATGGTGTTTCACAATCCTTTGCCAGATTCCATATTTCTTCAACACGCTTCTTATCCCATTCAGGCTCTTTACCGATTTTCACCTTTAGGAAGAAACTTCCCCCGTCTAGCAGTGATATGATTTCTTCATGGCTGACACCGTAAGTTATCAATGGTATTGCTGCGATTCTCTCGTGTTTCAAGGGTAAATACCGGCTGTAATCTGAAGTCATCTCATCATACCCGGCTAATTTTTTGTTTCGTGCCCAGAGCAGCCAAAATGCCATGTCTACCGGTACCAAAGCGTTAAGTACAAATGTTTTTCGTATGTCGCTGCGTCCGGTTACTCTCTTTAATTCTTCATAACACCTTTTAAAAAGCCAATCATTGGCTTCGAAGGGGTCTGCAAAATCCATGCCCGAAAGTTTTTCAAGGGCAAAAGCTGCGAGGTTATACATAAGTTCGTTGCCACCGTCCTGGCCGTATTCTTCAAATACTGATGCATCTGACCATAGAACACTTTGAACTGCAATCCCCAAGCTTTTTTCGCCACCGGCTCCCAACCCTACAATAGTCTGCCAAAGACCGTCAGCATAACTCCCTTTGAACCCAAAAGGGCTTTTTAGTTTTTCCGCTTCTATACCGATTGCATATCTGTCAATTTTCATTATATTTCCAATTCTTCCGGTTTTATGGCTACAGGCAGACCTGATTCAAGCGATTCAAGCACCTTGTAACTAATAACTGCGCCTTTTAATGCAATTGCAAGTCCGTTTGGTTCTTTTGTATCATTCAGTATTGCATCAGCAAGTTGGTCAAGTTCAGTCCTCTGCCCTTTGTCGACTTTATCAAAGTTCAGGTCAATCCTGTCATGGCCATCGAATCCGAAATATGACATTTCCCTGAAGCCATTGATAAAAATAGCTTTATTATCGCAGTAAATTTCCGTGGCTTCCTTTTCAAATAACGGACATCCCGCACTTGCAATAAGTGTGGTGCAAACTGATCCGTCTGCGAATGTTATTGTGACATTAGCGCTATCTGGAATTTTGACTATTTCTTCATTAAGATATGTGCCCCCGGCTGCATAAACCGTCACCGGCTCACTGTCTATAAGCCTACTGAATAGGTCGAATATGTGGCAGCCTTCTCCTACGAAACGACCTCCCCCTATTTCCGGTATATGAGTCCAGTGGCTTTCCGGAAACGGAGCCTGTATCCTATGGTATGCCATTACTTTGCCGTTGATTGTATCAAGAAGTTCCTTTGCCTTTGTTACCATGGGAGCAAGTCCCCTGTTATATCCGATTGTGTATTTCACACCGGCTTCTTTAACTGCGTTTATGATCTGACGGCACTCATTGTAATTCAGCGCCATTGGTTTTTCGCACATTATGTGCTTTCCTGCCTGTGCTGCCTTAACACATAATTGAGCATGTGAGTCATGGCGTGTAGTAATGAAGACAAGGTCAATATCCGAATCAGCCAGAATCCTGTCAACATCGGTAGTATAATATTCGGCTGAAACTTGCTCAGCGGCTTCTTTAGCAGCATCCTCATTTATGTCCATTACCGCTTTAATTTCATATTTATCATTTTTCAATAAAATCGGCATGTGCATATTTCGCGCGAAACCACCGCATCCAATAAACCCTGCAATAACTTTTTTCATATCCCTACCCCCGAAAAGAATCTTTAATTTATTATATCATGTACAATTTGCCCCTTGTGCCCCAATTTGCACATTTGTCCCTAGGGATAAACGTTCACTTTTTTAACATTTGTCCCTAGGGACAAATGTGCTAGGGACAAATGTGAACTACGGGCAAATTTGGGCCAGTGGAATTTTCCTGATGCGGAGTCGGTTCAGACAACCGCTGTCTTCATGCCCTCCGGCGCAGTATGCCAGCAGCAGTGCGTCTTTGGTAAAGTGCATCGCTGTATAACAATAACCGCTTTCAGGGTCGTTTTCCAAGATAATAGGCTCTCCGAATGTTTTGCAATCATCACTGCTTGTCTTAAGTACAAGAGGTGTTCTTCCCCAGCCATACTTCGGCCTGTCCGTTGGAGTTGGCGTCGGGTTGTAAACAGCAACATGCACATCTTTGTTTGGTATTTGTTTTATTGACAATGGCGAAACCGGCGATTTGAAATCCGATGGTATGAACGGCTCCCATGTCATGCCGTAATCATATGAGTGTGAAGTATACTGGCACCCGAGGTCAGTCCTAGAATAACAGTAGAGATGACCGTCTTCCAATTCAATGATGCCGGGTTCTTGCAAACAGGTTCCGCCTGATACATTTAACGCTCCGAAATCCGGGCTTTCATAGAAAGTTTCTCCGTTATCATCGGAATAAAAAAATCGTGCCACGCCTTTTCCATTGAATGATTCCCACGAAATTGGGTCAGGGCCTATGCAACGGTGGTAGGCAGCAGGTATAAAAATTCTATTATTCGACAGCAATCTGACCCTGTCATTGTTTACTACGAAATACCCGGGATAATTAATACAATTTATTTTTTTGCCAAAGGTTTTTCCTTCATTCGGTGATTTCCTCATTATAAGTCTGGCATCATGAAAACCCATCCTGACACAATGGAAAATCGCCATCTCTCCATCAGGAAGGCGAATGAAAGATACGCTCATTATATTTTTAGCATCATACTCTTCCTTGGTAAACAAAACACGTTCATCTATAAACGATTCCCCGTTGTCATACGAGTACAACGCTACTATGTCCGCATCCATATCATCGCCCCAGTGGTTACCCCTGAACCTGCTGTATGCAAACATTATCGTTCCGTCTTTTAGTGTTATGAAGGCACCTTCGCTGTTCCTCGGGTTATCATCTTTCGGCGGTATATCAAGAACTATTTTCCCTGGCATAAGCTATTCTCCTTTTTTTAATGTTGGATATGGTATATACGGTTAAACCGGCCCATATGAATATGAAACATATAAGTTGATGTATATTGAATTTGTTACCTAAGATCAACCCTGAGACCAGCATAAGCGACGGTGCTATATACTGCAGGAAGCCTACCCTGGTAAGTGGAATTCTTTTCGCCCCTTCTGCAAACAATAGCAATGGGCCCAGCGTCACGATACCAGCGAAGATAATAAATATATCGGACAGCAGTGTTCCATTTGTAAACAGGATTCCGGTATCCCTGTAGACTACCCACAGGACAATCAAGCTGATTGGGAACAGCACCCCGGTCTCGATGGTCAGCGACTGTATTGAATCAAGACCCGCAGTCTTTTTATATAGTCCGTAAAGGCCGAAAGTCACTGCAAGGGTCAGGGCTATCAGCGGAATCTGTCCCTGGCTGAATATATAGTAAATGACTCCGCTGGAAACCAGAACCAATGCCACTACCTGCCAACGGGTCAATTTTTCTTTCAGGAAGATCATCCCCAATACTATGCTGACAATTGGATTGATGTAATAACCCATGCTGGCCTGAGTATAGTCGCCGATTGATATAGCATAAATATATACAGTCCAGTTGATAGCAATCAATAGGGCTCCGCCTGCTATGAGCAGTATCTTTTTTCGGTTTTTCAGAATTGTGAAAATTCCTGACCTTCTTGTTATAACTATGAAAATCATTACGGAAATGAATGAAAAGGAGACTCTGTATGCGATTATTTCGAAGCTTGAAGCAGCGGAAAGCACATTCCAGTAAAGAGGCATTATACCCCACCAAAAGTAAGCGGCCGCCATGGCTATGGTTCCCTTTTTCAATTCACTCATGCTTATCCCCTGTCCATTTTCAACAGTTTACCATATATTACAAAAGCTGTCTTTCGGACAGCTTCTGAATCGGTTATATTTATATGTTTTCCAGGAGAATCTTCTCAATATACTTTTTCTTTTCCATAAATTCAGGTGAATATACAATGTCAAAATCCCGCGGCCTGGTAAATCCCGGTGAAATCTCCCCTTTGACTGCCGCCGGACGCCCGGACATGATATATATCCTGTCTGACAGCAGCAAGGCTTCGTCTATGTCATGTGTAACGAACACCACGCTTTTCTTATGGTTCTCCCAAACATCTAAAAGCCACTTCTGCATGGCTTTTCTGCTGATTGCATCCAGTGAAGAAAAAGGTTCATCAAGAAGCAGTATTTCACGGTCTTCGAGATATGTGCGGGCAAGAGCCACCCTCTTTGCCATACCTCCTGAAAGTTCTCGGGGCATGTGAGTCTCAAACCCTTCAAGCCCGAATTCTTTGATGATGTTCATAACGGCCAGGTTTTCCCCGGTCTTTTTCCCACTTCTCAGCTCAAGCGGAAGGTTCACATTGTCATATACATTTCTCCATGGCATCAGCAGGGTTTTCTGCTGGAGATATGATGTGCCGCCGGTAATTTTTATTTCTCCGCTGTTATACGATATGAGTCCTGCAATAGTCCTTAGAAGGGTGCTTTTACCGCACCCGCTGGGCCCTACCACCGAAACAAATTCATTTTCTCCGACATCCAGACTGATATCCTCAAGTACCTTGAGTTCCTTTCCGTCTTTTAGAAAAGATTTATTCAGTTTTAGAATTTCAATCCTGTTCATTTAATAAAGTCGTTTGTGAACGCATCCTCCGTGTTTATATTTGTTTCAATCAAACTGTTTTCATAAAGCCAATTCGTGTAGTTTTCCCAACGGGATGTTTCTTGTAGTCCCCATATTTCAGCATCCCCCTGATACTTATCAGCAAGGAATTCCTGGCTGGCAAATACTAAGTCATGATCAAGTTCAGGGACTTGATTCAGAAGCTCACCTGCTGCAAGCATCGGATATTCAATTGCGAATTCATATCCCTTTTTAACCGCTCTCATGAATTTTTTAACTAACTCTCTGTTATTGTTGATGTTATCTTCATTGGTAATAATCACCGGAGTGTAAAAATCAAGTTCATTAGAAAAACTAATCATACTGAAGTAATTCACATCCCTGCCTTTAAGTTTAGCATCCTGCAGGGTCCAGGCCTCGTAAGCCCATCCGAAGTCCACTTCACCGGCATCGCTTGCCGCAAAGAATTCGGTATCACCCATGGTAATTATTTTAACTGCCTCAGGATCTGCACCATCTTCTAACATGAGATGCTTAACTACAGCGGTTTCAATATCCGTCCCCCATCCGCCGTATTTCTTGCCGGCAAATTCAGCAGGCCGTGTTATGTTTTCATCAGCTAGTGAAATAAAACCTGATGTGTTATGCTGGATTATTGCAGCAATGGATACTATAGGGACGCCCGCAGCCCTTGCAAATGTTACATTTTCTTGATAACTGACTCCAAATTGAGCAGCATTTGCAGCTACCAGTTGTTCTGCAGTTCCATCCGTAGGTTGTATAATATCAACAAGAAGACCCTCATCCATGAAATAGCCTTTTGCATATGCAGCATATATACCGGTGTGGTTGGTGTTGGGCGTCCAGTCTAATACCACTGTAATGTGGGATGAAGTCTCTTTTTTTGCACAACCGGTAAGTGCGACTGTTACAATCAATATGATTGATAGTAAGATGCTTAGTTTTTTCATTTTGTGTCTGCCTTCCAAGTAATGATTTTATTTTCCAAAAGTCCGATGAGCTTATATAGCAATATGCTTAAAGCTGCGATAATCACGATGTCTGCGAACAGTGCTGCAGTCTTGAATGAACTCATCGCCCTGGTCATGTAAATACCAAGGCCTTTTGACGCCCCGGTCCATTCGGATATAACGGCACCCATAACGGCGTACGCCGCTGATATTTTCAATCCGGTAAAGAAGTACGGCAATGCCGTCGGGACCCTAAGTTTCGTGAATATCTGCCACTTCGAAGCTTTCATGCCTTTCATCATCTCAAGCAGGTCCGGGTCGGTGACTTTCAGACCTTCAATGAGATTCACAGTCACTGGAAAGAAAACGACAAGCACCGTCAGTATAATTTTGGGAGCTAAGCCGAATCCGAACCAAATCGCAAGAAGCGGTGCGAGAGCCACTAATGGAATGGTCTGGCTCATTATTGCAAAAGGCATGAATATACGTTCGAATGGTTTTATCGATACAACAGTAACAGCAATCAATATCGCTGCTGCAACTCCGATAATAAATCCCAGGATTGTTTCATATGCGGTAACGGCAGTATGCCCAAGAAGAATATCCCATGAATCAATAAATTCACCGACAATCGCACTTGGGGAGGGCAACCTGTACTCCGGGGTTTTAGTCACTCTGACGATAACTTCCCACAGCACGATGAACAGCGTTATCGCTGCTCCCGGGTATACCATATTCCTGATTCTTTCTTTCCTGTAGTTCATCTATTCCCCTATTTCAATTGTGTGCCAACGGCAATGTCCACTCGTTGCTGATATGGGTCGTGGAATTATCGTTCCGGGTACGGCATCGTTACTCGCCTACGGCTGTGATACGATGCTTACATGTGGGGATGGTGAAAAATAGAAATACCGCCCTGAATCGGCGGTAAATACATATTGTCATTTCCTACGCCGGCATTACCCGGATCAGGTTTGGTGGTCGGAATTTATCCCTCTCAGCCACTTCTTAGGCTCCCACATGATATTAAGTTGTTAAATCATTATACCACTATTCTAAATTGTTGTCAAATTGCCTAAATTATTTGGGATATTAGATGACTGAGGTTTCGAGCAATTGTTTATGTTATGTTATGGAATTATGCAATTTTATCAAGGGAAGGCTGGCTGCAGCCACCGACTGCCCGACTCTCCTGGCCTTCTCATCAGGAAGGCATATGATTATCCTGTCAGACAGCTCAGGAAATTCTTCATTCAAAACCCTGGTGGCACATTCGGTAATTATATCTCCGCCTTTACCTGATGTTACCCTGCCCATAAGCAGCAGTCTTTTTATATTATAAAATTCCGCATAATATGCAGTGGTGTAACCTAGGTAATACCCCATGTCCTCATAAATATTAAGAGCGCGTTTGTCTCCGCCGGCCATATGTTTCTGTACGATTTTAAGCTTTTCAGCAGGAGAAAGACCATCATTAAAAGCTATCCCGGCATTTTCAGCAAGTTTTATAATCCCGTCTTGAGAGAAATATTTAACCCCGCAACCTATATCTCCGGCCCACTCATCCATCATTGCATCAACACTGTAATCAAGCGGTACAAAGGCTAGTTCGTTAAACCACCCTGTTACAAGGCCATTGCTGTCAACGTAGCCGCCGGCTTCACTGGTACCCATGGCAATTCCAAGAATCCCGGTCTCGCCAAGGCTCATCGCACCGGCTAATGCAGTAACATCGCCATCATTGGCTACATCAATTGGGACATCTCCCATTTCTTTTGCAATATCCATAAACATTGTCCGAACATGCTTTTCAAATAGTTCAGGCAGAACCTTAATGAAAAGTGACGCCGACTTAACTTCGTTGTCTATATATATTCCTGCTGCGCTAACCCCTATGGCGTCAACCCGCTTCATTTTTGATGCAGCTGTTATCATGGAATCCATGATTCCATCGTATTGATACCGTGGGTCTTCTGACACTTTGGGATGCCACACAACTTCCTCGCTGAATATTACTTCTCCGTCAACAACCGCCGATACTTTCCTATCGCTGCCGCCGGCATCAAAGCCTATCCTGCAGCCGTCAAGATGTCCACCGATAGGTTTCGGATCTTCTTTTTCTATAGGAATCTCATCCGGTGCTACTAATTCAATGGAAAATTCGTTGCCAAATATACGTTCCATGAAAGATGAATCAAATTCCCGGGCACCACCGTAACAATACTCTTTTTTAAGATAGTCATAAATATATCTCGGTCCGCTGAAATAAACCCGGAATCCGCCTTTAAGCCAAAGAAGCGTCTTAAGCAGCCTTTCGACATATATTTTATTATCATGTTCGTGACTTTTAGCAAAAACCTCAGTCCTACCTACGGAAACCAATCCGCCGCTTCTTTCAACGGCGATTATAACAGGGGTGCTTTTTTCTTTTTCCAATGCTTGTCTGTATTCCCTGTTTCCTATAGCTATAGGAAAAAAGCCTTTGTCATACACAGGTGTAAACTTAAGCTTTTTTCTAAAACTGAATTCTTTCATCACTATTCTCCGGAGTTCTCAAGAAGCCCCTGATTGCCGAAGTAAATAACCCCTACTGCCTGGGCAAACTGCGCCACCGTATAATGTTTATCTGATTCAAGCTGTTTCATAAGCGGAGTATTTGCCATGCCGCCGTCAGCAAGCTCAAAAATAATGTCTGCCTTACGGTTCTTTGCACCTTCTTTGATAAGGTCAAAACACTTTTTACGTTTCACCACACGTCCGAATAAGGTCCTTTCTTTGCATGCCGGTTCAAGTATATACTCGGTCTCAAACCATGTGATTGCAAGATATATTCCAATCTGCCTGAATATCTCATTTACAAGTTCATCATCTTCCCTTTCGGTAAGACTCATAACATGCTCGAGGAAGCCTTTTCTCATATCTTTAGGTTTCGTTGGAACGACCATAAGCTTTTCTTTGTCTTCCCAAACTTCCACAACAAGACCAAGGTCGAAAAGTTCCTTGTATAAAGCCGGCCTCTGTTCTTTGAAATACTGCATTGCAAGCCTGAAAACCCCGCTTTGGCTTGCATATTTCTGAAGAGTGCCCGCAAGACCGGTATTAACATTGTTGATGCTTCTTACATCCTCACTCGGATGGGCCTTTTCAACAAAATCACCCAGATCAATTATAAAGTTATAGCATTCCATCGGCATTTCCGGCACGCGTCCCGCCCCGTCAACCCAGCCTGTCCCAAGTTCCGTTCCCAGACTATGGGCAAAAACACCGTTTCTTACAGAATCGGGATTAACAGCCATCATCTCGACCGCTGCCGTATAAGCAGCAGCCGGTCCGTCATTCATATTCTTTATCGCCCCATCAACCGTGCATAGTTCCATGAGCCTGTCATTTAAAGCCGTAATTTTTGCAAATTCCATTTCATAATCAATATTCGGATTAAGTTTCATTCCCCTCGTCTTTGTAGTTTCGCCGCCTACAATCTTGTCGCGCACCACAACATCCGGAAAAGACAGCCCGACTGCATTGATTTTAACAATTTTGTCGCCAAGGATTCCCTCGGCTTTTTCAACCGATTTAATAATCTCATCAATGCCTGCATGTTTGTCCATTGCCCTTTCAAGTGTTTCCATCAATTCATCATCAGCACCGATAGCAACTGAGGAGTAATATGCCCTTACCAGCCTTGTGAGGTAAAGGACA
>Ga0233415_10000741_pt1 | contig 14933 bp, 22 predicted proteins | sample Na_anoxic_12_MG_FD_188631 | JGI IMG/M metagenome (GOLD analysis project Ga0233415, IMG submission 188631) | Seawater microbial communities from Saanich Inlet, British Columbia, Canada - Na_anoxic_12_MG | ecosystem: Environmental > Aquatic > Marine > Inlet | place: Canada: British Columbia... | reverse complement strand
GTTCTCACTGGATGCCTCGTGCATCTCACTGATGGTTTCCTCACGGAGTTCGTGAATCATCTTGATGAACCGAGCAAAGGATTCGTAGCTGTGCAAGCTATTGATGTCGTCTTGAATATTCATATTACTGAGCTGCTGAACGCATTAAACCTACTGTACGTGGACCACGGGACTTGATTTGCTTGAACCACTCACTGTCAACCATTTCATCGGCTGCTACGCTGTAGTCATCAGCCTCAAGACCTTCACGCATCTTCTTGAACTTATTGAGCTTAGTAAGACCTAGGTTGAATGACATATCTACAATCGCCTTCTTCACTGGCTCAGGTCGCTTAGCAAAGCTCTTATCAAACTTCTGTGCATCATTAAATGCTTGGGTTAGACTATGATTGTAAAGAGTTTTGATTTCTTTGTCGTTCAATTCCCGACCCTTGAATAGTTCATTGATATTGATTCCTTCCTTCTTGAGGATCTTGCGATTGCCCGCATCCTCTAGGTTGAATCCAATACCAATAGTCCTGTGACCCTTGCTGTCCCGGTACACATTCGGTTTGACTCCCTCATTGAGGGCAATCATATCGTAGTATTCCTTGGCCCGTAGGTCCTTGGTTCGCCTGTTTGCGTATTCTCCTGGTGTCATTATATGTTCTGAGTATCAATTTCACCCATCTGTGCAGGTGCTGTACCTACTCGACCAATCTGAGCATTCTGTGATTGCTGCATTTGGAAGGTGTACTGACCTACGTACTTCTGTAGTCGAGCAGCAAACGCTTGATCCGTCTGAGCACGTTGTGCTACATCGGGCTGCTGAGTGTACTGCTGGATAACCTGCAATGCAATCTGTGCTCCTGCTGGACGTGCCGGCATCTCAATGCCCGCAAAGATCTTAGCTAGGTCGTCAGTGACCTGCTTGACCACTTCCTCCTGCGCTGTCTCTACTGGCTGTAGGATTGCGTCAGCCATCACTGGGTCAATGCTAGTAGCAATGACATCCAATAGGGCATCTACGTTAAGACGATTGTTGGAGTTCAACTGGTTCAATGCTACGAACTGCTGGGTCTTAGCTTCCACGGTCTGTGGGTCAGTGTTCTGAACATCGAAATTAATCATAATGTCGAAGTTCTCCTCAGCACTGCCCTTGTCGAATGACTGAGGGTCAGGCACACCAGTAACACGGAAGAAGATCTCGTCCGGCCCGAAGCGTTGGAAGCACTTGAACGCCATACGCAGAACCTCTGCTGTGTGGCTAAGGAACTTATCAACTAGGAACTGCTTGCGAATTTGACTAATGCTACCCTCCTCATCAAGTCCAACCAAGCGATCAGCTAGGTCAAGTAATGTGGACTCCATTTCAATTGAGCCAGTAGGAGGTGGAGGTGTAGGAGCGAAGTCCAAGTCACCCTTGCGGCGATAAGGAATCATTCGACCTGGACCCCAATCCGTAGGTGCTTGACCAACTGGATGCAGGATAGGAGGAAGCGTAGAAAGGCTGTTCCGATCAGTACGTGAATCACGCTCAATCTTTACTTGATTCTGTAAGCCACGAAGAATCGACGGTACAGTAGAGGTATCATATAGACGCTTGCTGTCCTCGGAGAGCTTAGTGACAACTACAGGATAATCCTCGTAGCCATTCAGTAACTCAAATTTAGCGTAGCCCTGTGTCATTTCGTCACCACTGAACTCGCGGTGAAATACAGTGCAGTAAATTCCTTCAGCACCATCTTCTTGGTCAATTAGTCGCTGGTATCCGTAGCAGATCTCAATGAGTTCGTCGGCCTGATAAGCATTATTAGTAAGGCTAATACTGCGAGTGCCTTCCTGCTCGCGGTCAATTGAGTCAATGTTAACTCCACGATACTTCTCAATAACGTGTTCAACGAAGTCCTGATCCCATCCATCTGTTACAACCTTGTTTTCGAGTTCCTGTGGGGTGTAGTAAGTACGCCAGAAGCAGTAAGGTGCTCGCTGTGGGTCAGTCACATACGGAGGGAAGAAGAAGTCCCCATCGGGGGCTAGTGTCTTTACTTCCGGAGCGTTGACCTGTCGGCGAACAATAGGTAACTCAGCTAAGCCGTCCTTGCGTAAAGCCTTGAGTGCCTTCTTTGCTCGCTTCTTGCTTGTTCCTTCAAATGTAGCTTGTAGCAGGGCGATTAACTCATCGTCATCATTCCCGTCTTGAATAGCAACAGCTACATCCGGGCTGACTTGTGCAATCTGATTGATATCAAGTTCCTGTAGGAACCGTCGATCTTCACGCTGCCATCCGACATACGTGATCAGTATGCCCCGCTCAAGCAAATAGTTAGCACCGAGTTCCATCTCTCGGTAGAAGCGTGGAATATACCCCGAACTTACCATCCACTTAAGGAAGCCCGAAACAACACGGCTGCGTCCAATATCACCACTCTCGACTGGAAATGCTCGTACGTTGGCTCGATTCAACGATGCCATAAACAATGATACGAGTCGCGTAATACGCTCATCAATAAGGTGGCACTCCATATCGGATGCACCCTCCCAAGGGAAAGCATCAGCACCGTGCTTGCGGTGATCACGACTCTTGCCCGGCCACCAGTTGCGACGATCATCGTAGCTAGTACGGCAGAGGTCAAAGTAACCATCAAGTTCGTTTACAGTCTGGTCGTAAGCGTAACGTAGGGTCTTGATGTCGGGTTCATCCTGAACATATGTCAAGGACTCAGAGATTGATTCATTCAGCATTGTCTTCGTCGAGGCGTTTTTGTATAGATTTAAGCAATCGAATAGTATAGGTCGATGATACGCCTATTGTATCACATAGGTCGCCATTAGTCATTGATACGCCGCTTTCGTGCATAACGTGCCGTCTAAGGATCTCCCAGCTTGCTAGTCGGTCGGATTGCTCCCTGCACCAAGCTCGATCCAGCGTGATGTCTTTACTTTCCGACATACCGGTAACTTACACCCTTGGTATCCTCGATAGCCTCTACGGTGATTGTCTTCTTGATTAACTTGCCCTGCCACTTACGGGGCAGTAGTACGTTGACTCTCTTGCCAATTTCCTTGCTGAAGAACACGTTGTACTTCGGGTTAGGGCATTCTGCTAGGATAACTCCAGTGAAGTGCTTCGGGATAATCTCATCAATCATCAAGGAGTCCTCCAGTATCTTTGTACCTTCCTCGCTTACCCAGGTGTTCCTACCTTTACCTGTGAGTGCGCCCTCTGGCAGCTTGTCGGTCGCGATTTGCATAGCTTCATCGAACGTAACTTCTTGTTCTTTGGCGATTTGTATTAGTTTCTTCTTAGGCATTAGTATCCTCCTTTTCGAGTATTAGTTGTTTGCATATCATTGGACGAGAGAAAGTCAGGACCCTCTCCGCCGTTCGACATTCGCAAATAGCGGATAACGTCAAAGAAATCCTTCAGGGCTTCCTCGGGCTTGCCGCCTGCGTTGTAGTTAATAAGGCTGTCGATAAGATTACCGCAGTCCTCGTGAATGTAGCACCTTGGTCTATTGGCCTGGTCAATCTCCACATTGGGATTGTAGTTAAACCAGTCATCCAGAGCTGTGATACCTTGTTCCTCCATCTTACCATCGGATGGTAGGAAGCTTAGACCGAAGTCATAGAAGGATGTAAAAAGATCATCATTGTTCTCATTTTCCCTTGCGAAGAATCGGGAATCCCCAATTCGCTCAGTTACTTCAATCTCAAGGTCGTCTTCAATCTCCTTGAAGAGTTCGCAGTACCCCTCAACATTTAGACCAATCTTCTTGGCTGCTGGTCCGTACTTCCATTTCGGGTCCCCGAACATAGCCCACTCTCCGTAGGTGTTGCGATCCGGCCACTCCCTGCGGATGAACACCTCGCCATCCTTGTTTACCCCAGCCCAGATACAGGTATAGTTCCTTGCACCAGCGGGGTCAACCACCTGGTAGCAGGTGAACTGCGACTGATCCGAGATATCGGGGAACGTCATCTTGTACTTGTTCGGCTTCTCGTTGAGAACATTGACCTCTGTATTAAAGTAAGGGAGCAGAGCGTTGGCTGACTTCACGGGTAATCCGTACGCACGGACCTTTATCTCATCCTCTGGCCGCCCGGCTAGGTCCTTCGCAATTCGCTCGTAACCACCGAAGGGGTTCTCGTCCGAATGCAGGTATATCACTGCCGCATCCCGGCTTGGACTGTACTGCTTGGTTGGTACTTCCTTGCCCCGTAGTAGGGCAGCAGGTCTAGTCTCAAGGGTCTCTGCTCCCTTTAAATAGTCCGAGATGAAGGGTGTGTACCCGTCAATCGGGGTGAAACCAATCACCATCTTTGAGTCCCGTGTAGCTAGGCGGAACCGTAGCGTGTTCACTAGGGCAGCGTCACCTAGGTACTCGTCCAGCCAGGCTCCGATATTGGATTCATTCCCAGCCTTGATGCTGTCCTTCTTGAACCCGAACTCAAAACCCTCAAGGATAGTCGAGTTATTACTGAACTGCGTATAGGTCTTGAAGTCCACGCGAGTCCTAGTGTCAGGGAACACGAACGAACTCCCAGTGAAACCATTCTGCATTGAATAATTAATGTACCCGTCAATGCTCTTGGTCTTCTTCTTGAACTCCTTGGGCATCATCTCCCAGATAGCTGGCTGCTGTACCTTAATTGACGTATCAGCATTCTGAGAAAAACATACTATGTGTCCATCGAAGTTAGAACTCACGGCCTCCATAATCCGCTTGGCACATCCAGTCGTCTTGCCGGAATTATGATTTACTACATTGCCAATTAAGTAATTATGGTAAGTTGGAACCGTAAAATCCCACACGGTATCCCTTCGGAGGAAATAGTTGCTTACCCGTATGCTATAATATGATCTATTATCACCATAACAACTATATGCCAAAATACAATAGCATCGAATACCCTGTGGACCAGATACGAGACTGGATTGAATCCCAAGGGAAAACTCAACAATGGATTGCTGATAAACTTCAAGTGACTCTTGACCCTCGTGTAACTGCGAAGCTGATTTACAAGGTTTGCAAGAAGCATCAGATAAAGTGTCAGAGGACTGGTCCCCGATCTGGAGAGGGTCACCCTGAATGGAAGGGAGGTCGAATACTAAATAAAGACGGATACATTGAGGTTTATTCTCCTGATTCTCCAATGCGGAGAAAGCGTACTCCATACGTTTTAGAGCATCGTCTAGTGGTGTCAAAGAGTCTAGGTCGTCCTCTAACAAGACAGGAGGTAGTCCATCACATTGACGGAAATAAACAGAACAACGCCATTGAGAATCTTGAGCTATTCCAAAACAATGCTGAACACCTTCGCGTAACTCTGAAAGGTAAATGTCCACAGTGGACACCAGGAGGGTACTTGCGGATGAAGGAAGCAGCTTCAAGGAAGCATCAGGCGGCTTTGGAACGTCAAGAAATGTTACGTCAGCTATCGGATGGTATGAACCAAAAGAAAGAACCCTGTGAGTGCTGGAGCAGTGAATCTCTTCGCCGTCGCTTAATTGATAGCAGTATAAGTCTTGAGCAGGCTTACGAAATGGGGCCAGAGCTTTTGATTCAAGAAATCGATCGTTGATCTCATCATAGGCTATTACATTAAAGTCGCCGTCAATCTCATCGACACGGCGGCTTTTTTGTGCAACGGGGTCAAAGATTTCTTGCTCAGCCGCTAGGCAGCGATTCCCACCTAGTGCCAGCACCTCATTGTACTCCCGGAAGGACTGAGACATACGCTCCCAGCCAGGCAGGTCGAACCCGTGGCGGATAGGATCATCTACGGATGCAGATATACGTCCCTCGTGCGCCTTGTGTAACTCCTGTAGGAGCCGTGGGTCAGCTTCCCCGAGTAGTACAATCTCCTCGTCCGTAGGCGGCTTGAGGATTGGGTGCTCTGTGAAATTAATGGACATACCTATATAAGATCCTGGTCCTCGTAATCGTCATCGTCATCCTCGGGCCAGTCCCAACCGCAATCATCAATCTCTGAGTTCGCATCCTCTAGGGCTTCGGTCATTAGCATCTTACCAACCCTGTAGTTAGTGTAGTCATAGAACAGGTCACCCGTGTCATCCATCACAACGAAACAGAAGTTGTGAAAGTGCTCTCCCAGTATCCCGCGGATTTGGTCGTATACTATGTCCAGGTCTTGATCTTCCGTCATATCGCTATTTGGTTGGTGTCCGTTTGTCTGAGGTCAGCTTTGATTTTGTTGACTTGGTTTTTTTTGACCAGTCAATGTCATCGTAGTTCTTACGCTGCTTCTCAGCATTATGCCCCTTACGGGGTCCGCTTCCTTTAGTGCTCATCCTTTATTCCTTGGTACTTTCTTGTTTGCATCATCCATCTTCATTGCTAACTCCAGAACCATACGCTCGCTCCAGCCAGCAAAGTGTCCACGCATAAAGACTTGGGTAAGGTCATCTGGGTCCCGCTCTTGATACTTCTTGAGTGTCAGCTCAATCCAATGGTCAGTTGCTACCTGCCATTCATTCAGTTCTTTATGATGTCCTGTCATATTAGTCCTGTACGTCTATTACCTCCGCTACCTTAGCCTCCTCGATTCTCTTCCTAGCAGCAGCTATAGTAGCCTCGTAGTCATCCTGGGTGTACACCTTACGGTCCTCAGTAATCTGCGTAGCTTCACCTCTAGCAGTCATAGCCTCCCGAGCCGCATTGGACTTAGCTATTGATAACTCCTTGATGTCCTTGAAGCCTACCTCCATCTCCGGATCATTCTCCAGACGGTCGCGTACCTTATCAATTAAATCCTCCTCTAGGCTACTTAGGTTCAGATAGTTCTTCGCAGCTATCCTACCACTCAGTTCCTTGAACGTACCCATATGGTCAGCGTAGTCCGTAAGTACACTGATTACAGTATCCCGCTCGAAACCATAGTGACGTACCAGCCTAGTCTGGCTGCTCCCCGTACTGTACAGGTACAGCAACTTAGCCACCTTCGCGGGATCATACACGCTCAAGCACTTGAGCTTTAAGCCCCGCTTCTCATTAGCCACCTCGTGGATACTCTGCTGAATCTCACTCAGCAAAGCCTGCTTCTCCTTCTCGGTAGCGTTCATATCATCTCCCATATTCATACCTCAGCATTAGATTTACTAATTGTCAAGCCCATATACTATAAGCAGTAGTTATTGTACTCCTTATTATATTTACTACTCAGCAAGCATTATACTATTAGCGTTGCTAATACATAAAAGAAAGTTCTTCATATATGTATACAATCTCAGATTATGTGTTATACTCTGCGTACCATAAGGCAGCAACTTCATAAGACAGTTTAACTTGCAGTCCTAAACGTTATTCCTTTAATGAATATAAAATAAAGGGAATCATAAAAGAGAAGTCATAAACTGACATCTTATGGTACACAGTCCTGGTATTGGTACTGGTGGGTAGAAGCCCCTTGAGGACTGAATTTTTTTGAGGGGCTGTATATGTATATATACACTGACGACGCGACTCGACTTGACCCCGCCCTCCCCTGTTCAAACGTTCACCACTGTTCATTTGTTCACTACTGCTCAAGCATTCACTACTGCTCCTTTGTTCACTGGTCCAGTTGCGTGAAGGGGTTTTTTCTTTTGTGAAGATGGGATGTATTCACCCGGGACATATTCACCTGGCTCTTAATCATTCAGCCAAGGTATATTCAGCCAAGGTATATTCAACCGGCTATTGAGTTGTATCTAGTGGTATGCTTTGACGTGCAAAAGTATTTGAATTATTTTTTAAAATATACTTGACGGCCTTTGTTTTAGTCTATTCAAAGTAGATCGAAGCATCAAATTGACTGAATAAATAATAACCAAATCAGTTTGCGGACCTGTAAAACCGCTTTTAATAAATGAAAAACAAAAAAGCACTGTCACAAATCAAGAAACTAGCACTGGCCTATTTACTTGAACCAATGCCCGCGAAAAAATTCGGCATTCTATTGAAAGCTGAAAAGTACTTTGAAGCGTTAAATTATACCACAAAAGGAAAGCTATTCAAAGAGCTTGGTATTTCTTATTTTGCCTCCGTCGATTCTTCTCAAAAGGTTGAAAAGGGTAAAAAGGAAAACTTCCAAACGCTTATCCTTTATCTTTCAGCGGGTAAAAACGCGGGCAAGGACATTTGCTCATTTGCTAGCACGGGTTGTCGCTTGGCTTGCCTAGTCGGGAGTGGGCACTCTCTTTTAGAGAAGCGCGCTGGAAAGCACATTATTGACGTTTCTAGAATCGTTAAGACTTGGCTAACAGTGTATCGCAAAGACATAGCAATCGAAGTCTTAAAACACGAAGTTAGACTTGCAAGCGCACGTGCCGAAAGGAAAGGCCACAAGTTTGCGGTTCGTTTAAATGGCACAAGTGACTTGGATTTCTATGAGATTTACGAAAGCTTTCCGGAAGTGCAATTTTATGACTACACAAAGAATCCGGAACGCGTTCCTTTGTCCAATTATCATTTGACGTTCAGTTATAGCCAAGCAAACAAAGCACGTTTAGCGCATTACAAACAGGCACAAGCACGCGGGCAAGCAATAGCATTTCCCGTGCGCTCCGATGAATTCGAGCAAGCTTGCAACCTAGTCGATTGTTTTTCTATGGATAACACAGACTTACGGTTTCTTGATAAAGCGGGCAAATACGGTATCTTAAAAGCCAAGCAAACTGAAAACCTTGCTGAAGGTATTAAGGAGAACTTCATCTTGTCACTTGCTGAACTGAAACAAATCATCGCACAAATCGAAGCTTAAAACCTAAATTAAAACAGTTTGCGGAGCTGCAAAACCGCTTTTTTATTATGAAGCTAAAGATTGAAATAATGGAAGGTATCCCAACTGAACACGCCGAGTCAAATTGCCGTCGACCCGAATCAAATTGTTCGCCTTACACGTTTTATCGTGCCGGAAGGGTTCGAAAGACTTTTGTAAAGGATTATAAGACGGAAAGCTGGCCGCGTGCCTTATCCTTTGCACGTCGATTGATACGGAAAAATAGAATGCCTTTCGATGCTTCGAAGGTATCTTGCATTGACTAGCACTCAAATAAGCAAGGGTAAAAAATGAATGTAATTATTAAGGGTTTAAACTTATCGACTAAGCAAGTGAATGCGCTACGTGCTGCCATAAAGGCACGATACACGCCGGAAAGGGTAAAGGCCTTAAATGCTAGGCTGAAGGCCGCTGAAGGCAAATAAGATCAAAGCAAAGGCCGACGGTAAAACGTCGGCTTTTTTGTGTTTACTCATAAGCCTGGCAACTGGCAAGCCTGGCAGCTCCGAAAAGCAAGACAGTGCACAAGCCTGGCAAGCTAGAAGGCCGCACAAGGCCTTTTGATTCGCGCCAAGGGTAAAGCATAGCAAGACAAGCAAGGGAAGCAAGGGAAAGCCTGGAAGGCAAGCAAGGAAAGACAGGCAAGCAAGGCAAGCAAGGGAAGGCCAGCAAGGCAAGGGAAGCAAGGGAAGCACGGGAAAAATAATTTAAAATAAATTAAAATATAGTTGACACGTAGTAAACAAAGGACTTTAACAGTAATCGAAGCGCGGGAAAAGCCCGCTGCATATCGCGCTTAATCGAATATTAAGCTTTAACACATAAGAAAGGATAAAAATGGAAGACAAAAAGCAATCACTAAACATCGAAGACAGATATTGGGAAGTTGATTTCTTTGCCGATAGACTAAGGGCAGCCGGAAAGCTTGTAGCTGAGGAGTCAATCACTCAGGACTTCTGTAAAGAGATGCAGGAGGAAGCTATTGCGGCCCTTAAAGCTATATATGAGAGGGCAACAGCGCATCGCGACTACCTGAAGGAGATTAGGGACGGCGTAGATGCAGAAGAAGATAAGGAGTTAGCCCGGATTCAGGAGGAAGCGGTCAAGAGACTCAATAAGGGCATTAAGGAATTAGCCAGCAAACTTAACAAATAAGAAAGGATAAAAATGGACACATACGAAACACTAATAGAACGGAACATAGCAACCGAAGAGGAAATCTCCCTTGTTACGTCAATCAATGGCAACAGCGAGGAAACTTACTTAGATATTCTGTTCGCTCGGACAGGATGCCGGACACTGGAACAATTAAACGCTGATTAATATGCAAACTATACGACTAGAAGGCATCGAGCTACGGCCTAACAAATACTTTGACATAACAGTAGAAGCGGAAGCCGTGACAACTCATTGCGAAAGCAGCAGCGAAGCCGGGGAGTCCCAAGTGACGGAAGCCTGGGAGGAACGCGACCTTGAAGAATTTGAGATCGTAAAACTAGTCTACTGGACAGAGGAAGACACGACTTGCGAGCTGCCAGTTGAGATGCTTACTCACGATGACAGGGCAATCATATTCAGTGAGACACTTGAACTCATTTAGCCTACCTTATGGCTGTCAGTCTTATGACTGTCAGTCACTGACTGCCTTTTTTATATTAATTAATGATTGACTACCAAGGGCTGACTGTCTTAAGGTACACACAACTTAAAAAGTATGTCAATACTTGATATACCTCAACACCGATAAAAACGTAATAAAAATGAAAAACCAAAGAGAAAACACTAACCTTGACCACCTTGTAAAGGGCGGCGAAAAAATATTCTATTCAGCCTGTGTCGTGCTGGCCTGTGCGCTGGGCGGTAGTATTATGTTACTGCTAGCGGCTCTCATCGCTCAATTCTAATCCAAAGAATAATAAAATGAATACAGAAAATACAGAAAATACAGAACTAGGAACATTACAGCGCAGCGCGGATGACGTGCTGAACTTCATCGCCGAACAAAGATTGCGTTTTGTTTGGGTAGTCGCAATGATTCCGGGATCGGATCAAAGCACACTCGGACAGGACACGCTACTGATCATTGACCAGCACAATGTTGAGCTGTTCGCTGGCCGTTACTTCGCGGACAGGGAGCAGCGTGCTGATGTAATGCGTGAGGGTGTTGAGTTCATTATGGACCAAGAGGAACTATAAATGAGCGAAGCAACTTACTCAGTCAATCAATTCTCGGACCTGTACGAATCCGCAATGCGGAATCATAAGCTAATGGAGGAGGGCCGCCAGGCGGTGGCTCACTTCCGTAAGCTAGGTCTAATCGAAGATGCCCGCCGGACTAAGACTGGTCGAGCATCGTACCCAACCTACGGAAAGAAAAGAAAATGAGCCACTTCTATAATTGCAGCGACGTACTGAACCCTGAGTTCGAGGCCGACATAATGACACCCGCACAAGCGCGGAAAGTAGCGAAGGTTTACCCTTCTGTTACGACTGTGCTGGGCATCGTAAAGGATGCGTTCCTTGATAGCATCTATAAGCCTCGTATGATGGCGCAACTGGCGAGGGAGTACCCTTACCTAGCTTGGCAGGAGTTAGAGCGTCTGACGTACGGCACAAGGGAGCATCCGGCTACGGGTGAAACCATTGAGTCCTCGGAGTTCGGTACGACTGTCCACAAGGTGATTGAGGATTTCATCAATCATAACTACCTAGCCGAGGGCAGTGCGCCGGATGACAGCGTATGGAATGAATGGGCTATGCCGTTTGTGGATTGGGTTCACGAGGAGGGCGTAAAGCCTGTATCCTGTGAGCATATCATTGCAAGCAGCCGCATCAAGATCGCTGGAAGTGTGGACTTCATTGGCTACGACAGCGACGACAAGCTGTTCCTAGCGGACTACAAGTGCCGTACCAATACCAAGGGCAAGGCTAAGTGCTACGACAAGGACTGCCAGCAGCTCGGCATCGAGGCCTATATGTTAATGAAGGAGCGCAAGCTGGACTACCTGCCTGGCTGTATCTCCGTCATCATTGACTGCGATACCAAGAAGCACTACCACAAGGTATGGAACGCCAAAGAGCTTGACAAGGGTATCAAGGTAGCAAAGAAATGCGCTGAGCTTTACTGGCTCTTGAGAATGTAGGACTAATAATAAATAATAAACAATAACTTAACCGAAATATAAATGTGGATACTACCAATAAACAAATCAATCACCTCAGCTTGTGCAGTGGATACGAAGGAATCGGGCTTGGACTCAGAAGAGTTCTCCCAAATCTGCGAGAGATCGCTTACGTGGAGAGGGAAGGATTCCCTGTCGCGAACTTGGTTGCAAAGATGGAAGCGGGAGAGCTGGATGCAGCACCTGTGTACACGGACGTTAAAACCTTCCCTTACGGAAAGTTCCGTGGATGCGTGGATATCCTCTCTGGAGGCTTCCCGTGCCAACCCTTCAGTGCTGCTGGAAAGCGTGAAGGCGTTGAAGATCCTCGACACTTGTTCCCATACATCGCAAACGGAATCAGAGAGTGCCAACCTAGAATTGTTTTCCTCGAAAACGTCGAAGGAATTATCTCAGCCAAGACAGCAGACGGGGAGTCAGTTCTCCAGTATGTCCTCCGAGAGCTGGAAGGCTTGGGTTACCGAGCAACGGCAGGAGTATTCAGCGCGGCTGAAGTCGGCGCACCTCACCAGAGAAAGCGGGTCTTCATCCTTGGCGTGGCCAACCGCAACAGCGAGGGACTGGAAGGGTTGCGGAAATGCAACAACTCGAAAGGACGGGAAGCATCGAATGGACAACTTGGAGGCGGTGATCAGGTATGGCCAGCCAGACCAAGCGAACCTCAGCACGACTGGGAAGAGCCAAGGGTCGTGGTCAACTCCACAAGCAAGGGACTGGAAAGGACCAGAGGGAAGAGCCTACAAGGGGCAGACAAAGGACTTACCCTCACAGACCGAAGCTCAGGGCAAACTGAACCCCGACTGGGTCGAGCAACTAATGGGGCTTCCAGTAGGGTGGACAGACTTAGGCTATTGGGCAACGGAGTAGTGCCTGCTACGGCAGCTAAGGCATTCGTTACCTTGTCGCAGCGTCTCAATGACTGAGTACGAGATACGTACACATCACGACGATATGCCGGAGGGGTACATCGGAAAGACTTACAAGTGGGCGCACGATGAGAAGTCAGCAGTGCGCCTGCTTTTAAAGAAGATCCCGGACAAGTCAGGGGTCTGTGTCTTCAAGCGAGGAGGCACTGGAAAAATACTATCAACAAAAGCCCTATCGTAGATAGTGCGCACAAAAGAATTAAGTAAATAAGAAGAATGTACGACACGACAGCAGAATCAAACAGCAGCTTTATGAATTGGGCAGCCGCCAGGATAGCCAAGGAGGTCGAGGACAATGAGAGACTGGAGGCAGCAGCAGGGACACGGAACTTCATTCCCGGCAGTAACTGCAACCGACTTACTCACCGACTCAGCACCGAGGAGAAGGCCGAGGTAGTTAAAAGTATTGACTCAATGCGGGACAGGGGTATATCCCTTGAGACTGCGGCTGATCAGTCCGGCATCCACAAGTCAACCTACGCACTATGGCGGCGGCAGTTCAAGCTACCTAATTATAAACTACCAGCCCAGTAGTGCGCATATATTATGAGTTACGAAGGTAACTGAACATTACTACCCATATATTATGACTAATAACATAAACGAACCATCACTCAAGGATATCATCCTTGATTTAAAGGAGGACTTCATCTACCTGGGAAGCGAGAACATCCGGCTACAGGAGGAAAACAATCAACTCAAGCAGGCCATCGCTGCACTTAATGGCGAGCCTACTAACTCACTATGACATACCTATCACAGAATCAAATCAAGGAGTTCCGGGAGGCTAACAAGCCAGTCTCCTGTCCCATCCTGGGCATCAAGACAAAGGACTGGGTGCTGGACCACGACCACCAGACTGGAATGGTACGAGGTGTAATCTCCCGCCAAGCCAACAGTCTTCTTGGGAAGGTGGAGAACTTTTTCCTCAAGATGTGCAAGGGTCAGAAGGAAGATTTGCCAGATACCTTGGATGCAATGGCCGCTTACTTGGAGCAGGAAGTGACAGATGTCCTTCATCCAGTGGGACTTACACAACTTACAAGAAAGTTTGCAAATAGCTTGACAGCAGCCGAACAAGTATCAGAGTTAAAAGACCTAGGAGCAAGTGAAGGTGATCTTGCTTCTTGCAAAAATCAAAAGCAGCGCAAAGAGCTGTTCCGTAAACTAACCAAAAATACATATGAGTAAGGAGAATAAAACAATGAACATACAACAAAAACTACAGGGCATTCAGTCCTCTCTTAAAGCTCCCAAGGGGCAGACCAATAAGTTCGGGGGCTACCGCTACCGTTCCGCCGAGGACATCCTCACAGCCGTCAAGCCGTTGCTTGCTGAGTGGGCTTGTACTCTAGTCATCACTGACAGCATTGTTGAGGTCGGCGGTCGAGTATACGTCAAATCAACTGCCGTTCTTGCATCAACTGAAAATGGCAATGAGAACTTCATTAATGTAGATGCCTTCGCTCGTGAGGCTGAGACAAAGAAGGGTATGGACGATGCCCAGATTACCGGCAGTGCTTCATCCTACGCTAGAAAATATGCGCTGAATGGACTCTTTGCTATTGACGATACCAAGGATCCAGATGCTACTAACAACCACGGCAGCAATTTGCCTAAGCCTACAACCAAACAAACACAGGGATTCTAAGCGAAACATTCTTTTGCGCACAAATAATATGGACTTACAAAACGAAATCACCGACATCATTTCAACCCTTCAGGAGGTAGAGCTTCACTACGACACTATCCTTGAGGAACTCAGTGACACCCTGGCAGGGGTTAAACTTGAGAACATTCTATTGCAAAAGCAGAATCAAATGCTTAGTCAAAAGATCGACGCACTAGCTAAACACTTGAGCGTCAAGCTAGAACAACCTGACACTAGAATCCGTGCTGTAAAGATGGATGACAGTGCCTCCAACAACTAATAACAACTAATAACCACCAATAAAGAAAGAAATATTATGTCTGAATACGATAACACAAACTCCGGTACATTCTTCGTCAATGACCGTAAAGAAAAACCAAATCATCCTGACTACAGCGGGAAGATTAATGT
>Ga0233415_10000739_pt1 | contig 14982 bp, 11 predicted proteins | sample Na_anoxic_12_MG_FD_188631 | JGI IMG/M metagenome (GOLD analysis project Ga0233415, IMG submission 188631) | Seawater microbial communities from Saanich Inlet, British Columbia, Canada - Na_anoxic_12_MG | ecosystem: Environmental > Aquatic > Marine > Inlet | place: Canada: British Columbia... | reverse complement strand
AATATTTATATATATACACAGGCTTTAAATATACCCCCTACCCCCAACATGTCGCACAATATACATTGTACGACGTACTGAATAGCTTATATAAGGGAAAAAGTCTAAACACTTGATAATACTAAGGGGGGGCATTAAATATCAGCCCCAGTATATATATATAATATCACTACCCACTGTTTTACCCACTAAGGCTTGTGCTTTAAACTAACTGCTTAAGAACAACGCGTTAAGCGTTCATTAAATCTAAGGAACTCTTGGTAAATTAAGAAACATATGCCTATTACTAATACAAAAAACAAACGGATAAAGAAAGAAGCACTCGATCGTCATAAGGGAAAAATGGCAAATAAAGGACGTATTGTTCGTAAAGTTAAAGATAAAGGGGTACCTCATTCTTTATACCTTGTGGGTGCATCTACAAGAAATAAAAAAAAGAGATTGTATACCTCAAGATATATAACTGGAAGTATGAATATACTTATTGAAGGTAGAAATAAAGCTTATAGAGCTTTAGGAAAAATTAAGAAGAAGAAAACTAAATAATAATCTTTCTTAAACCGAAAACAAGTGGCTAGAATTGATGGATCACCAAAATCTAAAGAAATAAAAGAAATTGTAGAGTTACATGCCGGTAAGTGGCGACCTAAGGATATCTGGCAGAAGACCAGACGTCTTGATGAAAACATTACTCACCTAGCTATAGCCGCTTATTGCAAGAAGCTAGGTAAACGCTATACCAAGCGTAATATATCCCTAGCCTATAAAAGTCCATCAGAACGAAAGAAGTATAAACCTGAAAGAATAACCCCTAAAACAAACAAAGGACGCGAAAGTATGGTCTACTTCGCCACTGAGATCCTGGCCATGCGCTTGCACTTTGGACAGATCAAGTTCCTAAAGTTAGCCCAAGCCATGATAGAAAAGCAAGTTAAGTACCAGAAACTTATACTTTGTCCCGCTTACCAATGGGGAAAGACATCATCTCTCGCAATTGTGCATATCTGGTGCAATTACTACAAAATAGGCTTGCCACCAGGCGCTAAAATAACAGATCTAGAATACCAAACACTTTCTATTAGTCCGAAGCTGGGACAATCACAAATACTTTATAAGTACATTCAATGGATAATCCAAGGCAAGTTCTTCTGGTTTGAAGGACGAAAGAAAATCTTTAAAACTAACCAATCAAAAATACAAAGCTTTTTAAAGAAACCATTAAATCTGCCTTCACCTAATACTTTATCCAATACCCCTATAGAATTCCAAAACGGAGCTAAGATAAGGATTGCATCCACCAAAGGCGATCAGGCAGCTAACCTTGCTGGAGATCAATTCGCTTTTCTCTCCTATGACGAATGCGTATTATCCCATCACTTAGAAGATGAACTGCCTACTCGCATACTCTCAAGATTAACCAAGTTTGGCGGTTCCATGGTTTTAGTCTCAACTCCTGATCCTATGGCAGAATCAAACCAATACTACATGCATATCTGCCAATTAGGCCTGGAAGGCAAAAAAGGCTTCAAAACCATGATGGGAAAGCTCGATGACAACTTCTTTATACAAGAAAAGAACCGCGAAAGAATCAAACAGAGTATCAAGGATACCAACCCTGAGCTCTACGATGCGGCCGTACACGGCAAGTTCTCTTCATCCATATCAAGGATTTATACCTCTGCAGAGATAGAAAAAGTCTGGGATGACGACTTGAAGCTCGAAGATCCGAGATCCGGACACTATTACTATATCGGCATCGATTGGGCTATGGCCGGCGGCTGGACAGTCATGTTTGTACTGGATGTCACTAAAAAACCATACAAAATAGTTCATATGGACCGCTACCGCGGAAGTACTATGCGCCCTGAAGAGCAATATGCCAAAGTAATTGCCTTAAGAGCAAAATATAACAATGCTCAAGGCGTACACGACACTACTTCCATGGGCGGCAAAATAATCGCTTCTGACCTGGAAGATATCGGATTCTACGATCTCGATTATGCCGGACCTGATACCAAAGGCAACATAATCTACGCTCTTAAAAAAACAATGGCGGAAGGGAATCTAAGGAGCCCCTACATCGCTCAATTAGCCCGTGAGCTCGGTTCTTACAAGTTAAAGGATCAAAACCTCACAAAAGACTGTATCTGTGCTTTAGCGTCCATTTTTTACGTCTTAGAAGAAGAAACCGGCCGCGGCGTTACGGCAGTCGATATAAATTTATAAAATACAAAAAGGATGTCTATCAAAGACTTATTTCAAAAAAAACCAGCCCAAGATAAAAAAACTTATCCTATCTCTCCGACTGAGATAAATTCTAAGTTTGGAGAATGCGAAGATGACACCCGTAAGCGAATAATCGATTATCGCCGTTATGATAGGTTCTTTAAAGGAGAACAGTGGTGGCGGAACGAAATGAGCAGATATGACGGGCATCCCTATACAAATAACCTCTGCCGTCCCACCTGCGAGAAATATGCAGCGCTCCTGGGCGGAACCCCTCCGGAAATACATGTACCACCTGAATACGAACACCGGGCTGAATATGATATCTACAAAGTCATAGCTGGTAACTATGAAACAGAAATGAATCGCTCGGAAGCTGTAGAAAAAGAATTTAGAAAAATATTATACGAAGATAATACTTGGGCAAAAACTTTGTACCAAGGAAGTTTAGGCGGTTCCTGTTTTGGGGATACCGTTTTTTATCATCCATGGGATTCAAAGAAAAAGAAATTTAAAATACAAAACATATTCCCTGGCTATTTCAGAGCTAAGTTCCAATCAACTGATTACGAAGAAATGGAATATGCCTTCATAGTTGAAATAAAATCAGTGGAATCAATCGAGCGTGAATATGGCGTCAGAGTTCGGGAAGCAGAAGTAGCCCACTTTAGAGATTCAATCTGGGATGACACGCGCCTGCGCTCCGGAGGTTATGCAATAGTTAAAAGATATTATGATCACGATTATTACGCAGTAGTTTGCGATGACATATTCTTAAAGGAACCAGTAAAGCACGGACTACCAAGGATACCATTCACTCACATACCTAATCGGTGGGATTGTTTTGAATCATGGGGAGCTTCCGATTTAGTAGACTTAGTTCCTATGCAGGAAGAATTTAACGTAGCTTGCTCTGATGAAGCTAAGATTGTAAAGCTATTCTCTAACCCGAAAATAGTGGGCAAGAACTTAACCACCAAAGATATTAATTACTTAAAGAAAAATAAAGGGACTCTTTGGGCGCTCCGCAAAGATGGAGACCTAAAGCCGTTTCAATTCACAGGAAATATATATCCAATCTCACAACGCATTCAAGATATCCTCCAAAGGTGGTATATGATCTCAGGACTGACTCCAGTCTTTTGGGGATCAGTACAAGGTAGCATTGTTACCGGAGTTGCGATGACGGGCCAGGCTAGCCCGACACTTCAAACAGTCAGGGCTAAGACAGAAATGTGGAATGACAAATTGATATCAATGTTTGCATTCATGTTAGAAACTTTGGAGAAATATGGCGGTACAGGAGAAGGTAATAAGCTGAGTTATAAGAAAATAATCAAAGGGAATTACAATATGGAAATCCAGTGGGAGAATAGGATGCCAAGAGATGATTCGATATATATAGCTAATGAGTTGCAAAAACAAGCAGCCCGAACGCAGTCAAGATTCACTACTATGAAAAGATTGGGAGTTAAATCACCTCAAGACGAAATGGCATTGATTGCATGGCAAGAAAGGCATCCATTGTTGATGTCTCCGGAATCAGAAATACAACATAAAGTATTAAACAATCAGCATCGCTGGGAAGGCTTGGAAGATGCATTAAAGGTAGCTTCAGAAGAGAATGTTAAAATGGCCAGAGGTATGGCAGATGAAGTGACTGAGAAGTCAGCTGATGAGAATATAGCTCATGCGGAAGCACACATCTCTTACATCAAAGAGCATGAAGCAGCTGGTATGCAGATACCACAAGCTATCAAACAGATATTCGATGAGCACATCGCAACTCACGAAGAGAGGGCACAGAAAGAAGGCGGAGCGAGCAAATCTGTTACTCAAGCAATGGCCGGACAACCACAGCCAGGCTTTGAAGGACCACAGCCAATACCAGAGACTACTGCTGGAGCTCCTATAACTCAGGAAATGACAGGACAGCCCTCAGCTCCAGGAGTACCTGGACAAGGAGGCATACCTGGAATACCAAACATACCTGGACAATCTACAGAATAAACTAAAAAATATATGGCAGAAGAAACAAAATCAACACCACTTTACAAACAAACTCGTAAAGGAAGAAAACAACATAAGGTTGATATTAATGACATGTTTTATACTGCACGCCAATGGCAGTATTCCCGCAACGCTGAAGATGATGTAATGATTGAAAGGCTGACCAACGGAGAGTTATCATTCAGTAACTTCAAGGAATATTTAGGAACCCGGAAGAAAAGGGCGGTTGGCAGGGGAGAGCAATCAGCTGTGCAGGCAACTCTTTCAAAAGCAAGGAGTATTTATAGGAAAGGGTATAAGAATAGCCTTATTCAGAAATGGAATGAAAGGAAAATAAGTTATGACAATTTCAAAGCCAGCATGGAAAGCCTTGGACAAAAATATGACTCAGGATCAGATGAAGCAGTAGAAATAAAGCAAGACATATTCGATGCTCAAGAAGCCCATAGAGGGGAGACAATGAACAACTGGAAGGTAAGATATGAAACAGGAGCTATGAAAAGTGCAGATTATTTGAACAATCTTAAGAGTATGCAGAGGAAGTATGCTCCTAACACGGAACAATATAATAATATCTTAGAAGAAAATAATAGGGTGCATAATTGGGTTAGGGCAGAAACTATTGGACAAAAAATTGAATCAGGAAAAATATCAATTGATAGGGGACAGCAACTTTATCATGATTTGGCTATGTCGATGTCGGAAGGTTCGCAGGATAGATTGGATTTATTAGGGATAGTTAGTAATTTGGGGATTCAAGAACATGATAAGTTTGCAAATAAAGAAAATGCCAATAGAACATCGCAAATAGCGGATTCAAATTCAAGACAGGAAATATTACAAACACAATTCTTATCAGGCGATATATCAAAAGATGAGTACACTCAGCGCATGTCGGATGAAGCAGCTTTACAATCTCGTCTGGGTGTTCCATTGCCGGAATACGATGCGAAAGACTGGGCACAAGGAAAAGTAGGTCCCACAGAATATAAATCAGAAAGAGTGCAGAGATATGAAGGAACTTTGGTGGGCGATAAGATACGTGATCCAAAAGAGTTATCGCAATACAAACCAGAAGAAGTTGTAAAAACTAAAAGTGGAATATATAAGAGGCCATCACAAGAATTAGGTAATACAAAGAATAAAGCTGGAAAGGCATACCACATCCCTGAACCGGAATTCTTAAAATATTATAAAGAAAGTGAAATTGATAGAAAAAAAGGTGGAATATATACCAAGGCAGGAGTAGACAAGAGATGGGGAACATATATATCAGACCCAGGTAAATTAAAAAATTATAAAGAGGATCAATTAAATCGCTTCAGGGGAAGGATTTATACCAAGCCTGGCGTAACTGTAAAATAAAAATAATATGGCAAATACATATAATTATAGGACACCTAGTGTACCAACCCAAGCACCACAAACATTAGTTACACCCAACCAGGCGCGCGGGATGGTTATGCAGGCTACATATCAGATTTCACAGCAAAAGCAGAAGGAAAGAACAAAAGATTATGATAATGCTTACGAGAAATGGAAAGCAGGTAAGATATCAGATGAAGCATTTTTAAATACTGTCAGGAATATTGGTGGACAGGCGGGAACAGAAGAAGAAAAAGAGGGATGGGATTCAGTTATTGGAAGTGCAGAGCATGAAGTTTTTATTAATAAAGTAAATACAGAGTCTACATTGATTGAAGCAAGGCTGACTTCCGGAGCAATCTCCGGCGGACAAGCTTCCACAGAACTTTTAACATTAGCAGAGATGGCGGCAAAATCAGGCGATGAAATGACATCAGCAAAATTACAGTTAGCTGCAGCTCAAGTTGCCGATGCGGGAGGAGGAGGAGGCGGCGGCGGCGGAGGAGGAGGCGGCGGCGGTAGCAGTAAAGATGATGAGGTGTTAACAGGAGATCAGTGGGAATCAAAAAATGACTTAATTGCTAATCTTGCATTTTTCAATAACGAATTAAAAAATAAAAATTTACCTTACATAACTTACGAAGAGGTTGATTATGTGGAGGGTCAGGAAGTGGACGATAAATGGTTTGATGTAGTGTTGGAAGATGAAAACGGGAAACCTTCTGGAAGACTTATTGTTAAGGGCTATGTGGGAGAAGTTCTAAGGCATTTGAATTTAACAGCTGATGAACTGGCGCAAAAAGGAGCAGATCCGGAATTGATTAATGTTTTATACGGCTACAAAAAAGGTAATGAATTATTATTAGATTTAAATAAAGTAATGGGATGGGATCTTGCCGGTACTTCACCTAAAGGAGCAGGCAATACAATCGAAGGTGTCGATGACTTGGAAAGAGTAGCAGTAGATTATATCAATGATCCGGTAAACCAGGTAACGGTATATAATCCGGAAGAAGATACTTATGAGCAAGTACATAAATTTACTATAGATCAGGACCCACAATATAAAAAAATAGACTTAGGTGGCAGGGGAACTTGGTATGTTAAAGGGATAGGAGACGCAGTAAGTACAACTGATCAAATGAGCAAGGAAGATATGATACAAGGCTTAAAAGATAAAGGAGTAAAAGAATCAGACATTGCTCTTTTAGGAGATAATGAAGAATTGATAGAGAAAAGGGCAAAAGATGAAGGAGTTATTGCAGACACCGGCCGGCCGGAAACACCTGTAGCATTCAGAGCTACAATGCCTATTGACGGTACGACCATCGAAATGAATTGGAGCGCTGATAATACAAACATTCCGTATTTCGGCATAAATAATATGTCAAATAACCAATTCTCAGAAATCTACGACTTAGATGCTTGGATGAAAGGAATACAAGCAAACAGCGAAGTAGGACAGCAAGCAATACAGATGATGCCTGAAAGATTTAGGCAAACTGCATTGAATGTTAATGAGGAAACATTACAAAGATTTGAACAAGGTTCACAGACAGAAGCTCTACAACCAACGAATAGAACTGAGCAGATACAACCAACAAAGAGAGTTGAAGAGTTCCAGCCAACTGCAAAGGTTGACCAGATACAACCAACACAAAGAATTGACCAGGTACAACAAACAGCACCAATAAATGTAAACACAAGACAACAACAGCAAGGCGGATTAAAAGTAACCCAGCCAAAGAAGCAGTCGTTACATATGGCAGATCAAAGGAACAGAGGAAGTTTAAGGATAGCGGGAGTACCAAGATTGCCCATTGGTTAATAATAAAATATGAGACTTACCACAGATCAAAAACAAGAAGTCAGGTCATACTATAAAAACCTGCCGGGCAGAAGTATGCAAGCATCGGCTCTTAATAATTTACCACCACAGGTACAAGCACAGCAGCCAGTAGAACAGCCTGCACAACAGACAGCGGTAGAAATGCCACAGGAAGACGGAAGCTTTTCTGAAAAGCTACAGGATTATGGGGCGATAGCAGGGAATATATTGACATCGGTAGTACCAGGTAGAGAATTAGCAACTGGTTTAGGTTATACACTGGCAGCGCCGTTCGTTGAAAAAAGAGCAGAAGCATCAAAGGCGCAAGATGAACAGCTTTATAATACGATGATGGATAAATACAGGGATGCTAGAAAAAAGGGTGACAAGAAAAGGATGGAACAGTTAAAGAAGGTGATGGGTAACTATGAGACAGTAAATGTAATGAAGGAAGTATATGATGAAGCGCCTACTAACAGGCAGGTAGTATTTTCAGCAGTTGAATTAGCGGCACTTGCAGCATTAGCCTATAAACCCTATCTACCCAAAGGATTCCTCTCACCTAGCAAGGCAAAGGCAATAAAGACTACATATAAAGCAGTGAAGGCGGCTAATCAGGCAGCAAAACTGAAGAAGCTGGGAACTGCCGGGAAAGTAGTAGAGAAATTAATTAAGCCTGTAGTAAAACAGTCAGCAATTGGAGCAGGTATGTTCGGGATTACTAAAGCTCGCGAAAGGGATGCTACAGTTGATGACATAGTAAAGGCAGCAGGAACTGGAGCATTAATCAGCGGAGGTATTACTGTAGGCTCAATAGCAATAGGAGAAGGTTTAGGATATGCCGGTAGAAAACTAGGTCCTAAAATATCAGCTAAATATCAAAAAACTGTAAGGGGTTTAGAAAGAACAGCTGCAGGACCACAACCAATAATAGAAAAAGTTGATGATATAACAGAATACAAACTATCAACTAAGGTATCAGCACTTCAAAAAGGAACTACCCAGGTTGATGAAACTTTAAAATTTGTTGGAGATAAGTCTACTTTTAAGCAGAAAGCAGCAAAGACTGCATTGAAGTTTGAAAGCGGATTAGGGAAATTAAAAACTAGATTCATTGATGCTAAGGCACCGTTTCAAAAGTTCGAAAAAAGAACATTAGCAACAAAAGGAAAACCACTAAGCGAGGCAGAAAAAGTATTCAGGGATTCAAGAATACTTACATCAGTGTCTGACCAGTCAACAACCTACAAGGTAAAAGATTTATTTGATGATTTAATGAAGACGGATTTGATTGATGATGTAGGGAAGATAAATACGGACCTAGAAAGGAAAGCAACGGCTTGGATGGTACAGACTGATTTAATAGATAGGGCAAAGCTGGGACAGACAGTTGCCGGTGGACAGAGTATGGATGATTTGATGGTTGGGATGCAGAGGATGTCACAGGAAATTGGTCCGGATGATATGAAGAAAGTGACCGAGATAAAAAACGTAGTAAATCAATTCAATGTAAATTATTTAGATGAAAGGGTGACATCAGGATTAATAACGCCAGAACTAAGGGATTTACTTTTAGAAACACATCCAAACTACATACCGCATAATGTGTTGTTGGAAATGGATGATGTAGCGGTTAAGGGATTATCAGATTCATTTGATGTCCCCAAGACGGATGTTATAAAAGCAGTTGGTTCTGTAAAGAATATAAAAGATCCGGTTGAAGCAACAATAGCCAATGCAAGGATAGCCGAAAGGGTTATACAAAAAAATAAACTACTAAACAATTTAGTCACTGCCCAGGAAACATATAATATTTATCCGGGAATGAAGCAGATAGAGAAGGGAGTAAGTGTAGCAGATGACTTTGGAAAGATAAACTTATTCAGGGATGGGATAAAAGAATCATGGCAAGTACCGAAAGATTTAGCCTATGCAGTAAAGAAGCTTGATACACCCATATCACCGGGCTGGTGGAAGATAGCAACAGCTCCGCAGAAGGTATTAAAGAAGGGAGCAACACAATACAATATCTCATTTTCACTACCTAATAAATTTAGAGATAAGCAGACAGCAGCTTTAACCTCACATGCATTCATAGAAAGTATGGCAGAAAAGACAGGAGTTAAGCCCAAAGATATTTCCAATATGACTGTTAAAGAAATAAATAAGCTCTATGATGTTTCAGGCGGTTATGGATCAAGTATATTTGCAGAAGGTGACTCAATCATATTGAAAGACTTGCAAAAGTCCGGAATGTCAAAAAACATAAAATCAGCTAATCCATTTAAGATAATTGAATCATTGAATAACGGATTAGAAAGAAGTACGCGTATAGAAGTATTTAAAAGTGGAATGGCAAGGGGTTTATCTTCAAAAGACGCAGCATTTATTGCTCGAGAAGCGACTGTCGACTTTGCCAAAATGGGTACATGGATGCGACCAGCAAATCAAGCTATACCATTCTTAAATGCCAGAGTGCAGGGATTTGTAAATCTTCCTAAGGCATTTGTGGCTAACCCGGAAGTATTCGCTAGGATGCAGATGTATACCGCAGTATATCCGACAATGTTATTGCACCAGCACAATAGAAGGTTCGATTCATACTCGAATGTTTCACAATATATTAAAAATAAATACTGGGTACTTATGACCGGTGAGACTGACGGGGTAGATAATTATTCAGGTAATCCGATAAAAGTACCGCAGTTTATTACAGTGCCGAAAGGGGAAGGACAGACACTGGTAGCAAGCCCCATACAATATTATTTAGAAAAATCAGATGGAGTTGATTACAGAAGCACAGGAGAAATGTTAGCAGATACATTAGGCTCAACTTCGCCCTTAGAGTTTCAAACTTGGGGTGGTGGAAACATATGGCTGACATTGGCAGGACAAGCAGGACCAGCGGTTTCTATACCGGTAGGATTAGCAGCTAATAAAACACCATATTCAGGAACAGCTATAGTGCCAGAGAATAGAAAAGATGCAGAACCTTACATGCAATATGCAAGTTACACGCCAGAAGTTACTAAGGAACTGAGTAAAGCATTAAAAGATATTCCATATTTAAATTCACCAGCACAATTAAGCTTTATCTTAGGAAGCTTTGGTGGAGTGCCTCAGGATGCACAGAATGCTATTGATATAGCTTATAACGTAGTCAGAGATGGGAATATAGGCGGCAATTCAATATCAGATACTCCTTGGGGATCATTAACACAGATACCATTGTCTAGAAGATTTTTTAGGGAGTCAGCAGAGAAAAGCTCAAAGAAAGAATACCAGCAAAAGCAGAAGCAGGAAATAAAGACAGAAGTTGATACGGCAAAGTTAAAAGTATACGATGCGGCGGAAGATATATGGCAGACCATGAATAGAAAGAAGACAGAGCAGGAAAAGGTAAGTTATCTTGCAAGCTTAGGAGATACACTAACACCGGAAGTAGCAGAAAGGATATTCTATCTAAAGGGTACAAGAGGTAAAACATTTGAAGTATTAAGACCAACAGATCCTATAGGAGTAAGAGCCAAATATATAGTAGAGAGGCTTGAAGAAATGGAACAAGCGGATGCTTCACAAGAAGAAATACTAAAATACATAGGAGAATTGAAGGCTAGCGGGTTACTTACCGAATCAGTCAGCGAAATGATATTACAACTTAGGACAAATGAGAGTTTATAAATAATCGGGTCCAATATCGGAGCAATGTCTAACATCTTCGTTACGATCCAAGAAAGGAAACAACATGCCAGAGCAATCTACCGGAGCTACGGGTCCAATCCCTGCACCAGCAGCGGAAGATCCTAAAACTCCACAAGGTTCAACTCAAGCTCCAGAGCCTACTGGAGCTCCGCAGGCAAATGCGGAAACACAAAAGCCAGCAGAGCAAACTACTGATCCGGCAACGGATAATAAAACCGAAGAAGATAAAAAAAATCTTTGGAGGGAAAATCAATCCCTTAAAGATAAGCTTTCATCTCTCGAAGAGGAATCAAGCAAACAAAGGACTATGTTGAAAGACTATGTTCCTGAAGCAGAGCTTGAAGCTCACGAGAGAAATGACCTAGAGACTGAAAAAGCTAAGATTCAGCAGGAGAGACAAGACCTTGATCGATCCAGGGTTTTAGAAGAAAAACTAAAACTTCCTGAATATAGGGATCTTGAACCCTTTCGTAGCGACATTAAAGGAACTACGGAAGAAGCAATCACTAAGGAACTGGATGATTGCCGTGCTAAAGCCGAAGCTTGGAAAGCCAAAGGGTCGGGAAACGCTGATCTTCCTTCAGCTGGCGGAGCAAAGACTCCAGGAGATATTTCCTCAGAATCGTTAAAGAATATGTCAGTAGCGGATATGGAGAATATTTTGCCCAAAGGCCAATAGATCGCTTATTAACAATTAACATTGTAATTAAATGGCCCAACCGTTTTCAACAGAGGATACGACTGGATCCAAATTACAATACTTATTGTCCACGTATTATGACAAGTTGTTACTTGAGACTTTGTATCCACAAACTCACTTGTATCAGGTTTGTCAGAAACGTCCTATTCCTTCAGGTGAAGGAAAGATAGTTAAGTTCAGCAGATATACTGCTCTGGATACACCAGGCGCAGCCCTTTCAGAAGGTGCAGCTCCAACTCCAGTAGCATTATCAGCTGTCAACGTAACTGCGACTATGGAACAATTCGGAGCAACTCGTCAGATTTCTGACCTGTTGCAATGGACTGCAATTTCACAAGTTGTGCAGGATGCAGTATTCCATAATGCCAAGCAGGCAGCAATTACGATTGATACGCATATCCGCGATACGGCTATCTTTGGAACATCAGGTGATGCTCCATCTTCTACTGATAAAATAGTTGCAGGTCCTGGTGGACAGGCAGCTAGGAATGCCTTGCAGATGAGACTTGTATCAGACAGACTAACCGTTTCCGGTGTAGTCGGTACTGATGTAATGACCGCTGCTGAGGTGAATAGGATATTACGAGACTTAAGAAAACGAAACGCTCCAACATTCTCAGATGGTTGCTACGTTATGGTTTGTCACCCACAGGTTGTATCAGACCTGATGGGCGATGCTACCGCAGTAACATCATGGGCTGCTTGGAACGAATATACTACACCAGAAGCTATGTACAAAGGCGAAGTAGGTAAAGTATTCGGTTTCAGAATCTTACAGTCAACTAATATGCATTTCTTCTCATCCGGTGCTGGAGCAAGCACATCAGCTTACTGCTCGATAGCAGTAGGACCTGATGCTCTAGGCTGTGTGGAGATAGGCGGAAAAGGCGGTGTCGAGACACATATTGTGACCGGCGCTGACCACGCAAATCCGCTCGATCAATGGACATCCGTAGGATGGAAGGCTTCATTCACATCAGTTGTGTTGAACCCTTCTTGCGGATTGATAAGTGTTGTAGGAGCAGCTGTATAAGCTGTATTAGTTAGTGTCTTAGGAGTCTAGGTGAGCTCTTTTACTCAATCACCTTTAATCAGTCGGTTCTTTTATTCACGTTGAAAGAACCGACCAACGTGAAGATTATGAAAAGCACATCAAAAAAGAAAATAATAATTACTGGAGCAGCCGGATTTATAGCCGGACATCTATTCAAATACTTAGAAAAGGATTACGAGGTGAAAGGAATTGATAACCTAAGCCATCCATCAGCTAACCCGATAAAACGCAAGGTTAAACATGCCGATGTAAGATACCAGTATGAAATAGAACCCTATATTAAATGGTCGGATATTGTTATCCACTGTGCAGCGGAGATATCAGTTGATAAATCAATAGATAATCCTAGAGCAACATTGGATACGAATGTATGGGGGACTTGGAATGTTTTGGAACTATGCAAGAAATACAAGAAGAAGATGGTATTTGCTTCTACATCGGAAGTATATGGATCAGCACAGACTTATAACATCTCTGAGTCACATCCATTAGACGGCCAGTCAACCTATGCTGCATCCAAGATAGCAGGTGATAGATTATGTTATGCTTACTGGAAGACACACAATGTTGATGTGACTATTCTGAGGAGTTTCAACACCTTCGGACCATATCAGGCAAATGATTCATACGGTGGAGTAATAGCTAAGTTTATTAAAGCCGCCAAGAATAATAAGCCTTTGGTTATATACGGAACCGGTGAACAGGAACGTGACTACATTTATATAGATGATGCACTGGAAGGATATAAGATTGCGATTTCGGTGGCCACAGATGGAAAGCCAATCAATGTAGGATTTGGTAAGACAATCAAGATAAAGGAACTAGCTCAAATGATTATTAAACAACTTAAGTCTAGATCACCAATTGTTTACACTAAGCCACGCCTAGGAGAGGTTCAGAGGCTGTGCTGTGACAATTCATACGCCAAATCATTAGGCTTTGAACCAAAAATAACTTTTGAAAAGGGACTAACTAAATACATTAAGAGTTTAAATAAATAACAAAAATCATATGCCCAGAAAAGAAGCAACATCTAAACCAAGGATGCCAAGGGAAGAAACAATCACATTCACCCTGGAAGATTGGAATAGATACAAGATTGCCGGTACTAATACTGGTATAGTCAAAGACTTTCCAGATTGGCTGGAAGAGAATAAATAAATAATAATTGAGTAAAATGAGAATTTATATTACTGGTATATCTGGTTTTATAGGCTCCCAAGCAGCTAAAAGATTCATAAAAGAAGGCTATGAGGTAATTGGACTCCTAAGACATTCGGTCCGAGATAACCAAGCCACTAGGGACTTGAAAGATAAAGTTAAGTTTGTTTATGGCGATTTGCATGATTACGATTCCCTAGAGAGGACTTTAGAAGAATCAAAACCAGATGTTATATACCACCTAGGCGCATTGTCGCCTGTAAACTATAGCTTTGATAGGCCAACTGAAGTATCAGATGTTAATTATATGGGTACTGTCAGATTGGCAGAGGCAGCAAGGAAAGTACTCCCGAACCTTAAAAAATTCATATTCGCCAGCACAATGGAAGTTTATGGAGCGAACCAAGAAAGAAAACCTTTTGTAGAGACACTGCATCCCCATCCGAATTGTCCTTATGCAGTAGCTAAGTTGGCTTCTGAAAAGTATCTGCAGTATTTGCACCACGCATTTGAATTCCCTTCAGTAATATTTCGCCAGACCAATGTTTATGGTCGGGAAGAAAATGACTTCTTCGTAATAGAAGCTATCATATCCAGGATGTTGAAAGATAAAGACAAGATGATTATGGGAAGCTATGCACCAGTCAGGAACTTTATTCATATCGATGATTTAATTGATATGGATATGGCAGTAATTGAATCAAACGAGAAAGGATTATTAGGAGAAATATTCAACACAGGTCCGGATGACTGCTTGACTATAGGAGACTTAGCAATATATATAGCTAAACTGATGGATTGGAAGGGTAAGATTAAATGGAACGAAACAGAAGTCAGGCCGGGCAAGGGGGAAGTATGGTATCTCAATTCAACTAATAAGTAGCTAACAGATCTGATTGGTTGGGAACCCAAAGTTACCCTAGAAGAAGGTTTATT
>Ga0233415_10000738_pt1 | contig 15018 bp, 13 predicted proteins | sample Na_anoxic_12_MG_FD_188631 | JGI IMG/M metagenome (GOLD analysis project Ga0233415, IMG submission 188631) | Seawater microbial communities from Saanich Inlet, British Columbia, Canada - Na_anoxic_12_MG | ecosystem: Environmental > Aquatic > Marine > Inlet | place: Canada: British Columbia... | reverse complement strand
GCCACGGATATTCAATGATGTGTTTAGCAACATTGGGCACCCTGTTTCTTTGTACCAAGCTTCTAATAATTGTCTGATGCCACTACCGTCGTTGGGCACTGTTTGTACTCTTGCTGTGCCGTCTACGTGTGTAATAGCAGGAAACTGGTCCGGGTGTTTAACTGGCGCTACTACCTGCATGTAATGTGATGTATTTTGATTTTTTGGCATGTTGAAATAATCGTGTACATGTTCTTCAAGTATCACTGGAGCAAAAGGACGAAACTTTTGCCGCTTTTTTATTTCATTTACTTTGTCTTTAATTTCTGCACCACGTGGATCAGCAAGTAAGCTTCTGTTTCCAAGAGCACGTGGACCAAACTCGGCTTTACCACTTGCTACCCCTACTATCTTTTTAGTCTTTAATTGTTTGATTAATTTCTTTACCGGATACTTGCCAGGGATATCAGTGCCTAATAATGCTGTGTGCCAATTGACTTTTTTTCCATATGCTAGTGCCGCAGCACCTAAACTACTGCCTGCATCTCCAGGGTTGGGCATGATCCATATGTTGTCAAAAATATCACCCAGCTTGCTGTTCGCTACACAATTAAGTGCAACACCACCCATATAAACAAGATTGTTTGAACCTGTTAATTCTTTGGCCTTGTGCATTACTTGCATAATCAGCTCTTCGCAAAGTTGCTGCCCTGCGGCTGCAATATCCATTTCGTCAACGCCTGCAGAAAACTCCAAGTCTTGCATGCCAATGTGCAGGTTTCTTTTAAATTTTGCTGTTGATGTGTTGTCTATTAAATTATCAACCAACGTGTGGTATGCTTTTGATGCATCGCCATATGCTGCCATACCCATTGTGATGTATTCTTCATCCATTGGGCGCAAGCCTACACGCTGCGTAACAGCACTATAGTACATGCCGATGCTGTTAGGATACTGCTGACACCAAATACGCTTGTATTGGGCCTGTCTGTGCTTCTTATACCCCAAGTAACCATTGGTAGCATCGTCGTATCTAGCTTTGTAAATGCTGATAGTATCTATTTCGCCGATTGCATCAATTACAACAACAGCGGCTTCGTCGTAAGGCGATGTTTGAAATCCACCAGCAGCGTGACTCATGTGATGTCCAACACTGGTTGTAACACCTTTGTGTTCTGACATTATTATTGGAATTGTATTTTTAAGTTCTGACTTTAGTCGCCAATTACCACCCCAGGGTTCACCACTGCGTAATTTACGCAACTGACGTTTCCATGGTTTTTCATAGTATACAATTTCATCAAATGGCCCGTGCGCAAGGGCTGCCATCTCAAGTTCTAGGCAAATATTATTATCGTTTTTCTGTTTACTGTAACGCTCACTATGGCCAGCAAATACAATTTCGTCATCATGCAACACAGTTAATGCTGCATCATGAAATCCTGCACTAACTCCGAGTATTCGTTTTAATTTAAGTTTTTGTGCCACGCTTCTGCATCCTCTGATGTATTAATTTCGGTACCATTAAACATAGCTAATGGTTTACCAGGGTAGCGTGTGCTGCCGTAACGTGCAGGAATAAGAATAGCAGTATTAGACATTACCAGCCAATTTTTTCCCACGGCACATCTTTATTGCCAAAGTGCCCGTATGTACAATTTTCACTGTAGTTAGTATAGTTGAACAAATCAAATCTGTCAATGATTCCTTTTGGACTCATATCAATGTTTTCTTTAATAAACTTTTCAATACTGCGATTGTGTCCATTGCTATCAACATACACGCTTGTTGGTGCCTTGACACCAATAGCATACGACAACTGAACGTTACACCAGTCTGCCATATCATCTGCTACTACATTTTTGGCGATCCACCTAGCCATGTATGCAGCACTTCTATCAACCTTTGTGGGATCTTTGCCACTAAAAGCACCGCCGCCGTGAGGAGCAAACCCGCCATAAGTATCAACGATAATCTTGCGTCCAGTAATGCCAGCGTCACCATCAGGCCCGCCAATAACAAAATTCCCAGTGGGATTAATATGCCACGTAGTATTTTCATCAATTAAATCTCCCAAAGCATGATGCGCAGCGCCTCTTGCAATCATTCTTGCTGCTTCAATTTCGCCGGCTGCATGTTGTGTACTAATAACAATTTGATCTGCACGTTTAGCTATGCCGCCTTCGTACTGTATACTAATCTGTGATTTTGCGTCAGGACCTAATATGTTATCTAATAATCGAACTTCTTTCAATTCTTTTAAAACTTCGTGCGCATAGTAGATAGGTGCTGGCAAGTATGCCAAATTATCATTACACGCATATCCAAACATAATACCTTGATCGCCTGCGCCAAAGTCGTCTGTGCCTAGTGCAATGTCTGCACTTTGACTGTGGATTTCATTGTAAATGTTTAATTTATCCCAATGAAATCCTTCTTGCTCATAACCAATCTCTCGAACCTTGTTGCGTACAATCTCTCGAACTTCCTCTTTACCTACGTTGAAGTTTTTTACTTCGCCTGCCAACGTAACGTGGTTGGTAGTTACAAGTGTTTCAATAGCAACACGAGTTGTTTCGTCGCCTGCCTTTAGTCCTGCATCAACTAGCGCATCGGAGATTTGGTCTGCAACCTTGTCTGGATGTCCTTCGCTAACACTCTCGCTGGTAAAAATATAATTATTCATTTGTAAATAAATGGATCCTTTTTTCTAAGCTCCTTCAGCTTTTTTCTATAACGTATTTCAAGTTTAATTTTATTAATTAAACTTTTTGGCCAGCTTAATATTTTTTTGATTGTTTTCATAGCAGTGATACCTGTAATTCTTTACTGTCTCGCCAAGTGTAATCGTACTCAGCATATGCATTTGATGTGCGTATACTATATACATCTAGATGCTGTGTCAATTTACTTAGTATCTGTTCAAAGTTGGTAGTAGAAAAGCTTGCTTTTAAATCTACTTGTGCCACTTTAGGATGCCCAATTGTTAAACTTTTATCATTGGGGTCAAAATTATTATCTGTTAGCCAGCCACGGAAACTGTTGAGTTGGTCTCGCATAAATTTTTGGTGCAGTGTAGGGTTACCCCATTCAATGTCAAAGTCGCCTGCTGCTATAGTTTGCGGCTTTAGTGATGTTGTAACAAGTTCGCCGATTCGACTGTCTCGGCCCTCATCCTGGAATACTTCCCAATGGTGTTTTCCAACAGCCTTGTTGACTCCAACATACACTCCGCCTTGGTCTTTTGCAATAGTGTTAACACCAAACAGTTCATAATCCTCTTCGCTGAGGGTAAATCGAGGTGCATTTAACCAACACATAATATTACTAGGACGAATCCATTCTGGCGCATGCTGTTTTTTACGCAAGCTTAAAATAAGACTTTCAGCTTCGTGGCACAATAAATTTAATTGTCGAATATACCAACGAGTTTCTGCATTTGCAGCATTATAATGTCTGGACATGTTGCCGCTTTCGCCTTGTGTTTCTTCAAAGTACAAATGTAATTGATTAAACTTTTCGTGGTTAATACCCAGGCTTTCGCCTTGGTCAGTGCGAGTCTGTTCTGTATCTGGAAGTTGCTCAGGTTCAACGACATTATCTACTGTAAAATGATCGTCAATGTAATAGTCGATGCTACTATCATTAATGCCTTTGATTGTTGCATTAATTTGATCAACGAGTAATTGCAAATCACGCTCGCCATCTGGAAATCCAAAAAAGCAATAATTCTTTTCAAGATGGTAATTATTATTAAGCAACTCATTGAGTGCCGGAAGCCATTTACGGCTTAAACTATTATCATGTACATCAATGTGCACAGGAAACAATTCTCCTGTAACATTATGTCTAAGTTTCATTTCAATTCTATCTAACATCGATGCTATCCCACCATTTTAATATATCTGTTTTAGTACTGAGAATATCTCTCATGCATAAATTGTTTTTTCGAATACTTTCAAGTTCGAGCATGCGCCTTTTACCTTTTCGCATGCCTTTCCAGTATTCATCCCCATGGTACGTTTCTTCCATGTTAGGTCTGTTTTTTAATTGCAATAACACGCTACTTAATGCATCACCGAGTTTGTTGTTTGTAATTAGTTCGTCTACTAAACTGTTTAATATTTCACGTGGCAATGCCAAAGGACTCATGATAATATCTGGCGTAAACGTAAATACCACTTTAGCAAGAATATCAACATCAAGCTCGTCTGCTAGTTTTTGCACATTTGCCACATCCAGCATTCCGGGTAATGTAAGTGTGAAATCAATGCGCATTTGCCGTCGATGTGTTGCTATTTCTAGCCCTTGCTTAAAGTTGTCCACCCATTCGTTGTATTTTAAACCTGTACGTATGTATTCGCCTATTGCGCCTGTGCCATCCAAACTTGCACACATTTGCCAATCACGTGTGTGTGACAAGATATCACGAAATAAATTCACGCCTTTGTAATTGACTCTGCTGAGATTGCTATTGTACCTTGCATACAACCGGCGTGCATCACCTAATTCAACAATGCGTTTCATATAACGCCAGTGCTGTTCGTACATAAGAGGCTCGCCGCCGACCCAGTAAATCTCTTCAACCCGGTGTTCTTCAACTGCTTCACTAAACTCTCGTTCAATTTGCGTGTCTTGGAATTTGGTTATTTCTGCACGTACTTCTGGCTTCATCCAGTTGTTTTTTGGATCAGTTAAGTCTGCCATGTCGTGTAGTTTTTGTTCTGATTCCCAGCTACTACTTAACATATCTCCGCACATGCGACATTTAAAATTACACAAGTTTGAGAAACGATAATCCCAACTAATAGGTTTCATTGTGGTGCAGCCATTGGCGTCGGTCTTTTCCCAGATATCATTGTATTTGTGCTGGAACATTCTTTCAAAGTAACTACGATATACGTCTGTGTTTAATAGCTGACTGTTGCACACATCACATTCAGGCAATGTTTCTCCTGCCATCATACGTCGACGAACACTTTGCATATGGTCGTTGTTCCAGTGCTCGTCGAGGCTTACGGGCTGGTATTCGCCGCTGCCTGTGTTGGTGTCAATGTATTGTGCAAAGCTTTGTGCAGGTTCTCGACTTGCACAGCACAACCGCCTTTCAGTTTGTGGACTTAGATAAGTGTGTGTCCATGGTGCCATGCACAGGGTAGGTGGCTTGCTGTCAGGTTTTTGCATCAGTAACCCTTTTACGTAAATCGCTACTGCTGAATCTATGATCTCTTTTGTTAAAGTGTAGTGCTATTCCACGTTTTTGACAAACATTTTTACCACTAAAGTCTTCGTGCTTGTACTCTTCTCCAAGAAAACGAACATCTAATTGGAATAATTCTAATATATCAATAACATCCTGTTCTGTTTGGTATGGAACAATCTCGTCGATTAAATGTAATGCATTTAATTGTACATAACGCTCTACCATTGTTTGCACAGGCTTGTTCTTAGTGTCCGGCCTGTCAATTGTAGGATCGCTTTGTAGTCCTACAATCAAGTAGTCGCAGTTTTCTTTTGCTTCACGCAACATTCCAATATGTCCTGCGTGTAACAAATCAAACGTGCTAAACGTAATACCTTTTCTCATATCAATTCCATTTGTTGTGGTACAATCTTATCCAACACAGTAGTAGTAAATATTTCAGCGCCTTTGTGCACATTGGCTGCCCATTCAGCACCTTGATCTTCGCCGTCAGCATCGCTGTCGGAAATATACTTGTAGCAGTCAAATGGTGTGTCAAATTTTTGACAAACCTTTGCTAGTGCATATGCTTCCATTTCGACCACTTGATAGTTGATATGCGGCACACTGAAGCTGTCACCGGTGCCGCATACGTACAAACTATCGTGCTTGGTTTGACAAATAATCATTTGTTCTTCGTCGCCAGGGCTAACATAAAGTGGCAAGTCAAGCGAAGTGCAATCCATGTCTCTTTCGATAACTGCACTTATACCCACTAGTTGTCCTTTTATTTCAGCAATGCCGCCTGCTGATCCGTAGTTTATTACTTTACTATAACTAATAGAACTATTATAACACAATTCCGTAGTTAATGCAATACTTGCATTAACCTTTCCGACACCGGTTACTAACTTTTTAAAGCCATTGGGTAATGCACCGGGCAGTTCTTCTTCTAATGCTATTACCACCAGTATCATGCAGGACCCCCATATTCAATTGCATCAGCAAGTTCTTTATGGTGATCACGCAAGTCTTGATTTCTACGCCAATCTACATCTTTTACTTTCATGCGTAATATGTTACCGTCTAGGCTGACTCCACTGTTAATAAAGTCAATAATATTATTGAATTCTTTTTTATGAAATTCAGTTACATCAGCATTTTGCAAACGTTTAATTGCTATCTGTTTTGCTGCTTCGGGCAATGTTCCTACACTGTGGTAGTATGCTTCGTGCAACATGTTCCAGTATACAAACTCAAAGGATCTAGTATCAATCCAATTGGCCAGACCTTCGAGATACATTACATTAAACACATTAACAGTTGCGCAACACTGCAACTGTATGTTGTCTAGTTTATCTCGTAGCTGTTCAAAGCGATCCATATTATGGTTAACCAGTTGCCACTCGGCGTTAGCACGTTGGTATTCGAATCGTTCGCCAACATCGTCAATACTAAATGCAATTTCTATTAGCTTAAAGTGTTTCCATATATCTTCGGCATGCTCTGGATAGTGAGTACCATTGGTATTATAATGTATTTCAATGTTGCCTGCAATGCCTGCGTCTATGCAACGCTGCAACAAGGCAAAGTGTTCTTGTATCATGAATGGTTCGCCACCTGTAAATTCTAAGTAACGAATTTGGTCCATCATTGGATCAATTTGGTCCCAAAACTTTTGGTTCTTTCTAGGCCAGGCGCCTTTTTGCAGCATTTCGTAATGAAAGCTGTCTTTACCCTCAAACTTGATTTCTTCAGTAGCAAACGTGCTACTACTCCAGCTTCCGCAAATACGACATTTAAGGTTACAAATATTGCCTAGTTTAAAATCAATAAACACAAGAGGTTTAGCATCTTTGCTCCATTCTGTGTCTGTAACAATATGTTTAAGTCGATTTAATGTGTGCATGCGCTTGCTGGTGCGACCACTGCGTTCTTCATTCCAGCATTTTCTGCATGTCTGCGGCTTCTTTGCATCCAGAAAGTCTTGTCGCAAATTGTTCATATAGTCACTGTGGTGTATTTCATTTAGTGTGCTGTTGTTGAGATCAAACTTAACGCCATTGGCATCCTTGATTTCATCTTCGGCCAAACAACAAGGACGAGCAGTGCCAATCGGTGATGTTTCGATGCTTACCCAAGGCAGCACACAGAATTTATCGTGCGGTAATTTCATAAATCATACTTTCTAAATTCGTCAATTAACCATGGAAATGTTTCACGCCAATTTGTTTTACGTCTTAAATCCATTTTGTTAAGGTGATTAAATAGTTCTCTAATCTCAAACACGTTTGGTTCATTGTTTTTACTTTGTTTTGCAATGCCTAGCAAATAGTTTTTACTTGAAATTTCTTCAGGTGTTCTTTCTGGTTTCAGGAGTAATGCTTTGTCAAAGTCGTCTGAAAAGATATCTCCAAATATATCAATAAACATGAATTCTGGACTATTTACGCTGTTTTGATAATGATAAACAGTGCGTACTTTGTTCCATTCTTGTATCTTGTTTAACAAGTCCGGCAATGTTTTCACAGTTAACGGAGTAACAGTTGAACTGATAATAAGATTAATCCAATTGCACCCTAGTAGATATTCAAAGTTTGTTTCCCAAGTTTTTAAATTCAATGGAAAACGCACATACTCTTGTTGTGGTCCCCAGCAATCAAGACTTGCAGTTACTTCAAACTCTCTTAGACACCCTGTATCAATTAAGTGTTTAACACGTTTTGTTACTTTTTTTACATAATCAAGTTTTGCATTTAAATTTGTAAAAATTTGTAATTTCAATTCCGGAGCAGGGTGTGCTTCAAACAAATCCAAGCATTCTTCTAATTCACGTTGATATAAAGGTTCGCCGCCTAGTATATTAAAGTTGGTCAAGTACTGCCCGTTTACTTTTAACCAATCAAATAGTTTTTGTTTATTAGATTGCAAATTTGGATCTTTAGCAAGCGCCGGATCACCAAATTTAACATTTTCGGCATCCCATAAACTGCTAAACCTCGGACCACAATACAAGCATTTGAGGTTACAAGTATTGTCAAAATATATTTCAAGTATTCTTGGTGTTACTTGTGTTGCAATAGGGTTGTCAGCTAGTTCAACTGGGGCATGCTGTCCAGGAAAATCCAAGTTGGTAATCCTGTCACTTTGGCCGCCCGCTTTTTCAATATTAATACAATAGTCACAACCTACTTTTGGCCATTTACCTTGCAGCATTTGTTTGCGATCATCAACCTTACTTGGCGTATTATGAAAATCAAACTTGTCAGTGTCAAACTTATGATGATTGGTTCTATGACAACTAGCAGTTTCGCCGGTGGTTAGAAATACTGTACTCCAATTCCATTTAAGCTGACATGCAGTCGGTGTGTTAATTGGAAATGGCTTGTTAACGAGTTTGCTTGTGTGTTTAAACTGTCCGATGTTATATCCATATACATTAATACATTCATCTTGTATGTGCCGAGGAAGTGACGGAAAGTCTGATTCTTGCTCGCAAACAGGCCAGCTTGGGTCTTTTATGTCATTATAAAATTCTACCCAAGTGCTCATTTCAATGATGCCAGCTCGGGTATTGCATCCAATACGTTTTCTTTTCGTATGCCGTCAAGTTGGTTGGTCTTTTGCCAGAACTTGCTAATCAGACGAGTGTTGTCTGTGCTATCCATGTATTGTAGTGCACTTTCAAATCCCACTGTGGCCCTGTTTAGTTGATCCAATGGACGCAACCATTCTAAGTGTGCTTCGTACTTTTCTTTGATTTGATCTTTGTATGCTTGCGGCGCAATATCAATGCGCAAATAATCTGGATCCTGCAAAATGTTTACATTAAGGTCCTGCGGTTTTATCAAGCCTTTTTCAACCCAATCTCTGTGAAAGTCAGGTAAGTGCAGGGCATTCATAATGCTTAATGTTGGACTAATATAAAAGTCAACGTTAGGACATAATTCCATCATAGTACGTCTATTCTGTTCTACTTCTTCCCACTTGGTGCCTGTGCGAATATACTCGCCGTGGGCACCCATGCCATCCAGGCTTGCACCTACAGCTACACTATCAAATTTTTTCCAGTAATCAAATACCAAACGGTCTTTCAATTTTGTTTTTGTAAAGTTTGTATTATATACGAGACGCACATCAAATCGACCTCTGCGTTCTAATTCCTCAAGAATACGATAATGCTCGTCCATCATGCAAGGTTCGCCGCCTGCAAAATATACTTGCTCTACGTGATCCAAATGCTCGTACAACTGCTCAATCATATCAGCTTCGAATCGACCTGCATAGTTCATTGGTTTGTTTTCTTTAGCCCAACCCGGTCCTGCTAGTACACTTTGATCTTTGTACCAGCTGCTACTAAAGATGTGCCCGCAACTTCTGCAACTTAAATTGCACAAGTTTGAAAATCTGATGTCCCAGTACGTCATTTCAAAGTTGTCGTATTGCCCGTCTTCGTGTGTGTCAAGTGCACGACCGATATGGTGCCCGTGGTGCTTGTTTGCACTTTGACGGCCACTAAAGAATCCACTTTTCTCTTGTTCGTAACAACGTCCACACGCAGGGTTTTCTTGTTCTAACAGCATGTCTTTGCGCAGTTGCTTTTGCTCTGGGCTATTCCAAATCTCTTCCATTGTGTTGTTTTTGCAGTTTCCAACTTGACCAACACCCATTTCGGCATGACAACAAGGGTATGCTTCGCCTGTAGGATAAGCATGCAAGTGTATCCACGGGTACATACAAAATGTTTTACTTTCAGACAGAAGTTCACGTTCTCTTTCACTTATATCTGCTAGCCTAATCTTAATTGGATCGGCACTGTTATAACTATAGCTCATTGTACCAATCTTTCATGCTAGGAAATGCAGTAGCAAAGTCTTTACCTCTGCGCTTGTCGTACTGTGTATAAAAACGTTTAAAGTCGTTGTGTAGTTTTGGCATATCAAATGTGTCGCTGTGTGGTGTTTTAACAACATCAAGATAGTCAATCAATCGTTCAGTTTGGTTAATTTCATGTTCGTGCAATAATGTATTGTCTCTGTTTGTGTTTAGCCAATTTTGCAAACGATCTTTATGCAACATTCGAATTTCGTCTGGTAATACCAATGGGCTTTGGAAACTAGGAAAACGTAAAATGTTTAACGTAAAGCTTGGGAAATCTCTGCCATACGTTTGTTTGAATGTTAGTAGATAATCTAAAAACTCAGGAAGTGTTTCCAAACACAATGCGTTGATTGTGCACATATTGTGCAACCCACGTATTTTACCCGAACTGGCCAACATGTGCATGTTTCGATCCCAAGTTTCCCATTCTAGTCCGTCACGGATGTATTCTGCTTGTACTGGCATACTTTCATTTGATGTATAAATGTCCAGTGGCGCACTAGCAGCTCTGTCAAGCAATTTTTCCATATCAGCAGTAGCAAGGCCCAAGTTACTGTTGATTGCAATTCGTGTGGTGCTTGCGCCTTTATTTTCTTTAAACCAGTCAAGCAACTTCCACAAGTGGCCGCTCATTGCTGGTTCGCCGCCTGTGATGCGTAACTCGTCGAGTGTTCTATGCAAGTCGCTTTCCCACCATTTAAAAAACGCTTCAATGTATGGGTTTGTTTCGTTGTAAGTGTACAGTTGATTACTGTCATGTGTGTGCGTAAAATGATTGCGACCATCACTGATTAAATCTTCGTATGCACCGTGTTTTTTTAGATCTTTAACCCAGGTTGAACTAAATGCTGGATTGCAATAACTGCAAGCAAACTGACAAGTTCTATCAAATGCAATTTCCAATGTTTTAAGATCAACATCTTCGTTATAATCCAGTGCATGTGCTGATTGCAAATCTTCATCTGAGTAGATTACACTTTTATATGTTCTGTCAGATATATTATCTCTGCCAATGTCCTCAATTTTCCAGCAATATTCGCATCCGCTTGGGCGTTCGCCGCATTGCATTTGTCTACGTTCTTCTTTTTTGCGAGGAGTGTTGTGTAATGCTTTTGGGTTTGCTTGCACTTCTTCAACAGATATATGATGAGGCAAAGGATGGTGACAGCTAGTGGTCATTCCTGATCCTAGCCATATAGTAGCGTTGTACCATTTAGCTCCGCACATACTGGAACTCAATGGATCGAGCACACGATTTTTATATTGTAAATCTGTTTCGTTATTTTGCTTGGGCATAATGTATGTATCTCTTATGTGTTAATGGCTTGATATTTACAATCATTCCACCAGTCTGTCATTTCTGGGAATGTTCTTAAAAAGTCTGTGTTGCGTCGACGGTCATGCTCGTTGAAAAACCTATAGAAATCTGCTTTATTACGATTAATGTATTCTGGAGATAATTTTTGCCCATTGCGCATCCAGGCAATGTCTCTGTCCAAACGGTTAACTTCATAGTCCTTAAATCCGTGAAACCGGGTGGCTTCAGTTTCAAGATTATCTAGCATCCAAGTCTTGATAGCTTCAAGTTCATATACATAGCTCTCAGGTAGCAGTTGCAAACTTTGCCAAGTCGGTGTACGCAACACTGGGGTATCAAACCACACTCGTTGATATGTTGTGCTGTATGTTTGTCTTAGTTCAAGTATAGCAGCAAACAATTTGTGCAGCGTGGTCACGCTTAGATTACTCATTGTTACAATAAATGTAACACTATTGCGTTCTGGTATATCACGCAAGAATTGATGCACTCTGTCCCACAACAGCTCAAAGTCAAGCCCGTGCCGTACATATTCTACTTGTTCGAACATCCCGTCCAAGCTCACATACTGCATGAAGTGTTCTACATTGCCGTGTGTACTGCACAACTTGTATACATAATTTTTGTATTTTTGCCACAATTTTTCATCTACACTAAAGTTAGATGTTGTACTTAAATGCAAGTCTGGCTTGGGATTAGATAACACATGATCAAATACTCGATATGTATTTTTATCCATTAGTGGCTCACCGCCTGTCATCCGAAAGTGTTCTAACTCTGGATACAAGGTAGGCCACCATTCCCAAAAGGCTTCTACATATGGATTGTATTCCCTAGCAGGTATAGGCTTGCGTTCTCCTGTAAAGTGTGCAGGATCATTGTGTGGTGTACTAGTTGGCCAAGCACCATGCTTTTCTGTTTCGGCCATCCAAGTCGAACTATATTGTGGTGAACAATAGCTACAACTTAGATTGCATGCACTGTTAAAGTCTACTTCAACATAACTAGGAGTGATATCTTCGTCCCAATTTGCATTTGTTATTTTTTCAAAGTCTTTAATTGCCCATGGTTCGCCACTGCGATAATGCCTATCGCTTAGTTTTCCGTTGTCTTCCATCTTCCAGCAGTAGTCACATTCGTTTGGTCGTACACCATCTAGCATTAGCTTGCGTTGTTGCTTTTTATAGTCCGTATTATGTAACGCACTAGGATTTTTCTTAATAGCTACTGCATCTGCCCTGTGTAATGGCGGATGATAACAACTGTTGTTCATTCCGGTGGTAAGGTGCAAGCTGAGTTGCTTCCACTTAGCAAGGCACATGCTAGGACTTACTGTGTCTAATTTTTGTTGTGCAATTTCTGCATCACTTAAAAATTTACTTTTAAAGTCTGCATCGACTTCGTCGCCTTTGTTTTGCATTACATCCAATCCAAATAATTTCTGTTGCCGCGCTCGGGAAAAAAATCCTGTTGTGTATCATCGCGAACTGTGTCTACTGTTAGACAATGCAATCCCCCGTCCCAGAAGCTCTTGGCACGGAATGGTGCAATAATGACATTAATCCCACGTTGATCTAAAAAGTCATTTAGTTCACGATTTTCATTTACACTGATTACAGTCGTTGAATCTACTACTAACATATTAACACTAAATTGTGTTTCTGTAAAGTCCCCAATCCAATCGATTGCAAATTTATTTATATGGTCGGCAAACTCGTTGTTGTTAGACACAGTGTGATCATCTATCCACCATTTGCCAAAATGTTCAACACGTTCCTTTGGTAATTGGAATACTTCCCAGCCAGGAAAAGTTTGACTGTACTCCTCCATCCAGCAACTTGCAACAATAATCCCGGGTGCTACTGGACAAAAAACACCATCACTGTGGCCGCCTGTATCAATAATATGCACTCGGTAGTCTTGTGCCCAGTCTAAAAACGTACTGCCTACCATTCCCCATATGTGTTGATGCGAGTCTCGATCGATATACAAATCTCTACCGCAGCGAACAATACTAGGAGGTTGCAAACATTCAAGTTCTGCTGTAATGGTTTCAACACTGTCAGGTAAATGTGACTGCCAGGGGTCAACACGATATTGGTTTCGTAAATGAAAAAACTGTTTTCCTAATACCAAGTTATCATCACGTGGCATGATCGGCGGTTTAATCAGCGCACCGTTGTTGTTTGTATAATCTTCTTTGTTATTAGAAAACACAGGTCTGCGTACCTGTACATTAAGCCCTGTAAGTACAGATTCAATGTTTGCAAGATCTTCCTTTGTTATTTCGGTTATACGCTCAAATGCATCACGCACTGCTGGTGCATAATCGGAATAAAACTCTGCAGGGTAGCAATCACCTAACCAAACTTCACGTAGTTTGCCAAATCCTGTATAACTATTAACCAACTATGTTCTCCCATGCTTGATTAAATTCTTCAGAGAATGGTACTGCAAGCTCTTGTCTCATAACGGCACAAAATTCGTTGTCATCCTGATCAATATCAACAATTTTAGCGCCGCCAATTTCAAACGGGTATTGGTTGTAATAATCGTAGTGAAATTCTATTGTGGCTTCTGCTGCTAAAAAATCAATGTTCTCTGCTACCTGCTTGCGGTCGTTGTCAACTTCATGCTGAATCCATGCAGGCAAACTGTAATACTGTTTAATAGTGTACACATCTGGCCATGCGCTATCTTTATAATGTTGATAATGCTCAAGTTTAACAGAGTCAGGTTCTGCTTGTATTTTATTTCGTAAATATCTTTCTCTTCCAATTAATCTATATTCTCTAAACAAACTCCGTTTAAGGTCACTTCGAATAATTGTAAAATTATTTTGATTTACATAACAATTTTTTAATGTTTTGTAGTTCACACAATGACTGCTAACTATATCTGTATATGTTGAATGTGATTGATTGGTTGTGTAACGTGCGTTGTAATCAGTTGGGGCATTATCATAAACTGTCTCTGATTTACCAAATGATCGATTGATTAGTGAATTATAATACCTATGTCCACCTGCACCAGGATAAAATCCAATTACCATTCCTCCAGTCATTACAATCTTTCCAACACCGACGGATTCATACCCACTAGTGGATGATTTAAAAACTTGGTGCATATTTGTCTAGCTGCTTCGTAATTCTCATGCTCTAAGTGTAACACATCATGTTCAAAAAAGTAACCATTTTCTTGAGTCCATTCGTCTGGATTAGAAACTGTTTTATCATTCCAGGTTCCCCAGTCATCTAATTTAGCCACAGAACCCTGAAACTGATATTTTTCACAAAGCGCTACAAAGTTTTCTAAATCAAGATAATTATCATTTTGTATAGTAAAATTTAATGTAGTGACTTGTTGCTTGTCATTCTTAACTAAAAAATCAAAATTGTCTAGTAAAACTTCCCAATTACCTCCACGACGAATACTTTCAAAAACTTCTTTACTACCAGCGTCAATGCTTATACTTAAAAATGCATTTTTAAGAATTTCAGTGTTTTGAAGTTGCTTCCGTAATAACAACCCGTTGGTTTTTAGTATAAGCGTTTGATTAGGTTTGTACTTCCAGTTTTTAATTATTGGGCGAACAACCAAGCTAGCTAATGGATCTCCATCACCGCTTAGTACAATGTTAATCTTATCATCGAATTTT
>Ga0233415_10000737_pt1 | contig 15032 bp, 16 predicted proteins | sample Na_anoxic_12_MG_FD_188631 | JGI IMG/M metagenome (GOLD analysis project Ga0233415, IMG submission 188631) | Seawater microbial communities from Saanich Inlet, British Columbia, Canada - Na_anoxic_12_MG | ecosystem: Environmental > Aquatic > Marine > Inlet | place: Canada: British Columbia... | reverse complement strand
TGTTGCACAGGCAACAGCTGATGCACCTGCTCCACTTATTACGATTTTTATTTCATCTAGTTTTTTACCGATAAGTTCTACAGCGTTAATCAAGGCTGCAGCAGATATTATGGCCGTTCCATGTTGATCGTCATGGAATACCGGAATATTCATTTCTTTAATTAGTCTTTCTTCGATTTCAAAACATTCCGGTGCCTTGATATCTTCTAAATTTATTCCACCAAATGTAGGTTCCATTAATTTTACTGCATTTACAATCTCATCTATATTTTTTGAGTCCAATTCGATATCAAATACATCAATATCAGCAAAACGTTTAAACAATACTCCCTTTCCTTCCATTACCGGCTTTCCGGCCAATGCACCGATATCCCCTAATCCCAGTACGGCTGTACCATTTGATACAACTGCTACCAGATTGGATTTGGCAGTATATATATTTGCTAAACTCGGATCTTTCTCGATCTCGAGGCAGGGATCAGCCACTCCCGGTGTATAGGCAAGTGATAAATCACGTTGAGTAATACAAGGTTTGGTTGCAACTACTTCTATCTTTCCAGCACGACCACTGGAGTGATACTCTAAAGCATCTTTTTTGGTTATCATAACATCCTCTTTTTAGGAAAATTCTTTAAAAATTGACTGTAAAAGTTAGTAGTGTTTTATAATATAAAACGAGTAAAACAGGATTTATCTATCCACTATTTTTATTCGTATAAAATATTAATTTTTTATTGAATAAAAAGTCTTATAAATTTGCTGTATTCTGCCTACAGTCATTCCAATTCCATAAATTATTATACAATAAAATAACATATTAGATTGAAATAAACTGTCGACAACAGCAAAAATTGTAATCACATTCATTGAATCAGGATAACGAAAAAGGGATTTAAAAAAACCTCTTCTTTTAATATCTAACCCATTATCGGTTGGTAAAATAATTTTTTCAGTTTTAATAGTAAATAATGCAGCCAAAAATCCTGCTATAATTACTATTATTTGTCCTGTTTTAAAATACAGTCCTAATCCTAATCCAAAATAATAAAATGGAATTACAATCATGTGCCCAATTAAATCTAAGAATTTTCCACTTTCACTCTGTTGGTTTTTCCATCTTGCAACTTCGCCATCGCTACAATCCAAAATATATCCAAGCTGTAAAAATAGAGACCCCAATATAAATCTTCCAAAACCAAATAGAATTGCTCCAGTTATTCCCAAAATTTCTTGAAGAATAGTTACTTGGTTTGCAGAAATAGGTGTTCTGACAAATACCCAAGTAAATAAAATAGAAATTGGTCTTACTACATATTTTGCATACGGTTCGGGTTCGACATCCTTTTGGACAACCTTTCTAAGATTTTTTAATGTTGGTCGGGTCATTTATAAAAGATACTATCAACTAATGATTTAGCTTCTTCAAAATCTTCTAAAAAATCAATTTCTTTGCTTGGCAAATCGGTCACATCTTCATAATAGAGTACGTTTTCTGAAAGTAATGGATCAATAGCAGCTTCAAAATAATCCGACTTACCACCAGCTGAAATAAGCTTGTCCAATGAAATAAAAAATTCCTTCATAAACAAATTTGAAAACTTTGCTACGCCAAGAAATTCTCCCAATGAATTTTCCTGTATTAATTTTTTCCCAATTGTAACTATACGGTTATTTTCTCCTTCAATGACTTTGACCTCTTCGTTGCCACATTTTTTTACTTCAACCGCTAAGAGATTTTTTTGGCTTGCATTCATTAACCGCTTTAATAACTCAATTGGGAACAATACATCAGCGTTCATTAGTAATATATCATCATCTTGAGTTATATCTTTGCACAACCAAACTGAATAGGAAGTATTTGTTTCAAAGAAATGATGATTTGTAATTACAGATAATTTAAAATCACCATGCTTTTTCTTGATATGTTCAACAAACAACTCTTTATAATAACCTAGTACAAGAATTATATCCTTTACACCTACCGCTCTTAAGGCGTCTAGTTGATAATCAATTATTGGTTTATTATTTATTTTCAGGAGGCTTTTTGGAGTTTCCAAAGTCAACGGATACAGTCTACGGGAAACACCTGCTGCTAGTATAATTGCTTTCATACCACAAATTTACGCAGTATTGTTATTTACATCCTTAGAAAGAATATAATCAATTATTTTTTTTATTCTTATTGATGCGTTACCGTCACACATATCAAAATATTTTTCTCTATCTTGATGGATACATTCAATTCTATCTTGTGTTGGATTTAATGCATCAATAATTGCATCTTTTAATTGTATAGGTGAATTGATATGAATAAACGATTTATTTAAATATTTATCGTCATGCAACAACAGCGGTTCATCATCAGTATGCTTCAATTTATTATCATTTAGATCGTAAATTATTCCAACTTTTTCAGTAATTAGAAATTCTGAAATAGCGCCTGATGCTTCTGAAATAAGTGTATCGGCAACTGCATATAATGGAATAATATTATATGCATCTCGAGGGATTAATACTGCGTGATTATATTGCGATATTCTTTTTTTAATAATTCTACTCTGGTTACGATTTGCATATTTACCCATCCATGAATAATGATGAAGCTTTATTATCAAATTAAAATCTATCGTGGCATTAAATATTTCATCTTTTAATTCATATAATGATGTAGGTTTATAAGTTGGAGCATAGAGAACTGTTTTCTTATTTGCATCAAGACCAAGTTGGGTCAAGATTTCATCCTTATTAAACTTATTATTAATAATTGTGTCCATCTTAGGGAATCCAACAATCTTAGTTTTTGACAAACCAAGACAATCGTTCTCTATAAGTCTATCAACTGCGTATTGACTTTCAGCAAATATTAAATATCTATCGTCTTTATGCTTTCTAAGTTCTCTAAATGTTACAGATTTATTAAAGATAGGGCCATGATAAACCATACATATTAAACTGTTTTTGAAATTACTACTATCAATTACATCAGAAACAAAAACGACATCAAACTTTTCATCTCTTTGTGCAACTCTTACATTTTTATTAATAAATTTATTTAAATACTCTTTATTTTTTTTACTCCTAAACATACCGAACTTGTAATCAAAATCATGGGATAAGGAAATCGCCACATTATAGCTTTTATCAGAACTAAATATTTCAATAATTGGTTCTAGTCCGGGTAAATAGTATAAATAATTTAATTTAAATAATATATTTTTTGTCTTTTTCACAAATAACTGTAATTTATGATACTAACCGTCTAGTTTTCCATCTATTATATTTAGCCAGAATATTAAATTTATTTTTAGATATTCGTCCATTTTTGAGAACATCATTTACAGCATCTAATATTCGCTTGGATGATTTACCATCCTTATATGGATGTAACTCATCGAGATAAAACATTCGATTACCCTTAAATTCATCAGGAGCATTAAGCGCTCTAAATATTGCTCCATTTAAATCTATGGGTGAGAAAATATTTATTCCTTTATCAATGCGAGTTTTGGCATTAAATGTAATTATCGGTTTATCAAAAAGTAAATATTCATATGCAACTGATGAAGTATCTGTTAGCAAAACATCGGATTTGATCATATTTACTAAAATATTGTGACCATCAACTATTTTGAAGTGATCGCTTTCTATAGACATATATTGTTTTACTAACGATTTATCGATTAATTCATGGAATTTAACGATCCAGTTATAGTCAAAACCTTGGAGAGTTTTAATAGCATCAAAGAGCTTAAATGCAGATGTTAATTTCTTGCTAAATGTAGGAGCATATAAAATCGTAGGATTATTATTATTAAATATTTTTTTTGAACTTTTATTTTCTGAGATGCTGTCTAATTTGGGCCAACCCGTTTCAGCAATGATATATTTTCCATTTTTGTTTATACGGTTAAATTTCTCAGTAATAAATGGACCAGGAGTACAATACATATCGAAAAGTCCATTTAATCGGTAATGTCCATGCTTTTCTTCACCTAATCCATGAAATATTTGAACTTTAAGTCCCGGCCAGTGAGCTGGTACAATATTACCGGGAGCAAATATTACATCAGGATTGTATTGTATTACCTTTTCATTTGTTTCGAGCCAGATATCATCTTTCGTACCAAAACGATTAATATTAGTTGAAAACCAATAAACTTCCCCACGTTCATTCTTTAGAATAAAATCGTATAAAAGTTTTAATATTGAATATGAATAATCCTTTGTTAAGAAAAGTAGATATTTAGTCACTTTTTTAGCCATTTATTTAAAACGAATTTACCTCTTAGAAAACTATGTATATCATGCACTCTTAATGTTATTAAATAATTAGTAATAACATATTGTTACCCGGTAAATTTAACCTACTTGATTAAGTATACAAATTCTCTAAATGAATAAAAGTTATGGAAAATAATAGACCAATATTTATTTTGGGTTGTGAGAGATCCGGGACTACCATGTTGAGGTTAATTTTACATTCTCACACAAATATTGCGATACCTCCTCAAACCAAATACATTAAAAAAGTTTATAAACGTAGATTGTTTTTTGGGAATTTATCAAAACAAAAAAATAAGAATAACATTATAAAATGGTTTTACGACAATCATAATAAAAAAACTAAAATTATTGATCTTGGTCTTAATCCAAATGATATAAAAAGTGAAATGACAAAATCAGGGAATAGTTTGGGTGCAATTTTATCAACTATTTTTCAGCTCTATTCATCCCAGCAAAATAAAAGTCGATGGGGAGATAAGCATCCCTATTATATTAAATATTTAGACCAATTATTCAAACTTTTTCCTGATGCTCAAGTTATCCATATTATCCGCGATGGTCGCGATGCGGTAGCATCATTGAAGTCAATGCCTTGGTGGAAAAATAATAGTATCTACTCAATGTTAAACTGGCAGGAAGCCATTTCAAATGGTAAAAGAGCCATGTTAAAATACAGTTCTAATCAATTTATAGAAATACGATATGAAGACATCATTGAGGATCCTGAAAAAAATATTAAAATATTGTGCGATTTTCTTGAAGAAGATTTTTCACCAAAAATGCTAGAATTCCATAAAATAGCAGATACTGCAGTTCCCAACTATAAGATGGACTGGCATTCAGACACCAAACAGCAGATGAATTCAAAAAAGATAGGTCGATGGCAAAAAGATTTAGAATCGTGGGAATCACATCTAATGAATCAAAAAATGAAGAAAGAGTTATTGGCTCACAATTATGAAATTCCAAATTATCAAAGCAAAATTCCACTAGACAAGTCAATAAATTATATATTAATTAAATTACATTATAAACTAAATCAATATTTTCCGCTAATAATGGATAAAACTATATCTGTTTTCTATCCTTGGTCGTTAGATTATAGAAAATAATTGCTTTTTAAGTCGTATTTGAAAATAACTTCTCAGCGCTTTTTAGATCTTCTTCCGTATCAATTTCATACCAAGCTGTTTTATTAAAATTAACTGCTTTTAATAAATATTTATTTTCTGATACTGCTTGTGCAATAGCTTGTTCGTAATAAACTTGTTTCTGTCCAGATTTAACTAAATTATTCAACTCGGGTAAAAAAAACTTATCGAATGAACAGTAGTTAAAGCTGTATATATTGACAGTTTTATAAAGATTATGAATATTGGCTTTTGGTAATATATCTGATTTTAGAATAAATTCAATTACATTACCATTCTCATCAATATCTACTAAAGTTCCGTCCATATATGATTTGTAGTTAGAAACTGCAATTTTATCAGGTAATAACATATTCTTGAATACATCCCAAGTAAAAATCAAATCGCCTTCAAGTAATATAAAATCATCCTTAATATTCGGCACTGCAAGATTTAATGAGACCACATTATTTGTGGTTTCCCAATCTTTGTTGTGTATATATTGAATATTCATACCACCATAATTATTACCAACAAGAGACTGTATTTTTTCACCTTTATAACCTACAACTAAAATGACCTTTTCAATTCCACCTATTTGCAAGAAATCAAGCATTCTAATTAATAGCTTTTGATCATTTACTGGCACTAAACATTTTGGGATATCGTTAGTATAGGGTTTTAATCTTATTCCACCGCCCGCCAATAAAAACACTGCTGACTTCATTCGGGACTATTTCTTTTTCTTGGGTTTGTGATCAGTATAAATAATAGCTCCATCATCTTTTGCAAATCTCCACTTTTTCTTGGGCGTTTTCCAATCGCCATAGCGGAATTTTAGATATTCTTCTTTTTCAATTGGCAAAAAGTATTCGTCATTATTAAATGTAACTTTTTCTAGATTATCATAAAAATGCGAAGGTACGGCTTTCTTAGTATATTTTCTCTTGCCACCACATGCCCAAATATACTGGTCATTATTTTTTGTAGCGATAAAACAATCCATCATAACCTCACCCTTAAAAAACAATTTCTTCTTACTAAAAACTTTAATTAACCTAGCATCTCCCTTTTTCAAAGGTGGATCTTCTTTCTCTTGATATCTAACTCGTGTAATATATCCTGCTCTTTTTATTTTAGATATTGATTTAAGCAACTCCTTGCGGTCTTCACTAAATACTCTTAAATCCATATCTCTATCCCAAGGAAGCAATCTGTTTTCCCTTACTATCCCAAGCAAGGTTCCAGCTGTAACAGAATATTTTATATTAGACCTATCAAATATTTTAGTTACATCTTTCAACATTTTTAAAGCAGTTTGTAGATTTTTTCCAGTTAGTGTAAATTGACCAGACATATTTTACTTATTACATAATTTGCTCAAGCAAATGACGTACATCTTTATGATTTAATTCTACAACATTATTGGAAATTCTACTTTTAGTGAAAGACCTATTAACTATTTCATCGATATTTTCACTTTTAATTCCCCACTTGCTTAATTTAAAATCTATAATATCCTTTGGGATTTCCAATATCTGATTTTCTAATTCTTTGTAATTAATATTTAAAAACAATAGTAATTTATTTAATTCAATCTCAATTGCTTCTTTATTCAATTGTAATAAAGGAATAATTGGCATTGAACAGGCAATCCCATGTGGTATACTATAAGAAAATGTTAATGGATAGCTAATGGAATGGGCTGCTGCCGTCTTCGTATTGGAAAATGCTAATCCTGCTAGGTTAGATGCCTGCAATAATTTCTCTCTCACTTCTAGATCATATGGATTTTTTTTCAGTTTTGGAACTTCTTCTAAAATTAACTTGATAGATTTAGATGCATAATCTAAAGATTGAGGATTACTGTTTTTATTCCAAATTGTTTCAAAACTATGGCTTAAAGCATCCAAAACTGTTGTTATGGAAAGTTGCATGTCCATACTCAAGGTCAATTTAGCATCTAAAATTGCGATATCAGGATACAACGATGGATGTGAAAGTGAATATTTTTGCTTCTCTTCCATATTCCATATTGCTCCCCACATTGTAACTTCACTTGCAGTACCATGTGTTGTGGGTATAAAAATTGCAGGGATACGATGTGGAAATTTTGCGTCAAAAGCTAAGAGTTCTCTTAAAGCATAAATATCAGTCCCAATCGCAGCCATCATGACTTTTGCTGTATCCATTACTGATCCACCACCTAATGCAATTATTCCATCACATTTTACATTCTTTATATAATTTATTGCTTTTTCGCAACTCGCGAATGTGGGATTATTTTGAATGTCTGTAAAAATTCTGCCATCATCAGTAATACTAGATAGTTTATTTCTTTCAATATTTCCACTAGATGTTACCAATATTGGGTTCTGTATTTTCAGTTCCTGTAGACTTTTTCCAAGAATTCTTTTCCAATCATGAGTCTCAATTGTTTTTACGGGATTATTATACATTTTTGATTACAGATATCTAATTATATTATTTATTAAATTGATATTCATACAACCTTTTATAGAGTCCGCTATTATCCAAAAGTTTTTTATGTGTTCCACATTCAGCAATTTGTCCTTTTTCTAAAACAATTATTTTATCTGCTTTTTGAATTGTTGAAAGACGATGAGCGACAACAAGTACAGTTCTATCGTTCATTAATCTTTCTAAAGCTCCTTGCACAAGTTTTTCAGAACGGGTATCTAGTGAAGATGTTGCCTCATCCAAAATTAAAATCGGTGGATTATCCAATACTGCACGAGCTATTGCCAACCTTTGCCTTTGCCCACCCGATAGGCGTACACCTTTATCACCGATTATTGTATCAAAACCATCCGGTTGTTCTAAAATAAAATCGAATGCATTGGCGGTTTTTGCTGCAGCAATTACTTCGTCTTTGCTAATATCAGGTAAACCATATGCAATATTGGCACTTATTGTATCATGAAATAGTATTGTTTCTTGTGTTACAATTCCCATTAATCTGCGCAAAGATTTTGTTGATACATTTCTTAAATCGTTTCCATCAATTAATATCGATCCGTTAGACACATCATAGAATCGCGGTACAAGGTCAGCTATCGTGGATTTGCCGGCACCGCTTTCACCAACCAAGGCAACTACCTCGCCTTTTTTTATTGTAAACGAAACATCTGACAATACGGTATCTTCATCGCTATTATATGTAAAACTAACTTCATTAAATTCAATCGCGTTATTAAATGAATCCAAATTGTGTGCATCGGGACGAACAATAATATTCGATTTAGAATCAAGCTTTCTAAATACACGTTCTGCTGATGCAATACCAGTTTGAATTTCCATATTTACATTGCTCAATAATCTGATCGGTGCCAATGCACTAAATAGAACCAAGATGAATCGTAAAAAATCTTCAGAGGTCATAGATTGATCTACTAGCACTTTTCTACCACCTATGATTATTAGAACCGCGGCTACACTAACACCGATAATTTCTGTTAATGGTACTGCTAAAAGACGTAATCTTGCTCGACGTAGTATTAATTTAAAAAATTTGAATGTTTCGCTTTGAAAACGATTGTTCTCAAAATTTTCAGTAGTAAAAGCTTTTACTATTCGTATAGAGTTCAGAGTTTCAGTGTTGATATTTGTAATATCGGCAATTTTAGCCGCAATGCGACGTGATTTTCGCCTGACACTTCGCCCAATGGCGGTAATAGCCAGACCCGTAATTGGGACTATAAGTATGGAGATCAGTGCCAACTGAACATTAATTACAAATAATAGAATAATAAATGCAATGATATTTAGAGGCTCAACAAAAGCTCGCTGAAAACCGACTGTAAATGCACGACGCATATTACTTACATCAGTAATAATGATTGAAGTTAGCTCGCCCGATTTTTGTTTATTGAAAAAAGATAATGATAGTGAAAGATATTTTTTATAGAGATTATTCCTTAATTCTGTGATAAAATTATATTGAACATGTGTTAGTAATATGTTTTTAACATATAGAAATAGATTTTTAAGTACAAAAACTATTATAATTATTATCGATAGAAATTTTAAAGTTTCGAATGCTGTATCACGTAGAATAAATTCATTCGTCCAAAACTTAAATTGTTGATTCAAATTCAAGTTCGCTGCATTTCTAAAAGATTCATGCTCCATTAGAAATTCTTGAAAATTTCCTAATATACTATTTAATAAAGATGCCGTAAACCAAATGGATGCACTATTAAAAGCAACATAGAATAGTGCTGCTAATGTAGAACCGGCGAGGTACTTCCAATAGGGTTTTATCAACCAAAGTAATCTTTTATATATAGAATCGTTCATTAGATTAAATCAATAAAATCAGAGCCGCGTAAATTACATTACTATATCATTGATTAAAAATGGAGAGTTCCTTATTGAGTATCATTTTTTTGTGGGGAATGTCCGCTTCAAAAAAGCGATTTCCTACACCTTCAAATCCAAATATTTCATAAAATTCAATTACGGATTCTTGAGAGTTCAGATAAATTAATTCATTATTTCTTAGTTTGTCCAACGTATATTTTACAAGTGCTTCTCCCACACCTTTCCCGCGCGACTCTTTCAGTACAGCAAAACGTTCCATTTTAGCACCCTCTTGAGTATAACGCCAACGTGCTGTTCCAACCGGCTTATCATCCATATATGCTAAAATATGTGTTGCAACATCATCAAATTCATCCATTTCAACTTCTTCTGACACATTTTGCTCTACACAAAAAACTTGTCGGCGAATATTGAAAGCTTCCTCTAATTCTGATATCGATGATATTTGTTGTATTTCTATGAGCATTTTTTCCTAATTAAAAATAATTTTATAACTCAATTAATATTATAGTATAGAATCACTGTAAATTTAAATACTTTATATGAACAAAAAATCACACCAATTTATTGTTTCCAAGTACACTCTTAGAATATTAGCAGCTCTTTTGTGGTATATTGGGAGCATAATACTATTACAAAAAGGTGCTGGACTATTGTTTGAGGCAGACGTATTAAAACCGGAAGAGGGGTGGCCTTGGCAAGTTGTTATTCTTGGTATATTCCTTGGCGGTATGAAGGCAAAATTTATTTTCAACAAGAGCTGCCAAAAAAACCTGGATAGAATAGATTCTTTAGTAAGACCAAAGATTTGGCAATTTTTCAGAATTAGGTTTTTTGCTGCTTTGACTCTGATGGTTTTAGTAGGTATAACTTTATCCATCTTAGCTCGTAATAATTACCCGATGTTAATCAGTGTAGCACTATTAGATATTAGTATTGGTATCGCGCTGCTAGGAAGTAGTTATGTCTTTTGGATAAAGAAATAAATTATTATTATGGTTTCCAGGTAATTGGATAAATTGATTCACCAAAAATTCCAACTTTAGCTTTATAAAAATATTTGAGGTCTTTCTTTTTAAATGGCGCATCCGGACTTTCTCCATCATGCATATTACCAAAATAATTTCCACCATACTCCTTAATTGAAGCATTACTCCGTACAATACGCACCGGATGGACATCGGCTCTAATAGCGGCAACAATATCGGTATCAGAATCACCATAATAAATATCTAGGTCAAGGTCAATCATTTTACGATGCTTTGTTGTGTATTTAAATCCATTTAGATATTCTTTTGGAGAAAAGTAAAGATTGCTATCAACTTTTACATCAAAATTTAGACTTTTCGATAGAAACACAGCCACGCTGTCACCATTCGGTCCCGGACGGGCGGTAATAAAAAATACTTCGTGACCATGTGCACGAAAGTAGTTAATTAGCGTAATAACCGGATCAATTAACAACGAAAATTCCTTATCATGTGTGTTGATCCAAGAATAATCAGTACGACCTGTTTCTGTTTTTGGAGCTACAACGAAAGCACGCTCAGAATATAAAGTTGTATCATCAATATCAAATCCAACTTTCAATTTTCCAGTTTGAGAAAATGATATAGAATTGAAAATAATAATTAGCAATATGGTTCTTTTTAAAATTGTTGTAAACATATATTCCTCTAAATGATTGAATAAAATTACCTTTAGTTTTTGAATATTCTAAAGATTGAATTATTCGTCGTAATTTATATTATGAATACTACTGGGCTCTATATTCATATACCATTCTGTAAATCGAAATGTATTTACTGTGATTTTTATTCGGTAGTGGGACAAGACAAAAGAATAGACAATTTTATTAATGCGCTTATCCGTGAGATTGAGCAATGCTCAGTTGGCATATCCAAATGGACTTTTGACACAATATTTATTGGTGGCGGTACCCCAAGTTTGCTAAATGCAAATCAAATGGAAAAGATAATAACTGCATTAAATAATAAATATGATCTGAGTAATATTATTGAGTTCTCCATTGAAGTAAATCCAGGTGAGGCACCTCGAGAAAAATTGAAAGATTTTTATTCGCTTGGTATAAACCGATTATCTATGGGTGTGCAATCTTTTAAACCTAAATTACTTCAATTTTTGTCACGGATTCATTCAACAGATGATGTTTTTAGAACATTTCAAACGGCACGGGATGCCGGTTTCGAAAATATTAATTGTGATTTAATATATAATATTCCGGGGCAATCTTTGAAGGATTGGCAGAATGATTTAGATAAATTAACTGAAATAAATCCCGAACACATGTCAGCATATTCTCTAACTGTTGAACAGAACACCAAATTGCATGAACTTGTATCGAATAAATCAGTCAAAATGCCCTTAGACGAACTCCATCAACAATTTAATGATATTACATATTCCACTATACGAAACAACAATTACTTACAATATGAAATATCAAATTATTCAAAACCGGAAAAAGAATGTTTACATAATCTCCATTATTGGGAAAATGATAAATATATTGGCTTTGGACCATCGGCGCACAGTTATGACGGTAAAAAACGATGGAACAATTTATATGATCTGAATAAATATATTTCTCTAATTGAAAATGAGAAAACACCCATAGAATCATTTGATAGTATAACAGAGATTAAAAAGATAAACGAGATAATTGGATTTGGGTTGCGGATGATTAAAGGATTTGATCTTTCAAAAATACATACAGATTTGAAAAATTCATTTGATAAACAATTAGGTCAGTCTCAAAAAAAATTTCCAGATATGATAATTAAAGAAAATAATCGAATTAAGTTAACTCAGAAGGGAATGAATTTTGCGGATGCAATTGCGGTAGAATTGATGATACAAGAATAATGTTAAAATACCAATACAGAATTGTGTTATTATTTTTTCTAATTACGATGCCAACAATTGGAAGAGCACAAAGTAATATTGACTCGCACCAGCATAAATTTGGTATAATCCTTATCAACGATACATTATTTGAAACTGATAAGGATTATACCGGATCAGTTGGAGTCTATTATAAATTTAAATCTTATCCTTTATTAATAAAATATCAGATTGATGCCTATACACCAAGTACTAAATATAAAGAATTAACTGTTCCTCCGGAAGGGGAGCATCCATATGCAGGATTTGAATTCTTCGGAACGGAGTACAAAATATTAAAAGACGAATTCTTACTATCCCTTCGATTACAGATGGGTACAACTGGCAACAATTCTTATGCAAAAGAATTACAAGATATTATACACAATAGTCTTAATCAATCAGCTTTCGCAGGTTGGAATTCACAAATTCAAACGAAATTTGGGTATGTATTCAATCCACAATTGGAATATATTTTCAATACGAAGTATTTTACTTTTTTACCTACCATAAGTGCAAAATTTGGAAATTTATTATCTACACAAACTATTGGTATGCAACTTCTTAGCGGTGTTAATTATAATAAGGATTTTCTTTTTACTAATTTCTCAAGAAAACCAAATTATAATATTTTTATATCATATAAAATTTCTAATATTTCTAAGAATGTCTTTTTAACCGGTTTTGAGGGCTATGAATATGGAGTTTATATAATTAGTCCCATTTCTGAATTAAAAATTGGGTTTGATATACAATATAAATCATGTGGGATTACATTACAAAATCATTATCAGACCAAAGAATATAAGTCACAAAAAAATAGTAACAGATTTTCTACTTTAATTCTTTATTATATTTTTTAGCGCAGTACTAATATCCAAAATGCTTAATCTTATCACCTTGTTTATCAATAGTTGTCAAAGCCTCAATTCCAACTTCAAGATGTAAATTAACATATTCTTTAGTTACTTTTTTATCAGACTCAGCAGTTTTGATTCCGTCAGGTATCATAGGTCTATCAGAAACTAGGAGTAAAGCACCGCGAGCAATCTCATTGGCAAGTCCGGTAATAAATATTGTAGCTGTTTCCATGTCAATCCCTAACGCACGTACTTTACGCAAATACCGCTTAAATCTTTCATCCCATTCCCAAAGACGTCGATTAGTTGTGTAGACAACCCCAGTTCTATATTCCAAATTTTTATTTACCAATATTTCTGATACAAACTTGTGTAATTTAAACGATGGCATAGCTGGAACAACTTGCGGAAAATAGTCATCGCTTGTTCCTTCACCACGAATTGCAGCCATTGGTAAAATGAAGTGACCAATATCAGTAGTCTTTTTTAAGCCGCCACATTTACCAAGAAATAATACACCTCTCGGTTTAACACTCGATAATAAATCCATAATTGTAGCAGCATTGGCACTACCCATTCCAAAATTTATTATACTTAATCCATCATTGTTAGTTGTGGATGTCATCGGTCCGCCAACTCCGTTAATCTTAGTATTAAATTTCTCCGCAAACTGATCCACATAATTTTGAAAATTAGTTAAAAGAATCCAATCACCTAATTCATCGGGTTCAGATCCCGTATAACGTTTTAACCAACTTTTTGCAATTTCAATTTTTGATTTCATTTTAATTCTCCTTGTCCGACGGTTTTCTAATTATGGCTCTCACAACAATAGCTTTACCATCGTGCATATCCCCTTCATGTAAATATACTATATCCTTTTTTAACAATTCAATTTCTGCATTAGGAAATGAATTTTTGATATCCTTTGTATCATATAACAAAGCAATATCTTTTGGACCACCTGTTTTTAGAAGTAATTGCTCTTTTGCAAAAACTTCCATAAAGAATATTCCGTTTGGCTTTAAAGCTCTCAAGTATTGAGAATGCAGTTTATTCATCTCCTCAACTTTAAAATGAGCAAAGATTGATACAATTCCATCATATTTATTTTCACCAAAATTGTAATTTAGTAAATCACCACATTTAGTATTAATTGAAACATTGTATTCCTGCGCTAATTTATTTGTTTTTTCAATTGCTTTTGGTGAAAAATCAATGGATGTGACATTATATCCATTTTTTGCTAACCAAACTCCGTTTCGTCCCTCTCCATCAGCAACACATAGAACATTCCCTTTTGGTATTTTCTTAAAGTTTTCTTTTAAAAATAGGTTTGGTTCTTTGCTGTATACATATTCATCAACACCATATCGTTCATCCCATTTATTTGATCCATATTTCATAACTATTTTCGCTATTCAATCTCAACTGAAACAGGACAATGATCCGAGCCCATAACTTTATCGTGTATATCAGCGTCAACAATATGATCAGTAAATTTTTCATT